>OJPV01000205.1_pt1 | contig 38596 bp, 28 predicted proteins | sample 1598581 | NCBI WGS metagenome assembly OJPV01 (sample SAMN03922501, study PRJEB24848) | human gut metagenome | isolation source: stool sample | host: Homo sapiens | place: Germany | collected 2011-11
TCGGCGGGGCCATTGTGGCTCTTGACAGCGGATTGGGTCATATGAGCGAGCGGGCAGCTGCCGTGGCGAGGTGCCGCGAAAGAGGAGCGAAGCGTACTTTATGTACGCGAGCGACAGTTTGAGCGGCAGATCGCCCAGCAGATGCCCGCGCAGCGTCGACCGGTCCGGCGTTCGTCAGAACGCCGGAACTAAAAGCTACCCGTGATATTCGCCGTTGTATTGGATGAGCGTGAGGTCCTCCACGCCGTCGAGCGCGCGAATGGCGTCGGCATAGGGCATATCCACACCGTCAGAGAACACCTCGGCGGCCATTTCGACCTTGTCGCCGCGCATCGTCTTGGACTTAACGGTGAACTTGGTGCGCCCAAATGCGCGCACGATATCGTCGCCGGTGGTCTGGCCCGTGTAGTGGATGACCATCATGTACACGCGCGCCTTGTCTTGGTGGCTCGAAAAGCCGGCAATCATCACCACGATCACCACCGCCGTGAGCCCCACGAGCGCATACATGCCGGCGCCCGCCGTAATGCCCGTGGTAATGGCCCAAAACAGATACAGCAGGTCGAGCGGGTCCTTGACCGCCGTACGGTAGCGGACGATTGACAGAGCACCGACCATACCGAGCGAGATGACCACGTTCGTCGAGATCGCGAGCGTAACCATGCAGGTAAGCACGCACATACCCACGAGCGTCACGGCAAAACTGCGCGAATACACCACGCCGGTAAAAAAGCGCTTGTACACGTAATAGATCAGGATGCCCATGGCGAGCGCCACGAGCAGCGAAAGGCCAATCTTGGCAGGGTCGACCTGGCCAAACGCCTCCAAGACGGAGTTCTTAAAAAAGTCCCTGGTGCTCATGGTCTAAATATCCCCTCGGTTCTCAAAATCCGATTCCCAATAGTTAAAACCGCGCAGGTAGGCGGTCTTTTCGTAACAGAGGCAGTACTTGGAGACCGCCGTAAGCTCGGTCGCGCCCGGCGGCACCATATCGCGCACCAGCTGCGGGCAAAACTCCGTAAACTTGACCTCCATCACCAGCTTGCCGGGCTCCAGGACTGGCAGCACGGGCAGCGTCACGTCAAAGATATCGAAGCTTCCCACCGCGGCACGCACGTTCATGTCAAACGTAACGCGCACGGTGCCCTCGTCCATCACCCACGGCTCACGCTCGTAGTCCACGATGGTCCGCGGGCGCATCATGTTGCAGCTGCACTCGATGTAGAACTCGCGGCAGAGTTGGTGCGGGCTCCTCAGCAAAAAGTCGTAGTCGCCAGCCAGGATCTGCTCAAACTCACTGCGCGTAAGCGGCGCGTCCTCCTTGTAGATCCAGCTGCCGTACTTCTTTTTGCGCTCGAGCTTAATCACCTTGTCGCTGCCGTTATAAATGCGTACGCGATACTTTTTGCGCATGAGAATGCCGGCGTCTTTTTCCTCGTAGGCCGAGTTGCAGTAGTCGTCAAAGTACAGGCTGCGAATGGTGTAACCGCCCGCCCGCGCATGCTTGTCCAGCTTAAACACCGGCGCCATGCGACAGGCAAGCGCGGCGTGCTCGCCCTCGTTAATGAGATATTTGAGCTCGTGGCGGTAACGCTCCTGCATGGCACGCACAGGCGGGGCCGCCAAGCGCTCAAGCAGCGCGCTAGCCCTCCTCATACGTATCCTCCACGACCTTACCGCCGTCTTGCACGTAAAAACACTTCATGCCGTACTGTTTGCCATCGTCGGTAACGTAATAGTCAAACGCATCTTGCGTATAGCCGTCGGAATTAGTGGCGCGCACGCGCACAAAGTACTGGCCGGTATCGGGCGCATCACAGGTCACCTCGGGAAGCAGCACGTCCTCGGCCTTAAAGACCACATCGCTTATGGCATAGTCGCGCGCAAGTTCTACGGTGTAGCGAATGTCGCGCGCCTCAAAGTCGTAGGACGCATCCCAGTTAATGCGCAGCTTGCCGTTATCGATCTGCGGCACACCGATGTAGAACGGCATGGGCTTTTTATAGCTCTCGCGGAAGCTCTTATAGTTCTCTTCGATCTCGGCCGGAATCGCCGCGGCGATCTGATCGTATTGATCCTTGGTGACAGGCAGATTATCGATATCGGGCGAAGCGAAGACCAGGGATTCAGTCACCTCGCGGTAGTGCTTGATCATCTTGGTCAGGCGAGTCTCGGTCAAATACGAGCGCAAGTCCTTGACGGCACGGTCGAGTTCGCTGCGGAACGACTTGCTGCGCAACGCGCGGTTAAACAGCACGTTGCCCCAGTAGTTGCTTGCGCCGCGCTCCCAGCTCGCATAATCCGAGAACCCCGTCAGGCTCAGCTCCAGCTTGCGCAGCATGCCGTCGTTGTCCCAATCCAAAAAGTACCAGGTATTTGAGTTGAGCGGGCTGTACAGATAACAGTTGCGGTTCTGCGTATCGCAGTTGCCCGTAAGGATCTGAAACGCCAGCCAATAGACCAGGTTCTCGGTATCAAAGTAGGTGTCGAGCACGTCATCGATCTTTTGCGATTCGTCGTTGAGCGCATCGAGCATCTCGATGAGCTTGGTGTGGTCCGTATCGCCCTTAATCTCGAGCATGCCTTCAAAGCTTGCCTGGTTGTAGTCGGGATCATCGGCAAGCTTAATGGTGTCCTCGTAGCGATAGAAATCAAAGCTGTTCACCTTGTACAGGTGCCCGCTCTTATCAAGGCCATGTGCCTTAAGCGCCGTCTTGTTGAGCTGCTCCACCTGTGTAAACAGGCCGTAGTCCTCAAAGGTGTCGTTGGACTTTTCGGTCTGGTCGCACACCCACAGATGCACAAACTGCGTGCGCAAGCCCATCATCTGGGGGATCCCACGGATAAGGTCGTAGGCCATCTTGTTGCGAAAACGCATACCCTCGCCCATGTGCTTGTTGAGCGCAATCGCGCGCTGTTGGCGCCAGGTACCCTTGCCCTTTTTGAGCTCCACCTTGTAATTCTTTTGCGTGTAGGAGCTCGACGTCTGGCCGCGCACCTGCACGGTAGCATTGGGCGCTTCCTCGCCAAAGCCAACCTCGCCGGCCACCGGGCCGTCTTCGTCGCCCGGCTGCAGCAGGCCCATAACCTGATAGCGCGTCACGCCCATGTCGGCATAGTCATACACCGAGTACGTGTTGATCTCTGCCCAGCTGTGGTCGGTGTTCTCGGAGCTGTTGCCGCGCGAGACCGTCAGGTACATGGTCACAATGCCCGAGTCGTCGTAAACCTCGTACAGCTCGTCCTTATCGCGCAGGTGCTTGGCCCCGTCCGTAACCTCAGCCTTTTTAATCTTGTCCTGCTTTTTGACCTTTTTAGTCGAGGATTCGTCCTGAGATGAGCAGCCCGAAAGCAGCAGCGCGCCGGCAGCCGCCTCGATCAGACAGCGGCGAGACATCAACTTATCGATCATCAGAACCTCCCCAATGGTTGCGATACACGCGAACTACTGCGCGCTGAAACGCGCCGTGCGGCACACCCTTATGGCGACCTTCCTCATAGCGCTGTTCGACACGGTCGAGCATGCGACCCAGCTGTGTAAAGCGACCCGTTTTGTCGGTCGCCACAATGGGCTGCTGGCTCAGGATACGATACGGCAAATTGGCGGTATAGGTATCGAGCCGCAGCAGCGCCACGATAAAAAACACCGCCGCACCCAACAAAAAGCCAAAGCCGTAAAATTGCTGCGGCAAAAGCAACGACACGGCAGTCGCCAGCCCGGCCACGCCGGCAAACAGGCCCGAAGCCAGCACGGCCCCCTTGTAGTCGGTAAAGTACAGCAAGATGAGCAACACCGTATTGCCCACGGCATACAGGCCGTAGCCCACGCACAACGTGCGAAAATACCCGTGCATCAGGTTATTAAAGCCCAACGGTAGGGCCGACAGCACCGTGGTCTCGAGCGAGATGACCGCCGCCGTCACAAACAGCTGCTTGAGCGCACAAAACCGCAGTTCTCGGTTGAGCGTGGCAAGCATTTCCTCCTCGGCCACCACAATGTCGCCCACCACGCCACCGTCGTTGAACAGGCTGTAGTAGTCGCGGTAGCGCGGATAGAAATTGACCTCGACTGAGACCACAAAGTTGACGGACGTGACCAGGATCGTCAAAAACGCGATGAGCGCCGGCACATCGTGGTAGGGCGCACCATAAAACAAGCCCTTGACCTGCACGCCAATGGGACCGGCCCAAATTATCACCAAGTGTGCAAAGAGGCCTAGGTTGGTAAACAAGCCCGTGAGCGCCAACGGCATAAACTGATCAAGCCACCGTAAAAAGAGCCAGGGGCTGCGGTCGCTCTGCGGAAAATACCGGTACAGCAGCACCACGTCCCAGGCGAGCATGACGCCGTAGCCCAGAGCAATTGACGCCAACAGGCTCTCGACCGGCGGCAGCCCCAGCACCAGCGCGGCCAGGGCGCACAGGCACGCCACGCCAATGGCAGCCGCAAAGCTGCATAGGATACCGCGGTAATCCTTGATGGCCGTGAGGTAACTCATGCCGTTCCAGTTGACGATCATAATGTTGAACAGCCACAGGCACAGCAGCCCCTGCAGCAGCGTGGCGCCCGAGAACAGCAGAAAGACGCCGTAGAGCACCGTGCCCACAACGAGCATGATGGCATTAGATCCCCAAAACGAAGGCAGGATCTCATCCTCGCGCTCGGCAAAAAGCATATCGGCCAAAAAGCGCGTGACCGGCATAGAGAAATAGCTTGTGAGCGTGAGCGACGCCAGCAGCGTATAGGTCACCATGCACACCAGCAGGTCTTGGTTGGCGCGTCCCACGCCCCACAGACCGCACAGCACCAAGATGCCCACCTGGAGCAGCACGCCCAACAGCATGGGGCCCGTGCACACAATGCCAGCGTAGCCATAGGCGCGCATCGTGGCAAACAGACCCTTGCGCCTAAACAGGCGCTTGAGCTCAAAACCGATTCCGGCCACCGGCTACTCCCCCTCTCTGGACAGGTCAAACGCACGCGCCGTCTCATCGTATAGCGCGCGATAGTTGGCGAGCATCTGCTCGTGCAAGAAGTACGTGGCAACGCGACGCTGCCCGCGCTCCCCCATCTCAATGCGACGAGCGCGGCTTGTGCACATGCGTTCCATGGCATCGGCCAAGCCCTTGCGATACATAGGCGGCGTCACAAAACCCGCCACGCCAAAGTCGTCGCCCGGGGCGCCTTCGAGAAGCTCGCGACAGCAGCCCACCTCGGTCGTCACGCAGGGACGGCGCGCTGCAAGCGACTCCAGCACGCTGAGCGGCTGGCCCTCGGAGATGCTCGTCAAAATGGTAAAGTCGAGCTTTTCCATGTACTCGACAACGTTGACGCGGCCGGTAAAGATCAGGTCGCGCACGCCCAGGGTTTCGACCAGCGCGTGGCACTCGGCGCCGTACTCCTCGTCGTCAACGCCGCCCATGATGTGCAGGCGCACCTTGGGCAGGCGCTCGTGCAGCTCAAAGAAGGCAAAAATCATGGTCTTGACATCCTTGATGGGCGCCAGGCGCACCACCGCGCCAATGTCCACCCAGCCGTCATCGGTCTTTAAGGGAATATCCTTAAAGCGATCGAACTGGATGCCGTTGGGGATGACCAGGCATTTGTCCGCATCGCAGCCCATATCAATCTGCGTCCTGCGGGCGTTATGGAACAAACTCGTCACGCGGAAGGCGCGGCGGTAGATCTCCTCCGAAAGCAGGTAGAAAAAGCGAATCCAGCGGTCCTTAAACGACGGCACCACCCAATCGGCGCGAATGATCTCTTCCTCGCGCTCGCGGGTATAGATGCCATGCTCGGTCAGCAGCACCGGCGCATGGTGAACGCTTGAGCCCAAGCAGGCGAGCAGGCCACCGTAGCCGGTCGAGATGGCATGGTACACATCGGCCACCGGCACCTCGCTGCCCAACAGGTAGAGCACGGGCAGCAACATGGAGCGCATGGTGTGGAATGCATCGGCAAAGGGCGTGTAGGGATACTCGGCCAAGCATACGTCGCGAAAGATATCCATAAACGTGCGGCTCTGCAAAAACGAGAGCGGATGCACGCGACGGCGGTGGAAGATATCGAATAACACGTCCCAGTCCGGATTGGAGAGCGACACCAGACGGCGTAGCGCCTCGCGCTCACGGTCGATAAAACTGGCTTCATGTTGCTCGCCCGAAAGCCGCAGGGCATCGTCCAGGAACACCTCGTGCACCTCGACCACGTTGCCGGGCAGCTCGTAGACAAACTTGCCACGGTCGGCAGCATGCGCGCCGATCACCCACAGCACAAACTCGTGCTCGGGCATGGCCGTAATGTAGCCATGCATCCAGGTAGATACGCCGCCGTGCACATAGGGGTAGCAACCCTCGAGTACCAAGCAGATCCTCATTTGTCGCTACCCTCCTTGCGCTCGATCGTCACGGTCTTATCATTTGCCTTGAGCAGATACAGATTGCCCGTAAGGTGCGTCAGTTCGCCACCCGTGACTGAACCAGGCTCGCCGTTGTTGGCGCGGAACATGAGCCATGCCTCGTCGTGGAAATTGCCCAGGCTGAGCGTCCAGGCATCCGCACTGGTATCCACGCTCACCGTAACCGACGAAAAGCGCTGGATGGCACCGGAGCACTCCGACGCCGTCTGGTGCCGCAGGTCGGGCGCGGATTTGGTAAGCCACTCCAGGTAGTCGACCAGGCCGCCCTTGTAGACCTCCCAGCCCTCCTTGGCTCCGCGATCGGGGTCCAAAAGGTCGTCCGGGTGCATAAAGTGCGTGCTCACGTAGTGCATGTTGAGCTCGGACACGGCTGCCAGGCGCATATAGGAATCGTCGACCATGCCGCCCGAGACAATACGTGGCTGCTCCACAATGCCATCGCTCGCCACGCCAAACTCCTGCACGTACGGCAGGTCGGTGCCATCCTCAAAATACGTGCTGGCAATGGTCTTAATGCGCGGAACATCGGTACCGATAAGCTTGCGCGCGCGGGCCGAAAGGATATTCGACGGCGGCACGTAAACCGAGCCATGAGCATTGGGCAGGACCTCGTCCTGAAACGCGATAAGTTCGTTGAGCGAAGCGACGAGCGTCTCTTTGTTCTTCCAGGTCTTGTAGACGTACAACGTACCATAGTCGGTGTCCCAGAGCGCGAGCGGTTGATGGTTGTAGCCGTGAAAGCCCAGCTCTCCGCCCATCTGCAGCAGCATGCCGCCAAAATAGCGGAACTGCGTGGTATCGGGTTGGCGCGTGGGCTCGGTCTGGTTGACCGCGTCCTCGTAGTTTTCGATCATCACGCCGGTATAGCGAATGCCGTATTTTTGCGCGAGCTTTTGCAGATCGGGCCACCAGACCTTGGTGTAAAAATCCGCAATGGAAAGGCCGTAGTCACGCTTGATATAAGTACCATCGCCCGAGGGCACGGGGCTAGGAAAGTCGTCCAAATAGAACACGGCGCTGTTGATGACCGGATAGGCAGTGGCATCACCCAGCAAGCTTATGGCCGAAGCATAGAACCCACGCATGACCTTGTCGTAAATGCCAATGTTGCACACCACGGCGTGACCACTGCCGCAATCGTTAGACCAAATGAGCGGCGTGCCCGCGTCACCGGTCCTTGCCCAGACGTGCGCCGTTTCGCGCAATGAAACCGAAAGCGAAGAATCGAAGGGGTCTGAGAACTCGTAGCGCTCTCCTCCGCCCAGCATAAAGTCCTCGCTCGGAACGATACTTTCGGCTGTCGCATAGTCATATCCGGCCGATTCGATCCCAAGCTTAGAAGCAATAGCCTGCAGGCAGTTCGAGTTATCTGGCGTCATGCCCAGCATGAGTGAGCCGCCCGCACTCACCCAACTCATCAGATCGGTCAGATGCGCACCCAGTCCGTCAAGCGAGGGCATAAGCACAATCACGCGATCAAACGACGTGAGCGATGGGATCGCGTCCGCACCGTCGATGGCAATATCAACATCGCGATGGGCGATCTTCATGTCCAGCAAAATCTGGTCGAACTGGTCTTTAACGTCGTCGACGCTATCTTGGTCCGAGTCGGTAATGACCAGGCACGTGGGCTTTTGGCCAAAGATTGCCGAGGAGGCCGGCACCGCATCGTTGGCGGCAAGCATCCCCAGCTTATGCTGGCCCGCACTGTACTGCACGCCGGCACGCTCCACCAGCAGCACGGCGGCCATGGCAATAAAGACCGCCCACACCACGAGGAGTCCCATCCAACGAAAGCGCCCTGCACGGTCGCGGATATGTTGCACCACGCTCATCTGGCCTCCTCCCCGTCGCGCCAAAACGCCAACTTTTCGCGGTTGTCGGCGCTCAAATACACATGTTGCTTGTCAATCGCATCGATCACACGGTGGACTTCGTCACCGTCGCGGCGCATCACGGCCAGGCGCAGGCAAAGCATCCAAACCTCCTGCTCCTCGGGCACGTCGAGCACCAGCTGGTCGGTCACGGCCTGCGCCTCGTCGATCTGTCCAACATCGGCCAGCGTCGTCGCGTATCGAATGCGCAGCTCAAGGGCGTCCTCGCGCTCGCAGCGACGCGCAAGCAGGCGCGCGTACTGTTGGCGCTGAATCTGAGCCACGCGCCCCTCGGCCAAGCCCGAGCCCAAGTATTCACCAAGAAAATCGCAGTATTCGTTGAGGTTTTGCGCGCTCGGGTCCGTCTTAAAGGCACGCTCCAGCTGCTGCAGCTTAAGGTCGGACTCCTTGGAGATCTGCGCCACCGCCGTCGCGGCATAGTGCGCCACCTCAACGTCGTCGTTAAGCTTAGCCGTCTGCAGCTGCGCCAGGTACGCGCCGGGCTCCTCGGTGAGCATGGAGAGCATTAGGTGGCGCCGGTATGCCGGGTCGTTGACGATAAGCGCCTCCTCGAGCGGGACCACGCCCGCATCGGCGTCACGGTCGTGCACCAGGATGCTGCGATGCAGGTCGTCGTTAAAGCGCAGCGACTCCAGCGCAGACTCTTTCAGCCCCTCGCCAAACACCGCGCTGCGGGGCGATAGCAGAACCACCAGCAACGGGCCCCACAGCGGCACCAGCACTATCACAGCCAGCATGTGTCCGCGCACCGGCAGCAGGCCCAGCTTCATGAGCGTCCACAGCATCAGGCAAACCAGCGCATGAATCAGCAGCAAGACGGCAGCAACGACAAGCGAGATCAAGCGACACCCCCCCCCTCACCGTCACCGGTATAAGCGATGTGCTGCAGCAGCGCCACAATGTCCTCGCCGTCGACGGGCTCCACCGCAATCTGCTTTGCACTCAGGCGCTCGCGGATAATGGGCAGATCGCACGCCTTTGCCTGGCGCATAAGCAGGTAGAGCACGTCGCCGTCGACCAAGCCCGCCGCGTCGCTCTCGCGGATTGCCGACCCAATTGCGCCCACCAGCTCGCCGACAGGCTCCATGCCCGGTACCACGCGCAGGAGCAAAAAACTCCCCATCTTGCTATCTGCCAGCGCCTGCTCCGCAGCGAGCTCTTGGCCAAAGGCGGCCTGCTTGAGCACGCAAGTGCCGTCAACGCAGCGTTTATCCTGCGCCACCGCCTCATAGTCAAAGGCACGGCCCAGCGCGCTTTCGACCAACCCGCACAAGATGCGGAACAGGTTTTGATAATAGAGGGTCATTTGGTTTTCGGCCGCACTACGCACAAAGATCAACACGGCGGGTGCCCCGTCGCGCTCGATCGTGTATCCAAACATGGGAAGCCCCGGCGTCAGCTCGCGGTTCACCCACAGGTTCGAACGACCCCCGTCGCCCAAAAGAGGTGCAAGCTGCTCAAGCGTGAGCGAGCGTGCGGCATCTTCGGCAATCGCGGGACTTGCTGCCACCAGGCGTGCAAATGCCCCGCCAGAAACATGGTAGATCGCAACCGAATCGTTCTCGAGGATCTCGCCCAGAAGCTCGCAGCACTTGCGATAGATGTCGCGTGGGTTGAGCACGTCGAGCTCCTGCGTCACGGCAAAGATCTTGCCAAAGCTGTCGTGGCGGCCCACGATCTGGCGCCTGTACGCGCGCTTGTCCTCGATCGCGTCGTGGTAGAGCTGCGTAAGAAACGTATTACGGTTGCGCACGAGGTCGTTTTGATCGCGCTCCGCCCTAATAGCTTCGCTGTTGCGCAGCTGCACATAGCCGCACACGGCGCCCACCACAAAGTACGCAATAAACGGCAGCCAGTTGGACGGCTCGTAGAACAGACCCTGGAAGGTATAGCCGTACTGAGTAAAGTAGCTCGCGGCCAAACCCACCGACGCCAGCAGTGCCGCGACCAAGCCAAAGTCCAAGCCATACAGCGTGCCGATCAGCACCACGTAGAGCAGGCGATAATCGAGCACGTTGAGCTGGGTAGATTGGGAGAACAAGTGCTCCAGCACCTCGAACAGGACCCAGGCGGCTACCGTCTCCAGGCATTTAATAGGCGGCGTGCGCATCTGGATGCGGTCGATGGCGGCGCGCAAGGGGTTGACCTTCTTTGCGCGGCCAGCATCCCAACGCGCTTGAATGGTCGAAAGATCGCGCAACAGGTCGTAGCGCTGAAACCAGCCATAGCGCGTGCGGACGGTATCGCTCGGAGCAATGGAGACGACGGCGTCCCCGTCGTAGGTAATGTCGAGCCCCGGGAACAAGCCCTTGAGCGCCTCGCCCAGGTCTCCCACGGTGTGGGCAAAGCTATCCGGAACCTCGAGTTCCTCGAATGTGGCATCCCAGCTGTCGAAGATGCGACGCACCAGAACGGCCAGCTCCTCGGCGCAGAGGGCACCGAGCGGTGAGTCCGCCCCAGCCCTCATGACAGCAGAGCCTTGCGAGCACGCCTCGAACAGCGGGGTCAAAATCGGGTCTTCCAGCGTGGGCGAGGCGGTGTACAGATACGGCACGCGCAAGATCTTGGCCTGAATGCCGTCGCGGACCGCATAGTAGCGGCACAGGTCGTTGGCCGCACGGGCAATGATGCCCTTGCCGTTTTGCCCCGCAACGTCCACCGCACCGTCCGCTCCCATGGGACCAGTCACAAACAGCAGCTGAATCTGGCGACCCATGCAAGCTCGAAAGACGGAGCGCAGCAGCTCGATGTCGCCAACGGCCTCGGTATGCGGCGTGAGATAGGTAGAGAGGTAGACCACACGGTCGAATTCGTAAGCCTGGTCCAGGTGCTGCAGCAGCTCTTTCCAAGACGCATGGAGCGACGACCCGTCGCGGCGCGCCTCGTTGGCCGCCACGACCTGAACATGGTCACCGGGAAACGCCTTGGCACAAAAGTCGTCATCGACATACGCGGTATTGCCAACAACCAGCACTTCCACCGTGCGCTCCCCCTCCCCAAATTTAGCTTTTGCCATGGTAAACATGCGTATTGTACGCTGTCAATGTAGGCCAAAGGCAACTTTAAAGCTGTTTTAAGAACTTTTTCAGACGGGAAGCGACTCGCGCCTGAGCCAGAGAGCCCTACACGTGCCGCTGCACGGCGGAGAAAGGCGAATCCACTACCCCTCAGGCATAATTCCTGAGCAAAATCAAGCAGAGCACACGGCTTTTTGCGCCACTTTAAGACGTAATCGGGATGTGGCGAGAGGCCAAATTCGGAAGTGCGGGGAAAACCAAAGGAATGCTGACCAGACCCCCGTTTTAGGCTTCCGCGACCTGCGGTTTTGATACAAAAAAACCGCGTTGTGCTCGAAGGTTTTCGATTTTTCCCCGCACTTCTGTAATTACATCTCTGGATCGAGGGCGCAGGCAATGGTGACGACATCCACGATAGCGCCCCCCTATGCCTGATACCAAAATCGTTCCATAGGGACCCGTTTCCCAATGGGATGATTCTTCACAAAGGGCATTAAGGCGCATGAGAACATGGTAGAGGCAAGCAAGCGCGCTTCCACGTTTTCGCCCATGGTGACCACGGTATAATCCAACGAGACAAGCAACGAACGGGAAAGGCAGCGCGGATGAACCTGGGCAGCGAGAGCGAGACCGTCGAGTTCAAGAAGTCCACTGGCGAGCATAAAGAAGCACTGCAAGCCATCAGCGCCATGCTGAACAAGCACGGCCGCGGCGAGCTCTACTTCGGCGTGAAGGACAACGGCGATGTCATCGGCCAGGATGTCAGCGACGCAACGCTGCGCCAGGTGACGTCGTGGGTGTCCGACAAGATCGAGCCCGCGGTGTTCCCGACGGTCGAGTGCCTCGACGCCGATGATGGGCTGCGATACATCAAAATTGCCTTCTCAGGTGCCGACGCCCCCTACTCCGCCGACGGACGCTACTTCACCCGCGTGGGGACTTCGAACAAAGCGCTGTCGGCCTCGGAGCTGAGCGCCATGGTCGTCAAGCGTGAGCGCGCCCGTAGCCCGTGGGACTCGCTGCCGTCCGGCAGGCCCGTCTCCGACGCCGACGAGCAGGCGGTGCGTGACTTCGTCGCGCGCGGCGGCAGGGCCGGACGCGTGGGCGGCGGGTTCGCCGGCGTGGAGGACACCTTGGCAAGGCTCGACCTCGTCGCGCCCGACGGCAGCCTAAGAAACGCCGCGGTGGAGCTGTTCTGCGAGGGATCCGACACCTACCCCAGGATGAAGCTGGGGCTTCTGGGCGGCAACACCAAGGCCAAGATCCTCGACCTGCGCCGCGAGTGCGGCACCATGCTCAAGCTGCTCGACTTCGCCGAGTACTTCGTGACGTCGAACATCAGGCGCGAGTTCGTCATCGGCGAGACGGGCATGTACCGCAAGGAGATCCCCGAGATCCCGGCCGAGGCCATCCGCGAGGCGGTTGCCAACGCGCTGTGCCACCGCGACTACACCACCGGCACCGCCGTCGAGGTCAACGTGTTCATGGACACCGTCCAGATCGTGAGCCCGGGCCTGTTCCCCGAGGGCGACTCGCCGCAAGAGCACCTAGACGGTACCGCGAGCGAGTTCGGCCTCCGAAACCCCGCGATCGCGCGCACCCTGTTCCGCGCCGGCGTCATCGAGCAGTACGGCACGGGCATACCGCGCATCAAGGAGGCCTGCGAGGCAGCCGGCGTGAGGTTCCGCTTCGAGCAGACCGTCAACAGCACCGTCGTCGTCTTCGAGCGTCCTGGGTTACAGAAAGCGGCCTTCAGGAGAACCGCGGCCGACAACCGACCGCTCCTCAGCGAGCGCGAACGAGCAGCGATGGCAATTGCCGCCGCTCAGGGGAAAATCACGACCTCCGACCTCGCGCGGGAGTCCAATGTCGGTAGGAAAACGGCCTCGAAGACTCTGAAAGACCTTGCCGGGCGAGGCCTGTTGGAATGGGTAGGGAAAAGCCCGAAAGACCCGCACCAGTTCTACAGGATGCCAAGCGAAGTTTGAGGCTGCAGGTCCTAGCCGGGAAACAGGCCTATTGCGTTTGCTGCCCTCCCCCTGCTGGGCACTACTGAGTAATCTACTGGGCACTGCTGAGTAATCTACTGAGTAGTGCCCAAGCGCGAGTTGGCAAGTCCGCCGAAGCCCAGAGAAACGGCTCCGAAGAATATACTGACCGCTACTGACCGCTACTGATCGCGGCATTCGGCAGGCCCGCCGAATGCCGCGGTCTCCCGAGACTAGCAGAGCCGCCCTTATTGTTAGCGCTGCCGAAGCAAGCCCTACTTCAGCAGCAACTTGAATTTTCGTGCGATGAGCCTCCCCGGAGCCAAGAGCCTTTTGCCCTAATCACAACACCGCAATTCAAGCACCGCAGAAAACTCCATTAGCGATGAACCAGCCACTTGAAGACGTGATCAAGGTGCGGCAAGGGGTCAAATTCGGAAGTGCGGGGAAAATCGAAGAAATGCTAACCAGGCCCCAGTTTTCGCTTCCGCGAACTGCGGTTTTGGTGCTAAAAATCGCGTTGTGCTCGAAGGTTCTCGATTTTCCCCGCACTTCCGTAATTACATCCTTGGATCGAGAGTGCAGGCAACAATGACGTCATCCGCGATAGCACCCAACAGTCACGGACGTACAAAAGGCCGTTGCCGGAAGCCTCCATACAACGACTCTTCTTTGCGCGCGCCACGCTCGCAATGCTCCATTAAATGTAACTAATTGATTTGCTATATACCATTCATAATGGCACATAGCAAATCAATTAGTTACATGTGGAGGCAGAACATGAGGGAGTACGTCGAGAAGCAGCTGCACACTAGAGTCGATTGCGAGCCCAACGACGCCTCGGAAATAACGACGCAAAACTCTTTCCGAAAGTGTAGGTGAGCGAAATGGCGACTCATGCATACGATGACCTTTATTCTTATCTAGCCGCATTCAAGAACAGCTCTCTTGCCGAAATAATTGCGTACCTAGAAGAACTGGGGCAAAGGAGGTTCGACGCCTTTATTAGGGGCCTTGCACCCCTTATCCCAATCGAAAAAATCGAAAATCAATCCCTGTTCAATTTTTCTGTTGACTCCACCCTTGAAGGAGGCAAATTCCCCTGCACTGACTATGCCTGTCGAGAGCAAAACATTTACCATTTGGCAAAGTTCTCAGCATTGTATGCAGATAAAACACTGATTCATTGCCCTATAGAATCGGCATTCGAAATGGGGCACGATGATTATGTCTCAGTCGATGAACTTGCATTCGGGATCTATTTGACCATGCGAGTCGAAGACATAGTCAAAGCTGGAATACTCGGATTTTCGAGCAATTACATTCCTCTTTGCAAAGATTGCCTAGCGCGACAAATCGAAAGAGAATCAAAAGCAAAAGGATTGATATCGAGTTATTGGGATGAACTCGTACGACAATTCTGTTCCTCTACCTCGTGCACTTTAAAACAAGCACCAGATGGGAATCTGTATGTAGCGATTGAGGGAATGGATGCATATGGGTCCCATGATGAGATGGATGTCGATTTCCTGGTAATCCCGTCTGAATACGAATCGCTCTATGCAAGCCAAGGCGAAACGCGATTGGATAGAGACATGCTGGAGAAAGGCGGCATCTTGACTATCCTACTGCCATTGTTGGACGATTGCTTTCAAGCCCTCGTCAATCCCTATTTTTCGAATAGCTCGTATTTAACCACTCGTCCAGCTCAGATTGAGTTCCTCGAGTCCGCAACTTCCACCCTTTATCCTCGAAAAGATCAGACCATACCCATTCGCCGGTTATCTTGCCCCCTCCCCATTGCTGAAAATGCAACGTTGCGTAGCATCCTTGATTGCCGCATTAGAAACGAAGAGTCGTTTCTTGTGTTTAGGGATACCTTGTCCAAAGGCCTGAGCGAAAGGCCCATCGACACCTCGACATTAGCTGACCTGAAGAACGACCTAATTGAGCCCGAGCTTCACAAGATATCTTTAGTGATGAAAAACGAGCGATCCCGATTAGTCACCTCCGCAGGCATTGAAGCCGCTATCGGAATTGCGAGCTTTACATTGGGGCAATACGGAATCGCATCACCTTCTGATGCCATGGCCTTCCTCGGGGCTGCCGGCATAGGGGCCGTTGCATCTCAATCCGCAGATTTCTTGCGAGAAGCCAAGGCAAAAGAGAACCCCATGTATTTCCTCTGGAAGCTCAATAGAAACAACCGTCTGTAACCTAAGGGGCAGAACACCGCAGTCGCCGAGCATATCTCGATCATTAAATAAAGGCAGCACTAGAAAGGATGCGAATCGTGAAGAACCGATTCCCTTTACGAATGCCTAATGCAGTAAAAATCACTGGTAGATCCGAGCAGTTTAACCAAGACGACAAGAGCGCGCTCAGATTGCTGTCTGCAGTAGCTAGCCAAGTATAGATACCATCCTGTTTCCAAATTCGGTCCTACGATAAACCCTTTCTTCTTTCTCAATTTCGTCGGGATCGTCGAAGATGAGCGTCGTATCTACTACGTCCCACTGCTGCCGATGGATATCCTCAATCAGCAATCCCAGTCCGGTTAATCGAAGAAGAACTTCTGCATCTCTGCCTCTGAGCGTCTGAAAAGTTTCCTTTTCTCGAAGCATTTCGTAGTCTCCAGGTAGAAATCTGTCCAAAGTCTCTGCAAACAAACGAAGATCGTCCCAGCTAATTTCTTTATCTAGGTAGGCCTCATAAATCTTTGCTAGTCGCCGCGCTTTGTCCTCCTCAATGTATCTTTCGAGCAGGATAAGCAGGTACTCAATATCGCGCTTCCTATTTGACTCTTCAAAGTATTGCTTGTACTTGTTCCATGAGCCATTTTCAAAAGAGTCGCGGTTGAACTCATCGAGGAAACACGCATACTTCTTCAGCAGATGCGCATTGTGGATATTGTTTCCGATTTTGTAGATGCTCACTAGGCTTGAGATGACGGGGATGTCCTTCAAGAACTCGTTTTGGAGAATTTCGTCCAGGCCAACCTCTGCGATATTCGAAATAAGTTCGAGAGAGTCGCTGCAAATAGTCGGCCTTGCGTCGTCTTGCAAGCGCGATAGACCGGCCTTAGTTGATTCCTCTGCGTTTGCCATAAGATTACCTTTCATAATAATTTGCCAGTTTTGGCATGCGTTTGCAGCGCCGCTTTTCTGAAAGTGGCTCCGATTTAAATGCCATCCCCCGAATAAGCGCTCAGGTTCGATTCAACAAGTGCATTGGTTGAAAAGAGCTTTAGACCCCCTTCGAGGTAAAAGTCGCTTGTGCAGAGCAACCAAATCATCTTGTCGAGCTTGTAGGCAGTGGCCTCGGGGTCCACGCCGCCCTTCCGCGCCGCGCGCGCGGCTTCGAAATAGCAACGAGCCACTTCGACCTCGCTGTCAGTGGTAGCGTAAAACTGAACAGTATTCAGTAGGCCGTTGACACAAACATCGACGAGCGGCTGCTGAACAAGCCCGAGGACCTGTTCAGGGCGATGCAGCTCGAGCTCATGGAGCTGCACCACGGTTCGCCCTCGACCGTCTTCTGCACGCAGTGCAGGTCGAAGGGCTAGGCAGGAGCCCCGAGGCTTTTCCTAATTCTAGGTGTTAAAGTCGATTACTGCCTGCCGTGGAATAGCCTCCACTTTTCGTCTTCGATGTCTCTTTCAATTGATGACTTCACTTTTGACAGCCATTCTCTGTGTTTTAAATATGCAACACCTGCGGGCAGCTGAGCAGCAATCGAGTCAATCGCCTCAATCTCCTTGAGCTTTGCTGGAATAAAGCCTTTTTCAGGGGACCCGCTCATTGAAGATCGACGGAGATCCAAATGGTTGATCGATATCCCGTCTTTATCGAGCGTCAGAATGAGGGTGATAGCCCTAACCCTCGCCTCGTCATTGCAATCGGACAAGGCCCAGCTTATTCTATCGAGACTATTTGCGTCGGCGATCCTTTCGCGGATGGTATATTCCAGGCGCTCCCAAAAAATATCGCTCGAGAGCGCGTTTGCATCATGAACGGGAAACAAAAAGGCTATTTCATACCTGCCGAGTGGTTTGCTCAGCGCTTCATCGATCATTGCTTTCAGCAGATTCCAAGCGTGATCGTCCTGGACGGTCCAAAACGAGCTGATTCTTCGCAGGAGATCGTGCCTTTGTCGGTAGTCGAGGTTGGCAGCGTATTCCAAAAAACGGTCAATCATTGAACTGTCAAGGCGTAAAAGGCAGCGTAGGAAAGCGAGGTTATAGTCGAAAGAAGGGCGTCCTTCAAGTGCGAGAAAATACAGGTTGACAGCCGGTGAGGGATTGGATCCGAAGTACGAATCTAGAGCGGAGACGCGCTTTTCGTCTCCGCAGTTGCCGAAAAACCGCCAAACCTCATCATTGTGTGTATGTTCGGAAAACCTAAAAGCATATTTGAGCATATAGCCAGGATGCTTTGGCTCGACTATCTCCAAATCTTCCAAGCAGAGATGCGTTCTGCCGTCATCGAGTCTTGCGAGGATCTCGTCGAGCTCCTCCTTGTCGGGCCCGCTCTTTATTGCTAGCAAATCAAGATAGTCAAACAGGGCCGGATGGTCACTCACGTCGAGCACCGCGCCCAGCTCGTTTCTAAGGACCCTCCTGCCGATGGCTTCAGCAAGGTAATCAAGTGCTTCATACGGAACGGGGATCGTCGAGGGCAACGATGCGATATTGCGTGCGATTATGCTTGAAGCGGTATCTGGGGTCCTTTTGGCAATTTCCAGAAGGACTTTTCCGATAGCCCTGCCCGACTCCCACTCTTTACCGGAAATCTCATAATCTTCGGCCAGCTTTCCCAGGGCTTCGGTCAGTCGTTCTAGCGGTAACTCTTCCGCGGATATTCTAGGTTCTTTCTCTTCGAGAGACCAAGAGTTCTCCAAGCCAAGCGCGTCGAATGTGCTCTGGCGGAACCCATCGAGGCTCAGAGGGGAGTTCTGCGCGCATGTTTCGTAAATCTGGTTGATGCTTAAGCCGCATGAAAGATCGGTTGTCGAGTCTTCGCTTATATATTTGGGGAATAGCTCTTCGATCCTCGAGAGCACCGAATGCATGTTTTCTGCGTGCTCCGCTTCAGGTTCTTTGCCATAGAACGAGAAGTGCTGCCGAAAGGTGGATTTAACTTGCCTGCTGAATTCGGTTTCGACTAGAACGGAGAGCGCCCGGAAGCAATGGGCGTGGAGCTCGGCCAACTCTGATGTGAAACTGAAGGTCAGGGTGTTGTATGTGTACGTTATGCCATTTTGCCAAACGCGCTGGGCCCTTGAAGAGAGGTATGAACTCGTCAAGACGATCAGACATGCTGCAACATTACGGGAATGCGATTGTTGATATTTTTGAGCGAGGGCATCGAGTTTGCTGTTTTCCAAATCGAATCCCGTACGATCGAGATCATAAGCGAAAACACCGTCTGGTCCGCATGCCCAGTTGTACTCGGCCGCTCGCTCGGTGCCTCTTTCTACACACGTCACGAACAACTCTAAGGCTGTTTGCGAATACTCGCTCGAGCTCATCAGGGATACGGAAATATGCAGGGGCATAGATCCGTCGGATGTCGAATTCATGCCGAGAATATCTTCCGATACGTCAGCGCAAGCAGCGCTTTCGATGCGGTTTGAGGCAAAGGCGAGCGCCTGTATGGGAAGGAGTTGATTGAATGTGATTATGAACTGATCGGCAATTCGCGCATCCCGATTCTTAATTTCATCCCAAGCTTTCCCGCATTCCCTTCGAAGGTAGTCGTACACGCTCGCACTTCCGCACACTTCAGCCATTGACTTGGCGGCTTTGAGATACGGCGCGTTCGGCATTTCTGCGGTATGCAGAATGAAATCCGCAAAACTGCCGTTCCCTTCTTTTGCGAAGTGGCGGCATATCAAGAAGTCACGAAGATTCTGCTCTTCCATTCTTATGGCTAGCACGCCACCAGCGGAGGTAAGGATCGTGACGATTTCCTGGTCGTTCAATCTGGATGCAAAATCCCGAATCTCGGCATCGTCGTACTCCAGGCCCAAGAGTTCCTCGTAACAAGGGTCTCCTTCAATAAGATCGCAGCAATCGTAGATTGCAAGGACCTCTGCGAGACGCTGCTCCCTGCTGGAGTACCCAGCTAAGGCGGAATTCATATAGATGTTCAGAAGATCGTATGGCTCTTGGATGGCTTCGAAATTGCCGTCTGCTATGGGGCTTGCTGCCATGATAGCCAAGCGCAGGTTTCCGTTTGCGATTGCCGATACTCTCTCCCTCAGTGCTAGGTTTTTTATGTTGTATTCGGTCTCGAGTATCGCTTCAATGTTTTCCGCGGTTAGAGGCTCCAGCTCTATTTCTTTGAAATTTAGATAGCTGCCGATTTTCGCGGTCAACTCGCTTCGGTGCATCTTCCTGCAGGTGAGGACAATCTTTAGCTTTTTGTTTTCCAAGCAGATTCCCAGCAAGTGCTCAAGTGACAGGTTGCCGTTTGCATCATCGACCAGAAGGATAATGTTTTCCGACTCCGACAAAATCAGCTCAATATCATCGTCGAGATGCGACGAATACCTAGAGTCCAAGATCAGAAGATCCCAGTGATGCCGATTGCTGAATGAGAGGCATGCGTCGAGGGCGATCTTGGTTTTCCCCGCTCCAGACTGCCCCTGAATCACTACTGCCCTACTTTGCTCTATCGATTCGATGATGCCTGAAAACTCGGAATCCCTGTGCATGAGGGGCTTCGACAGGTCGGTTGTGAAACGGCCGTTCAGGCTTCGCTCGATGAAGCGGTCTGGGGCGATGAATGACCCCTTTCCGAGCGGAATGCCCAAAACCGTATGCGCTAGCGCAGGGAATTTTCTATCAAGGTCGCTCGCAATTGTCTCTGGCCCGATTATTTCTATCCGTGGATCGATGGCGCGGACTTCCTCGAGTACCAGAGGTGAAAGGCGAAAGTATGTGTGGCACAGGATGATTCGATCTATGAGTTGCGGATCGATGCCGGTTTTGCTCCTGTCGAGGCAGTCTATAGCATCATTTAGCAGCTTATTGCGGATGTCGGATTTAGAGGTTGTGTATGCCGCGAAGATGTAGTGTCCATTCTCTCCTACGGAGTACATATCTGGCACTCCGGTCGTAGTTTTATCCGTGCCGCATTGGGATCCCAATTCAATGATGTTGTTAAGCGAATATCTCCTATATAGATACTGATTTGCTAGTGTTTGAAAACGCCCGCCTTCGATCTGCCTTAGCTCTGCTTGGATCTGATTTATATGGGACATTTTGCTCCTCGCGGTAAATTCGCCTTTTGATTTCTCTTTTCTTACTCTAGTCCACCTAGCTCAGCAAGTCTTGCACGCTCGAGGGCCGAGTCGACGACGTCCTCGAAGTCGAGCCCCGCCGCATAGGGAGATCCGGCGACAATGACTGGGATAAAAAACTCTAATCAAGGCCAGAATCTTAAATAGCATGCTGTTTTACCACAGACGGCAGAATCTGGCTTGAACGGTTAATTATAGCCCCCGACAGAAAGAGCGGTGCTTCCTCGCTATCGTCTCCGCGCTCGAGAAGCAGAATCGCAAGGCAATCGAGGTGGTCGAGGAGTGCGGTGGGTTGTTACCGTCAATGGGAATTCGGTCAACGCCAACCATCAATCATGCCGTATTATTCAGAGTTAGAATTTTCGCCCCACGATACTAAGCCGGTGACCATCCAATGATTTTTGGCATCGATATAGACACCGCCAATCTGATTGTCCAAGCATTTATCGGAGCCGCTACCTTGGGGACCTTGATTGCCGCATTCTGTCAAAACAACCAGACCAAAAGAAACAGGGAGGACGATTTCAAGCGGCATCAGCCATCCCGCATATCGGCATGGTACGAAGAAGGTCGAAACCGAATCGATCAGCCCGATGACAACCGATTCTTCTGGCAGTTCGTCGTGCTTCGAAACGAAAGCGAGTCCCCCGTCTACGACGCAATCGTCACCTGCGTCGGGATTAGCGGAGCCGGCCCTTCTTTCAAAGGAGAGGACAACGGTCCCGCTTTTCCCGACCGCGTCTGCGTCGGCACGCTTCCTCCTGGAGCATGGTACATATGGCTCCCAACGGGAGGGCACGGAATGGGAGTGCGCACGGCGCCCGAAACGGCTTTCGTCGACGCGAATGGGATTCCATGGGTTCGGCGAGGCAACGGAAGGCTCGAGGAGATCTCTATGGAGCCGACCTCGTTCTACAGGCTGCCCCTCCCCTTGTCCTGGCACGGATGCAAGAAGCTGACCGAGTAGAAGTCGTCGACGCCGTACGCGTAGCCCTCGAAGGGCGCCTCGTCCAGGCCGCGCCAGCCGGCGGCGGCGCGATAGTCCGCGATCTCGTCGGCAAGGGCCCTCGCCATAAGCACGACGTGCTCGACCGCAAACCCGTTATTCGACTTCTCTGGGTGCTTCTTGACGTGGTCGCTGGAAAAGTAGCCCAACGAGATTTCGCTCACGGGTCCGTCGCCGTTGGCGAACGCGGCCACATTGACCGTCTTGCGCCTGAAGAGGGTATCGAGTGCCTTGGTGAGGGGCTCGGCGGTGGACAGCATGGCGGGGCCTCCCTACGTACGAGGGAGATTGAATTGAGGGTTTGATGCTACTGTCCGCTACTGCCCGCGGCACTCAGCAAGCCAGCCGAATGCCGCGGTCTCCCGAGACTAGCGGAGCCGCCCTTATTGCTAACACTGCCAAAGCAAGCCCCACTTCGTCAGTAACTTGGACGGGTGTCCCAGCAGCAGCGCGTGGCACCTAGAAGCGCTGTTCCCAGCAGGAATAGCGCTAAGGAGGCGGCGATCCAGTTGCTGTCGGCGGTCTTGGGGAGCGTGGCGGCGGCGCTAGCAGTCTTGGCCCTGGATGGCGTGGACGCCGTGGTCTTGGTAACTGTCGTCTTGCTTGTCGTGGTCGTCTTGGGCGTCGCAGTCGCGGGCCTAGGGACGGGATCCGTCGCGGACCCGGCGCCGGGCCGCTCAACGGTTGGGCCGGCGCCACCGGCCGGCTCGCCCGCGCCACCGGGCACCTCGCGCCCGTCGGCCTCCCCCGCCGGCGCCGCGGCGCCCTCGGACTCGATCACCACATGCGGCGCCATGGCCCCTGGGGCATCCACCACCCCGCCGGCGCCGAAGGCCCCGCCCACTGGCGTCACAAATCGCGCGGACATAAGCGACCCGCCCGTGCATGCGACGCCGCCATCGGCACCGGCCGCATCGAGCCGCGAGGCGTCGACGGACAGCCCGCGCCCGGCCGGGCCGACGCGCTTCGATCGCGCCGCCAAGAAGGCGATACGGGAGTCGGGCCGGGTGGCCGGTAACGCCTATCGTTAGATGCTGCGCGACCGGTTCCTCTGCCGCGTGTTCGCCGGCGTCGGGGAGCGGTTCGTGCTCAAAGGCGGCAGCGGCCCTCTGGCCCGCATACCCGACGCGAGAAAGACGCGCGACCTTTTGACCAGGGAGCAAATTGCGATTCACTTGTCGTCTTCCGGTCTAGGAACACCGAGGTCAGAGTTGTAGAGCACCTCGCCCAGCCTTTGGCTCTCGGCGGCGTAGCCCCCGACAAGGGACGCGAGCTCGGACTTGAAGGAGCTGATCGTCTCGGAGTCGAGGATGAGAGCCAGCTTGGCCACCATTGTCGAGAAGTCCTCGTCCCTCACGGGCCCGACCCTGGCGCACCAAAGCCGCTCGTCGCGGGCGCAGATGTTGCGGAAGTCCACGAGGGTGCGCAGGGCGATGAGCCCGGCCAGGTCCTCGTCGTAATGGCTCGGCCCCACCATGTAGTCCTTGGCATCGGTGTAGTTGGCGATTTTCAGGTAGGCATCGAGCTCCCGATAGGCCTCCGAAAAGGTGTAGGCGGCGACCGAGCGCACGCGGGCCTCCGCCTTGAGGAGGTACTTGAAGGTAAGGTTGCGCAGGTCGCGGTCGAAGAGGAAAAGGCCGTAGAGGTCTCCGAATCCCGTTCCCTCGGCGTAGACGTCGTGACCCGCCTCGGCGCTGGCCTCCTTGTCGAGGAACGGCTCCTTGTACCCGTTGACAACGCAATAGTAGTCCTCGCCGAGGAGGGCGTAGGCGGCGTACTCCGGCATGGAGAGCCCCCTGGACTCGAGGATGGCCACCTGCTCTTCGAGGGTCTTGAACGGCTTGCGGGCCATGCCGGCTCCTCTCTGAAATGAGAGAAGGCCGCCCGCCTCGTGGCGAACGACCTTCCTCAGTCTTGGGCTCCGTAGAGTACCCAAGCCGTATCAGTGTATTCGTGAAAGTACCACATGCTCGGCCGTCCGTCAAGCTTGCCGGGGCTTTCTCGCCTTTCTTGTGCGCCGCGTGCGCCCCTACTTTGCGGCATACACGTCGCAATTGCCCCTACCTAGAAAGTGCATGGCAGCTCGGTCAATCGCCCTTGCGCTTTGGCCTACCTAGAATCGCTGTTCCCAGCAGGAATAGCGCTAATGAGGCGGCGGGCCAGTTGCTGTCGGCGGTCTTGGGGAGCGTGGCGGTGGCGGCGCTAGCAGTCTTGGCCTTGGATGGCGTGGGCGCCGTGGCCTTGGTCACGGTCGTCTTGCTTGTCGTGGTCGTCTTGGGCGTTGTGGTCGCGGGCTTCGGGACGGGGCCCGTCGCGGGCCCGGCACCGGGCTGCTCAACGGTGGGGCCGGCACCACCAGCCGGCTCGCCCGCGCCACCAGCCGGCTCGCCCGCGCCGTCGGTCTCCCCCGCCGGCGCCGTGGCGCCCTCGGGCTCAACCACCACATGCGGAGCCATGCCCCCGGAGGCGTCCACCACGCCGCCGGCACCGAAGGCCCCGCCCACGGGCGTCACAAACCGCGCGGACACAAGAGACCCGCCCGTGCATGCGACACCGCCATCGGTGCCGGCCGCATCGAGCCACGAACCATCGACGGAAAGCGTGCACCCGGCCGAACCGACGCCCGTGCCCGCGTCGTGCAGGTACACACCGTAAGCAGGCACGCCGGCGGCGGGCGCGGCACCGACGGCGACGACGCGCCCGCCGCCGCGCACGGCCATGTCGCCGGCGATCACGCCGGCCACGGCCTCGCCCGTGACGCCGGCCCCGTCCGCCCGGGCGTCGACGGCGCAGCCCTCCACCGCGAGCGCCCTCGAGACGTGGATCGCGCACTGCGAGCCCGATGCCGCCAGGGACCCGGTGCCGCGGAGCGTAAGGTCGCCCCACACCTCAATTCCGCACTGCGTTATGTCCGCATCGGGCGCATGCGACTCCGTCACCGAGTTCTGCCCGGCAAGCGTCACGACCAGGTCTCCGTCGGCGCCGATGGCGTCGCCCGCGTAGCCGTCAAGCTCCAGATGGCCGGCATCGGTCCAGGCCCAACCGGGGCCCGACACACCCGGCTCGCAGTACGTCACGCCCGCGATGAACAGGCTCTCCGCGCCCGCGGCATAGGAAGGCCCGCCCAGCAAAACGCATAGGCAGGCCATGGCAGTAAACAGGATGTAGTGACGGCTAGTGTGGAACGCGGCAGCAAACATAACCGCTCCGATCTTCGCAAGAGTCAATGGAAACTGCGCCAGAAAACTACCTGGTAGCAGCAGCTATTAGTTTAGCGAGATCGATGCGGGAGCAAAGAGGAATCGCGTGGCCAATCCCCACAATTAGGTGTAAATCGTTTTGCCAGTCGGTGAAAGGGAGAATCGACTTGCAAATGCTCGACCGTTTGCATAACTCCAAGTAGACATTAAAAGCCCGTTGCCGGAACAAGCCGGTAACGGGCTCACTTTGCTACAACGCTATGAAGAGCACCGATATCGAAAGTCAATTTATAATCCTACAGCGATGCGAATTCGTTCGGGGAAATAACGCCCGCAAAGTGATATAAGCGAATCCCGCGAGAACTCCGCCAAAGGCGCTGACCAGAAGATCCATGGTCCTACTCTCTCGCCAGCACGTCGGCGATCCGAGCGCTCGCGTAACCGTCGCCGTAGGGGTTGCTCGCGCGGCTCATCGCCGCGTACTCGTCCGGGTCGGAGAGCAGGCTACTGAACTCGCGGTAGATGACGTCCTCCTCGGTGCCGACGAGCTTGAGCGTGCCGGCCGCCACACCCTCGGGGCGCTCGGTGGTGTCGCGCATGACGAGCACCGGCTTGCCCAGGCTCGGGGCCTCCTCCTGTATGCCGCCCGAGTCGGTGAGGATGAGGTGGCTCGCGGCCATGAAGTTGTGGAAGTCGAGTACCTCGAGCGGGTCGATGATATGCAGGCGGTCGAAGCCGTCCAGCTCCTCGTGCGCTGCCTTGCGGACGAGCGGGTTCATGTGGATGGGGTAGATCGCCTTGGTGTCGGGATGCTCCTCCATCACGCGGCGGATGGCGCGGAACATGCGGTGCATGGGCTGACCCAGGTTCTCGCGGCGGTGCGCGGTGATGAGAATGAGACGGCTCCCGGCAGCCCAGTCGAGCTCGGGATGGGAGTAGCCCTCGCGCACGGTGGTGCGCAGGGCATCGATTCCGGTGTTGCCGGTGACCCAGATCTTCGACTCCGGCTTGCCCTCGCCAAGCAGGTTCTGCTTGCTCGCCTCCGTGGGTGCGAAGTAGTACTCGCTCACGATATCGACGGCCTGGCGGTTGAACTCCTCGGGCCAGGGGCTGTAGATGTCGTGCGTGCGCAGGCCCGCCTCGACGTGCCCCACGGGGATCTGCAGGTAGAAGCACGCGAGCGCAGCGGCGAAGCTGGTCGTGGTGTCGCCGTGGACCAGGACGACGTCGGGCTTCTCGTCCTCGAGGACGGCTTTGAGCTTGAGCAGCACATCGCACGTCACGTCGAACAGCGTCTGGCCAGGCTTCATGATCGCCAGATCGTGGTCGGGAGCCACACCGAAGACGCGCAGCACCTGGTCGAGCATCTCGCGGTGCTGGCCCGTCACGGTCACGACGGTCTCGAACTCCTCCTTGCGCGCCTTCAGCTCGTTGACGAGCGGGCACATCTTGATTGCCTCCGGGCGGGTGCCGAAGACGAGCATGATTTTTTTCATTATCGGTCCTTTCTCATGTGCTGAGCCTTATGGGCATGAGAGCTATAAGAAACAGCGGACGATTGCCTCACTACAGAAAGAAGAGCTAAAAACAAAGCTATCGTTAGGACGGCCTCGGATATCGCAATCGCCGATGCCACGCCCATAGCGCCCCAACCATGACCAAGCCAAACGTTGAGCACCAAGGAAAGGATGGAATCGACTATCATGAGCAGGCTATAAAGAGATTGATATCCAAAAGGAATGAGAAGCTGAACACCGAGAAAATTGTTTACGATGCCCAGCAACACCCAAATAGCAAGCGGAATGAGTGTATCGGCGCAAACTAGATACTCTTTGCCATAGAGAATCTCGACTACCGGTTTGCGAAGGATCGCCATGCCAAATAAACCAGCCGCAAACAATACGACCACGGGAATACCAAACTTAGCAACAAGCCGCGCCGCGGAGCGCCGAGATTTCATTCGTTCTTCGTTTACACGTGGATACAGTGCTTGGCCAACAGGAGTAAACATCAGGCTCGCCATTTGCGGCACCTTCAAAATGGCAGCATACGAGCCAACGACCGCACTTGGCTGGCAACCGCCGAGCACCGTGACGCCAACATTTCCAATGATCTTGCCGGCGGCAGATGAAAGAAAAATCGGCATTCCGTCTCGCATCTCACCGAGTATCTGCTTTATAGATGCAAAACCCATTTTGATCCCATAGCGCTTCCAAGCAAATACATGAGTAGTAACACCCGAAGCAAGGAAAGTAATTGAATACAGGAACGAGTAAAGCATCAATTGGCCGGGGTTATTTATAAGGAGGAAAATCAGAATGACAGAAAGCCCTCGCGCAGCCGCCGTGGCTATAGTGATGACCTTCATGTCCTGCAAACCCTGAAAAAGCCAGTTGAGCTGTAAAGCAATGCCAACAAGCATGGAAAACAACGCAAGCATACAGGATAGCTGGTCCCCGGTTGCAGCCGACGTAATACCGAGAATTATTACTACGACAAAGCAGGCGGCAACAAGTCCCAGTCGAGCAATAACGACAGCGGACACGAGGTCGTTAAGCTCTTCCCCATCTTTAACCTCAACGACCTTTTTCGTTGCGCTCAAGTTAAAACCAAACTCAACAACAAGCTGAAAATAAGTTATCCAATTAAGAGCAATAGAGAATACGCCATACCGCTCAGCGCCAAACACGCGGGTAACGTAAGGCACCGTAACAAAAGGCAACACAATGTTAATTGCCTGCAGCGCAAGCAACCAGCCAGTATTCTGGAGAAGCTTTTTCTCTTTAAAAGCCAAACTAATTCTCCTTCGTCATCTTCTCGAGGAATAGCAGTTGTGCCTCGCGAACACGCCTGATTCCATCTTGGGCAGCGGGAGCAGAACGCCCACACAACTCACTGACAAGGGCGCTCGCAGAAGTAGAATCGACCGCAACGCTTCTCCAAGGTTCTCCTACCTTGCTTAATAGATCCCTCTTGCGGAAGTCACTAGAATTTGATTTGGGTTCAAAAGATACAAAACGCTTTCCGAATAGCAGCGAAAACGCCGTTCCATGGAAAGAGTCCGTACAGACAAAAGAAGCGCCCGCAAATAACTTAAGGAAATCCTCAGGGCCAGCATCAGTAATCATCTCGCGCTTAAATGAGTCCCGCCCATAACGCACATTTATAACCTTCAAGGGCAATCCAAGCTCAGATGCAGCCTGCTTCGTAAGCTCCAAATAGCGCGCGGATGCCTCCTTATTAATGTAATAACCTAAAACATACCCACAGTCTTCAACCGAAGTATTAACAGCTTGTGCCCAGCGCTTTGAATCCAAAAGGAAAACAGGGTCGTCAACCACCTCGGGAGACCGCCCGCATAAGCTATTAACCACGGGTGCATCAGTATTCTCTCTTACACAGAGGACATCAAAAGAAGCTAGGTCATCTGAAAAAGGAGCTAATTCAGTTTCGGTAGCGCTGCCGAGACTTGCCGCAAAACTGCCCTTACGAGCCGACGTTTCAAAGGGAAAAAGGAAAGCTTCATCGAAATCGGCAATATTAGGATTGAAAACCTGGTCGCTTCCAGAGATAAGGAGATCGAAACTTTCTTTATTAACAAAATCGCGCATCTCTTCAATTGAATAGAACCGAGGCGTCAGATGAAGGTAACGCGACTCATATTCAGCAAATTTGCGCTCCTTAGAACGCCTTTTGCCTTCAAAAGGAAGCAACGCGACATTAACCGCTAAATTAGATAGAAAACCATCCCTTTTGTGATGAAGGGAGTTATTGCGCTCCTGGCGATCATTTTGGAAGTTAAGCACCCAAACATCATGACCCATAGAGCGAAGCTGCTCTTGTAGTGCGTAACACTGCAAGATCGCACCGTAGTTGCGGGCAAAATGGTAAGTAATGATTCCAATTTTCATTTATTAATTTCCAATCAAATAATACTCAAGCGAGCATTCCAACGTTAATCAGCCCAAGACACAACTTCGGAAACAGGCATTCTCTGAGCAACCGGTCTCGCAAACGTTTCTTTTGGGTAGCCAAATCCGACGACCGCAATAATCGCTTCACTTGTCGAAATGCCTAAAGAAGAACGCATTTCTTTTCCTAAGTCACCAACAACCCACTGGAAAATACATGAACCAATTCCATAAGCTTTCAGCGCCAAAACAAATGACTGAAGATAGATGCCGCCGTTGATAAACCATTGGTTATATTCGGCGCAGGAAAACAGAGAAGTGTCGGTAGTAATAACTGCCCATTGGAAAATTGATTGCTCAAACCCTTTATTGCCACGCACGGCAGCAGAGACAACCTGAGCAGATTTTGGCCCGGAAAAATACACACGACTTGGCTGACGGTTGCACGCCGAAGGCGCGCTCTGCGCAAGCTCAACAACTTGCGTCAGCGTTTCCTGAGGAACAGGGGCTGGATCAAATGACCGAACACTATGTCTCCCGTTAATAAAATTGATCGCATACTTATCGCAATCAGAGACAGAAGCAAAAGAATCGGAAACAATTCCAGCCCTATCACTCAAGTCAATTCGGCCAACTTCATATGAAGTTTGTTCAGCGAGCGATTCAAAACCAGGCTGCCATTTAGAGCAATCAAGTCCAAACTGAGCTCGACGAACAAGCCAGTTCTCAAGTGCCGCCATGGACTCGGTAAAAGCATATGAATGATTATCAAAAGAAGGATCTTTTGCTGCAAGCGTTAAATAATCAAGGAGACGGTCGGCCTTTTGTGTTCCAAAATCATCGCGACAGCCTTCAATACAAAGAGCTTTCTCAAATGAATGAGCAATAAGAAGAGAGTCTCTGTACAAGGTGTCTAAAGACCTAAAGTCTTCGCAAGCAAGCAAACGATTCGATTTAACAGCAAACGACAATCTTCGAATTTTATTGTACGCAGGCAGTACTGCAGTCTTTATGTCCATACCCACTCCTAAGACGCGTGTTGTTTGTCGGCATAACGAAACTAATTACTTTTTGGAGGACAATGAGGAAAACAAAAACGAGATATACATCAATACTCTGCGTGAGCAAGGCAAGAATGACAACGAATAGCATCGCTTCTGTCGAAGCGCTTTTAACACAGTCCGTAAGATGGCAAAGGGCAACGATCAGCACACAGCTCAAGAGAAGACCAAAGTATGAGAAGTTAATGATGCACATCTCGAACCAGCATGGCGTTGTGCCAGCCGGAAGCTCGGATATTGGCAATCCTAGAATAGAAGATGTTAAGTATTGGTAATCTTGATATGGTTTGCTAGGCCAAATTGATCTAGGGACCCAAATAAATAGTGTCGAAAGAAACGACTGACCGTAATAATCGAGTATATGATCACCTAAAAAGAACTCATGATAGATTACATATTTTGTAACATCGTCTCTGCCAAAATCAACGCGGAGCATCTCATAGACGCTATTGAAACCCGTATCCCTCAACGGTCGAACAACAATTAGATAAAAAGATGAGAAGAAAAGGAGCGCGCAAAGCGCGAGCGGAAAAAAGACCCTCAACTTTTTTCTCTGTTCAAGAGCAGGATTTCTTCTTAAATAGAAAAACAAATACAGGACAATTAATATCGCAAGCATGAATCGTTTGCCAGAAATCCAGCCAGTAACAATCGAGTAACAGACAATAAGAACTAAATTGGCGACCGTCCCCAGCCTGTCCTGACGAAAGAACAGGGAGCAAAAAGAAATTACACTTAGCAGAAGCAGCTCCGCAACGATCATACTCACGCCGCTAGAGGCAACTCCACGAGAAACCGAGTCACCATAAGTTAGATAAGAGCTGACATTGCCGGAAAGCAATATATATATATATGGAGAGATAGTAAACAAATACATTACGACTTTATTGTCAAATATCGCCCCTCCCCATTTTTTTTGAACTTTAATCTTCTTTTTTTGATAGTAATTTGAGTAGAAAAACAATGAAGTGCAGGCCGTTATAAGCAAGAGGTCATAAATGGCCGACACATAGTCATTGGCCATTGGGGCTATAAAAGGTTTATACCAGTAAACTGTCTGGTAACTTGGCCTACCAATTGCATAATCGAGCAAAATAGGTAGACAACAGAACGCCCATAAAATTAAATATACATAGTTTGCAATAGAAACCTGCGGCTTCATAATTAATCGATTATAAATTACGCACAAATAAAATGAAGAAAGCAGGATCAGCATCCAGTCAAGGGCAACTCGCCAAAGCTCCATTAATCGTCCGCCTCGTCAAACGCACCAAGACTCTGCAGCAGCGATTTCATAACAGCAAGATTATCTGTTCCATTAAAGAAATCATATGCACAAGATCTAAATTGACTATATTCATGATCGATTTGCTTAATAGCATCGGCTATTGATTCGGGTTCAAAGTCAACGCACTTACCGCTGCCGCTGGCCTCAACAGTTGAAACCAAGCCCGGCAAACGATTTGCAAGCGTAGGGAGGCCAAATGCTGCATACTCATATATTTTATTAGGCGCGCAAAAGGCCTTATTAAGCGATGTGTCATCATAAAGCACGACGCCAATTCGCGACCTTGCAGTAATTTCCAAATGCTTTGGCGCTGGAACAAAACCATACACAAAAGTATCCGGGTAAATCTCCTTCATTCGTTCAGTCGTACCGTAGCGATCTTTTCCCATAAGAACGAAAGCGTAATCAGACTCCATCATACGAAGAGCCTCAGCGATGGGCGCAACATATTCAGGACGCTGGAATAGCCCCTGGTAAAGAAGAATCTTTCTTCCGTCAAGCTCATCCAAGATCTGCTTTGTGACGTTTGTCGAAACAGAGGGGATTTCACCCGCTTTGAGCCCGTATGGCTTATTCGGGAAAACTGAGGGAAGCGAATTCAGCCCCCATTTAATTTTCATATAGTAGGCACGATTTAACTCGCAACACGTAACTGCAAGAGCCTTGCGACAAACCGCCGCAAATAGTCGTTCTTTTGTCGGTTGATCATCACACAGCTCAAGCGCCGTGGCCACATAGGGAATACCGGAAAGTGCCCCGTAAAGCGGAAGCGCAGATTCAGCAGTTCCAAACCAGATAAGATAATCCGTTGGCTCTTTTTTTAGCCGAGTGAGGACGGCTTTGCGGAAATGAGTCCAGTTATTCAATGTATCCAGTTTTCCGCCAACGCTCAGATGCGGATCAACGAGCTCCGTAAAAGGAATGCCCTCGCCTTTTAGAATTTCCTTGGCCGTATCCTTGCTGGAACCAAACCAGACTTCAATCTGTACGCCCAAATCTTTAATCATTCTTATTTGTGACATACAGGGGGGATAGAACGCCAAGTCGGACTTAACAATATATATAACCCTCTTAAACATATAGCCCCTCGTAAAGATTGCTAACTCGATTTGCGTAAGTCTCATAGCTTCGGTCTTCTTGAAGAGAAGGCAACAAGCGCCTGGTTGACTCGCAAAGCATTTCGTAATAATTACTGTCTTCTAGTTTAGAAATCGCCTCACAGAGAGAGGAAACGTCGCCATTTTTAAATAGAAGACCATTTACGCCATCCCTGATATATGCAATAGCCCCACAGGTCTCGGGAACGATTGATGGAATACCAGAGGCAAACATGGCTTCAAGGCATACTAAAGGAGAAGCTTCGTACCAGGATGAAGTCATCACCAAAGCCTTATTTGATTTGAACTGGTCTGCGAGTACATCTTTATCACACCAACCCAAAAAATTAAGGTTTGGGTAAGCATCTCTTAGTCTCTCGAACTCAGGACCAGATCCACATAATGTTCCTGGCAAACCCAAAGAAGTAAGCGCTCTACAAAACAGCTCGGGGTTCTTCTCCTTATCAAAACGGCCTACAAACAAATAGCCGTTCTTTTCAGATGGCACACCAAGCGAAAGCTCCCCTTCAACAGAAATTGGATTGGGAAGAATGCATGGCATGCCATCATCAAATTCACTGCCACGCATAATGTCATAGGTAAAATCCGAAAGATAACAAAACTTTGGATGGGCACGCTTGATTGAACGATTTTGAAGAGCGATGCGAACCACTCGATATAGCTTCTGCACATAGCTTCTCTTATCACAATTGCATCGAATGCACTTTGCGGAGCATGCTTTCAAATGGCATATTCTATGCTTCTTGTAATCGTAAAACCCACCATTAGGACATACAAGAAAATACTCATGAAGCGTCACGAGCACCTTGAAGCCAGAATCGGCAATAGCATCAAAAATTGAAGATGAAAGAGCATGGGTCCAGGAATGAACGTGTACGACAGTGTCATCAGGATTGAATTGGTTTAATAAGGCACAAAACCTCTCGTAAGATTTTTTACTGTGCAGGCCGCTAAGGGCACCGGCAACTTTGTTATCTGACTCGAGAAAAGGCTGTTCATTTGCAACAACAACCTTGAAACCGTCAAGTCGACTGTGAATTGGCCCGCAACCAGCAAAGTAGACAACGTTATACCCGCGGTCACGGAGAACCACGGCGGTAATGTAAGCGATTTGGGCGGTACCGCCAAAATTATCAGCCGTATCATCAACAATAATGACGTTTTTGACTCTCTTGTCCATCAATTTCTGTCTCCGTTTATTAGTTGCAAATATCGCCTCAAAAGCCAATCGGCCTGCTGATCAATGTCGTAATGTACAAATGAACCGGGAGAAGTGGAATCGCGCCCCTCATCAGACTTTTTTGAAAGAGAGCAAATCTCATCTGCCCAAACGACAGGGCTATCAATCGACAAGAACTTACACTCCCCCGTTACGTCTACTTCACGCGTAATCGCATCGCTCAACAAGCACGGTAAGCCAGACACCTGTGCCTCGACGCCGACGAGGCACAGGCCTTCGTAAAGGCTTGGCAGAACGAACGCATCAAACGCCTGGTACAAGCGATTGACATCGCTTCTCTGCCCCAGAAACTTAACGCGATCAGTAAGACCGCGTTCGCCCACCAAGGCCTTTACGGAGGCCCCGGCTTCGCCGGTACCGACAAGCAGCAGGACAGCATCGTCGCGGCGCTTTGCGACCTCAGCAAACACGTCAATCAAAAACGCATGGTTCTTCTGGGCAGTAAAGCGCCCCACATGTCCAATGGCAAACTGGTTGCCGACGAGGCCCAGGTCGGCTCGCGCTTGCGCACGAGCCTCCGCATTGAAGCGAAAGCGATCCAAATCGATTGCGTTGTATACGACCTCGAAGTGCGCAGCTTTACCGAAAAGCCATTCACCGGCAAATTGACTACATGCAAATCGATGTGTTGGATACCGATTCGATTGCGTTTTCAGCACGGCCTTCAGGGCATTTTTGGCATACTCCCCCTTACCGCTCGTAGAGTGACTATGGGCGATCCGCACAGAAACACCCGCCTTCTTCGCAGCACGAAGAGGAAAGACCGAAAGCGCGTTGATGTGACTGTGGACAATCTTCCAGCCCTCTTGCTTAAAGAGACGCTGAAGCTCTCGCTGGTATTCAGCTATATGCTGATAGGGCGGTATCTCAAAGACCCTGCCACCGAGCGATTCGATCTCGTCACGGGGAACAAGCGTCGAATCGGAATCAACAAGAAAGTCAAACTGCACTTTACTGCGATCGATGTGACGATAGTAATTCATAACGACAGCTTCGACGCCGCCGCCAACCATCTTGCCAACAACCTGAGCCACCCTAACCGGTTCAGTCATTTAGCAAGCACCTCCACCGGTAAAGACCTCAACGACCGTGAGGAGAACAATCTTCAAGTCCGTGATGGGGCCGCGCTTGGCGATGTACTCCAAATCACGGCGGACCATCCCGTCGAAGTCGGTGTCGTTGCGATCGGTCACCTGCCACCAGCCGGTGATGCCGGGCTTAACGGACAGTCGCTGCAGGTCGTACTCGGTGTATTCCGCCACTTCGTTGGGCAGCGGCGGGCGCGGGCCCACGACGGACATCTGGCCCAAGAACACGTTCAGGAACTGCGGGAACTCGTCGATGGAGTGCTTGCGAATGAACTTGCCGATCTTGGTGACGCGGGGGTCATCCCTCATCTTGAACATGGCGCCAGCGATCTCGTTTTGCTCCTTGAGCTCGGCGAGACGCTCATCGGCGTCTTTGTACATGGAGCGGAACTTCCACATGCGGAAGGTAGACAGGCTGCCGTCAGGGTGAGTCTGACCGACTCGGATCTGGCTGTAGAACGGGTTACCTTCGCTTTCTAGGCGAATTGCGGCTGCGAGCACCAGACTGGGAATTGCGATGATCGCAAGCACGACACCGCTGAAAACGATGTCAAACGCGCGCTTCACCGCCCTGTAGGCCAGACGCGAGTTATCCCAGTCCATGACGGATTGCATGGCCTTGTAGCGACCGGCGCCCTCACGCCGGTCCATGGCCTGAGCAATGAGCGCCGCCCCCGCGGGCGTATTTGTCTTTGTTACTTCTTTAGCAGCCACAGTCAAACTTACGTCCCGTTCCCCAGGGATCCCCCAATCGATAAATTCAAAAATGCGAACGAATAGCTGATGCAACGTCTCCCTTACGTTTTGCTGGGAACGTCGAACGGTAGCAGCTCCCTAAAAGCGGAATCGCCTTCGCCCACGTCTACCAGGCACCAGCGCTTATGACGGTCAATCTTGTGCACGCGGGCCTCTTGCCCCACCAAGGGACCCTGCTCTATGTGCAACACGCCGTCCTCTATGCGCGCGACGCTGTTGCGTACCACGCCGTCGTCATCCAGAACGCTGCGGTACCAATCCTGCGCATCGTCCGGCATGGGCATGTACGCCCGCTCCCTACTGCCGGCGATGCGACAGCCAAAGCTCAACTGAGCCAAAGCCCTATCGAGCGCGGCAGCATCGTGCGTGACGACGAAGAAATATTCCTTGTACATGGGTTTGGTTTGGAGCGACCAGGCGCCGTCCCGCTTAAACCAGAACTCCTTTTGCATCACAAAAGCGTCCTGCATCAGCTCGTGCGGGATAATGCGGCGGACCTTTTCGCAGGTCTCGCGCTCTTTTCCATTGGGGGTGTGGACCAGATACCAGCGGACGCGGCCGTGCTGGCTGTTGGTAATGGCGCCGTTAAATGCGCCCGGCAGCTGCCCTTGGCGCCGTGCCGTCTGTTCCATGTTCTCGCCCCCTCTTTTGGCTTTGCGATTCACGCAAATGCAGGGCGTTTAGAACAGGCTTCACGCTCGCAGCTAGGCGCAGTCGCAAAAGTACAGGTTTTTGTATCTTTCGACAGACGTCATTATACGAGAAATTAATCAGCGTTTGCCCAGATTTCGCAAAATGTACTGTTGGTAGGTGCATCTCCATACCCCTCTACAAAAACCTGTACCTTTTTGTGCAACAAAAAAAGCCGCTCAACCAGCGGCTTTTCTTATTTTGGCATAAAAAAAGCGACCGCCCTGTGTGGACGGTCGCCTTTATTAATTGTTGTGAAGCTTGCCTTAGGCGCGAGTCTTGATCTCCTCGATCACCTTCGCAACAAACTCGTCAACGCTCATCTGAACGGTCTCGTTGGAGCGATCGCGGACGGAGATGTTGCCGGCCTCGACCTCCTTCTCGCCCAGGATGAGCATGTAGGGCACGCGGTCGATGCTGCGAGCCTCACGGATCTTGTAGCCGATCTTCTCGTCGCGGTCGTCGCAAACCACGCGAATGCCGGCCTCCTCCAGCTTGGCGCACACCTCGTGGGCGTAGTCGCGGCTCTTCTCAGAGACGGGAAGCGCCTTGACCTGCACGGGGGCCAGCCAGGTGGGGAACTTACCCGCAAAGTGCTCAATCAGAATACCGATGAAGCGCTCGATGGAGCCAAAGCACACGCGGTGCAGCATGATGGGGCGCTTCTTGGTGCCGTCGGCGTCCACGTACTCCAAATCAAAGTTGAGCGGCATCTGGAAGTCGAGCTGCACGGTACCGCACTGCCAGGTACGGCCGAGCGAGTCCTCCAGATGGAAGTCGATCTTGGGGCCGTAGAAGGCGCCGTCGCCCTCGTTGACCTCGTAGTCCATGTGCAGCTGCTCCAGAGCGGTGCGCAGGCCCTCCTCGGCGCGCGCCCAGTCCTCGTCCGAACCCATGGAGTCCTCGGGGCGGGTGGAAAGCTCAACGTGGTACTTAAAGCCAAACTTCTGGTATACGGAGTCGATGAGGTTGACCACGCCCACGATCTCGTCGGTCAGCTGGTCGGGACGCACAAACAGGTGGGCGTCGTCCTGGTTAAAGCAGCGCACGCGGAACAGGCCGTGCAGGGCGCCGCGAAGCTCGTGGCGGTGCACCAGGCCAATCTCACCGGCGCGGATGGGCAGCTCGCGGTAGGAGTGCGGCTTGGAGGCGTACACCAGCACGCCGCCCGGGCAGTTCATGGGCTTAATGCAGTACTCTTCGTCGTCGATGACGGTGGAGTACATGTTGTCCTTGTAGTGGTCCCAGTGGCCCGAGGTCTTCCACAGCTGCTTGTTCATGATGAGCGGCGTGGATATCTCAACGTAGCCGGCCTTGTGGTGGATCTCGCGCCAGTAGTCCAGCAGCGTGTTCTTAAGGATCATGCCGTTGGGCAGGAAGAACGGGAAGCCGGGGGCCTCGTCGCGCATCATAAAGAGGTCCATCTCGCGGCCGATCTTGCGGTGGTCGCGCTTCTTGGCCTCCTCCAGCATGTGCATGTGCTCGTCGAGCTCTTCCTTGGTAGCAAAGGCGACACCGTTGATGCGGGTGAGCATCTTGTTGTCCTTGTCGCCCTTCCAGTAGGCGCCCGAGACGCCGGTGAGCTTAAAGGCCTTCAGCGCCTTGGTGTAGCAGATGTGGGGGCCGACGCACATGTCGATGTAGTCGCCCTGCTGGTAGAAGGTGATGCGGGCGTCGTCGTCCAGGTCGCCGATGTGCTCGACCTTGTACTTCTCGCCGCGCTCCTCCATAAGGGCGATGGCCTCGGCGCGGGGCTTCTCGTACACGGAAAACTTTAGGTTCTCCTTGACGATCTTCTTCATCTCGGCCTCGATCGCGGGGAAGTCATCCTCGCTGATCTTGACGCCCTCGGGCAGGTCGACGTCGTAGTAGAAGCCGTTGTCGGTCGCGGGGCCGTAGGCAAAGTCGGCCTGGGGGTACAGGCGCTTGATGGCCTGCGCCATGATGTGCGCGGCGGAGTGGCGGATGACGTGTGTGACCTCGTCCTGCGGGAGCTCGGCCACCGAACCGTCATTGTAGAGTGCCTTCATGGGTATGTTTTCTCCTCTCGGATGCCTGATGCAAGTGCGTGCGATGCGCTCGGCGTTTTTGACTTGCATCATTATAGGCAGGTTGCCTTGGTATACAAGCGCCCGCCGTACCTTAATGGCACGGCGGGCGATTTTCTACGCATGCTTCATCGTGTGGGCGGGGTTGCGGGACGCGCATGCGGCTTACGCGTGACGCGCGGCGCCCGTGGCTTACGGCCGGCCCGGCGATGGATGCGTTACTGGATGCGAGTTCGGCAGTAGGGGCAGACCTTCCAGTGCGCATCGAGCGGGCGATGGCAGCTGGGGCAGACGTTGCGAACCTGGGTATCGCACACGGGGCAGACCACAAAGTCCTTCTCGATGGGAGCGCCGCACTGCGGGCAGGTGCCGTACTGGGCAAGCTGGCGCTCGCGCAGGGCCATGTCCAGCTCCTGCTCCTCGCGGTCGGCCGCGTAGGAATGCGGGCGCAGGACCAGGTAGGCGATGAGGCCCACAAACGGGATGAGAGCGATGATGCCCCATGCCACGTAGGCGCTGGCGCCGCGGCGGCGAGCGTCGATGAACACATAGACGACCGACAGCAC
>OJPV01000260.1_pt1 | contig 32917 bp, 24 predicted proteins | sample 1598581 | NCBI WGS metagenome assembly OJPV01 (sample SAMN03922501, study PRJEB24848) | human gut metagenome | isolation source: stool sample | host: Homo sapiens | place: Germany | collected 2011-11
GATTTTTCTGACATACAATATGTTGAATTACCAGATCAAGTAGAAGGTCAAAGAAGTAAATTGCAAAAGAACGACATTTTGATTTCAATTACTGCTGATGTTGGTATGATTGCTTTAGTGAGAGAAGATATGGATGCTTATATAAATCAGCATGTTGCTTTGGCGAGACCGAAAAATGATTTGTATGCAGAATTTTTAGCTTGGTATTTTGTGTCGGATGATGGATTACAACAGATGCAAAATAAACAGCGTGGAGCTACAAAGATAGGTTTAGGATTGCAAGATATTAGAAGTATTATCTTGAAAATCCCTACCCTCCCCGAACAGCACGAAATCGTGCGCCTCATCGACGACCTGCTGGCGCGCGAGAGCGCAGCACAGCAGGCTGCGGAGCAGGCGCTGGCAAGCATCGACCTGATGAAGAAATCCATCCTAGCGCGTGCCTTCCGCGGTGAGCTGGGCACGAACAAAGCGAGCGAAGCGAGCGCGCTGGAGCTTTTAAAGCAGGTGCTGGCGGAAAACTGAAGCTAAACAAAAATCAAGACCTTGGCAGCGGCAAAAGCTGAAGCTAAGGTCTTTTTTAGCGTCTTGCAGCGAAATACTTGGATATCCCATAGCTGCTCATGCGAACCTTAGGCATTTCAGCTTACAGTTAACCCCAACCTTAGTCACGCCAGTCTGGGCATAAGCTAACCATAGATTTGTAAACACTACCGCGTATATCGTTCGGCAGAATTACGAAAAAATAGCTATTTCCAGCAAAGCGATTCAGCTTATTTAAAGCTTTTTGGTAAAACTTTTTCCCGAAAAAGTTTTTGCTTTGCCGCGCTTTCCAAAAAGCGCGAACCTTTCTTGCAGCTTCTTTCAGTTATGAAAGAAGCTGATGTTACGTAAGCGTCAAATCACGCCGGTGATTTTGTTTGAAGATGGTCCGCAGCCTTGCTGCATCCCAAACTTTAAATTTACTTCATGCTTTTACTCTGCTATACTATAATTGTATAAGCGTTGAGGAGGTGCAGTCATGCCATTAGAATATTATTTTATGCTGGCGGGCCTTGTCCTGCTGCTGATAGAATTTGTTGTGCCGGGCTTCGGAGTTTTCGGTGTCAGCGGCATGGTGTGCCTGACAGTCGGCGGCTTTTACGTTTTGGGCGGCAATGCCTGGGCGGCGCTGGTGCTGTTGGCAGTGTATCTGTTTTTGGTGCTGGTAATTACGCTGCTGTGCGTGTATCTTCCCAAGGAAAGCAAGTATAATCCCTTTGTGCTGTGGACACGCCAAAAGAACAGCGAGGGCTACACCGGCGGCAAAAACTGGAGCATGCTGGTGGGCAAAAGAGGCACAGCCTTGACTACGCTGCGTCCTGCAGGTACGATTCTGGTGGACGGCAAGCGTCTTGATGTGAGCAGTCAGGGAGATTATATCGAAAAGTCTGCTCCCGTGATTATCGTGCGGGTAGAGGGCAGCAAAATTTTTGTAGAACAAACGAAGGAGTGACATTATGGATTTATTATTCAGTATGATTTTCGGCAGTGGCTTTGCAGTAATCATTGCTATTGCCGGTATAGCGATTTTTCTTAACTTTGTGCCGTTGGGACTGTGGATTTCGGCAATCGCCGCCGGTGTTAACGTAGGCATCTTCAACCTCATCGGTATGCGCTTGCGCCGCGTGCCCGCGTCGCAGATTGTGCTGCCGCTGATTAAGGCTAACAAGGCAGGCCTTGACGTAAATGTCAACCAGCTGGAGGCGCATTATCTGGCAGGCGGTAACGTTGACCGCGTTATTGATGCTTTGATTGCTGCCCACAGAGCGCAGATTGAGCTGAGCTTTGAGCGTGGCTGTGCTATCGACCTGGCAGGCCGCAACGTGCTGGAGGCTGTGCAGATGAGCGTTAACCCCGAGGTTATCGAAACTCCGGTAGTAAGCGCTGTTGCCAAGGACGGCATTGAGCTGAAGGTAAAGGCACGCGTAACCGTGCGCGCCAACATTGACCGCCTGGTAGGCGGTGCCGGCGAAGCAACGATTATTGCGCGTGTCGGCGAAGGCATTGTAACAAACGTAGGCTCCAGCGCCGACCACAGCAAGGTGCTGGAAAACCCCGACTATATTTCCAAAACGGTTTTGGATAAAGGCCTTGATGCAGGCACTGCCTTTGAAATTCTTTCCATTGATATTGCGGACGTAGATGTAGGCCGTAACATCGGCGCTGCGCTGATGACCGACCAGGCGGAGGCAGACAAGCGCATTGCTCAGGCGCGCGCTGAGGAACGCCGTGCGATGGCTGTTGCCAAGGAGCAGGAAATGAAGGCCTATACGCAGGAAATGCAGGCGAAGGTTGTGGAAGCACAGGCTAAGGTGCCGACAGCTATGGCGGAGGCACTGGCCAACGGCCGCTTGGGCGTAATGGATTATTACCGCCTTAACAACATTCAGGCAGATACGCAGATGCGTCGCACGATTGCTGAGGTAAGCCCGGAGGGCGAGGAAAAGCCTGAGGGCGGCAAATAAGCGAGGTGCAGCTTATGGGCGGTTTGTTTGACAGTGATTTAATCCCTCTGCTTTTTGTCCTCGTAATGCTGGCCAACGTATTTTTGGACAGGCGTAACCGCCGCCGCAGGCAGCAGGAGCTGCCGCAAGAGCAGCCGCAGGAAACGGCGGAGCCGACGCAGGCAGAGCAGCAAACGCAGACTAAGCCTAAAGACCTTGCTGCCGAGTTTGAACGCCGCCTGAAAAAGACGACGGAGGCGGCGCAGGCGCGCAAGCGTCAAAACAGCCGCGAAAGCGGCGTAGTGCATGACGGAACGCGCGTAAGGCGTGATGACGACAGCAGAGTTCACCGCGACGGCGAAGCAATGCATGACCACACCGGCAGAATTCACCGTGAAAACGAAGCCCTGGTGCATGACAAGGGCAAGGTTTATTACGATCCCCGCAGTGATTACAGCTACGACGAAGCAAAGATGAACGCTGCCGCAGCGGCGTTTAATGCGCAATACGCACAGCAGGCGCAGCCTGCAGCAAAAAAGCGTGTGAAGCTGAAGCATGCGGCGCTGGTCAACGGCATTATCATGGCAGAGGTATTAGGAAAACCGCGCGCTCTTAACCCCTATGAGGAGCGCTGATTTAAAGATTCTCACAAACAGTAAGGAGATGTTGGAGAATGCTGGAAAAGCTGGATTTGAGTAAAAAAGTGTCCAAGGAAGATTACAACAAGCAGATGGATGTGCTGGGTGAGCGCCTGGGAAAGGCGCAGCGCATGGCCCGCGACGCCAAAAGACCGATTATCATCGTGTTTGAGGGCTGGCGCGGTGCGCGCCGCAGTGCGCTGATTAACGAAATGATGCAGCAGATGGATGCCCGCGGCTTTAATGTATATTCCAGCGTGCGCCTGCGCGGCGTTCTGCAGGAGCAGCCGTTTTTCAGTGCCTTCTGGAAGCGTTTGCCGGCTTTGGGACATATTGCCGTTTATCACCGCAGCTGGTATTATCTGAAAAACGCCAACGAGATGGCGGATAAGGCAGAGGACGATTCCAAATATCCCGTAGTTTCCTTCGAGCATATCAACAACTTTGAAAAAATGCTCACGGACGATAATTATCTTGTGCTCAAATTTTTCCTGCATCTGTCACCGGAGCAGCAAAAGAAAAATATCGCCAAGAATGCCAAAACACTGGGCAAAGCGTGGCGTGATCTGAATCCTGCGATTGATGAAAGCGAAGATTACGATAAATTTTTGCCGCATTACGAAAAAATGCTGGAGGCTACCGATACGGTAAACGCTCCCTGGCACCTGATTGCCGACGATGATCCGCGCAGCGCGCGTCTGGAGGTTTTTACTAAGATTGCCGATGCTATCGAAAAAGCTGTGCAGATGCCTGTCGAGCCTGCTGCCGACAAGCGCACCGCGGCAACCTACGATGTGCTGAGCACGATTGACGCCAACAAGGAGCTTACCAAGGAAGAATATAAGGAAAAGCTCGATAAGTACCAGAAAAAGCTGACACAGCTGCAGATTGAAATGTTCAAGGCGCAGATACCGGTAGTTATCGGCTTTGAGGGTTGGGACGCTGCCGGCAAGGGCGGTGCTATCCGCAGACTGACGGCGGCACTGGACCCGTTGGGCTTTCATGTGCACCCGATTGCGGCGCCGAACGTGGTTGAAAAGCAGTTCCATTATCAGTGGCGCTTCTGGACCAGACTGCCGCAGCCGGGCACTATAGCGATTTTTGACCGTACCTGGTACGGCCGTGTTATGGTAGAGCGTATCGAAGGCTTCGCCAAACCGCAGGAATGGCAGCGTGCCTACGATGAAATTAAGGATATGGAGGCGCAGTGGAGCGAGCACGGTATTGCCATCGCCAAATTCTGGCTGCAGATTGACAAGGATGAGCAGCTGCGACGCTTCAATGATCGTCAGAATGACCCCAACAAGCAGTGGAAAATTACGGACGAGGATTGGCGCAACCGTGATAAATGGGATGCTTACGAAGCAGCAGTCAACGAAATGCTGGTACGCACCGACACCTCCTATGCACCGTGGACCGTGGTTGAGGGAAACAACAAATATTATGCCCGCTTAAAGGTTTTGAAAACAGTTATCGATTTGTTTGAACGCAAATTGGCAGAAAAACATCAGTAAAATACAAGAGATATCAGCGTAATTCTGCGCTGATATTTTCTTAATACATTATAGATACTCGGAGAGGAAATGCTTTGTCCTGGATAATCAAAAACTATATTAAAGAAACAAGAGAAAATGAAACCGGCGCGCAGGTGTATCCGCCGGGCTTACGTCATCCGGTAGCGTTTATTTACCCCAACGTCTACCATCTGGGCATGTCGAACCTGGGAATGCACATTCTGTATCAGATGATTAACGAGCGCGGTGACAGTGCCTGCGAACGCTTCTTTTTGCCGGATAAACGTTTGCAGCAGGAGCATATCAAAAGCAAAACACCGCTGCTGAGCCTGGAAAACCAGCGTCCGCTGGCAGATTTTGACGTTATCTTCGTCATGCTGTCCTTTGAAATGGATTATGATAATCTGCTGACGGTGCTCGATTTAGGCAATATCCGCCTGCGGGCGGCGGAGCGCAATCAGCGTGAGCCGCTGGTGATTATCGGCGGTCCCTGTGCTACCTTTAATCCCGAGCCGATGGCTGCTGTGGCTGACGCCTTTGTTATCGGCGAGGGTGAGGAAACGGTGCAGCACGTGTTGGATACCATCTACCGCGAGGAAAGCAAGCAAGAGCGTCTGGCGGCGCTGGCGCAGGTGCCTGGTGTTTATGTGCCCAGCCTGTATACGGCGCAGTACGATGATGAGGGCGAGTTTACCGCCCTGCTGCCGCAGGAAGGTGCGCCGGCGAAGGTAGCACGCCAGTGGGCGCGTGATATCGACGCTTATCCGCACACCTCTGCTATTGTGACGAGCGGAACGGAATTTGAGGATATGTTTATTGTCGAGGTGGCGCGTGGCTGCGGCCGTCACTGCCGCTTCTGCATGGCAGGCTATTGCTTCCGCAAGCCGCGTCCGCGTAAGCTGGAAAATATTTTGGCGGATATCGCCAAGCGTCCCGAGCGCACGAAAAAGGTGGGCCTGATGGGAGCTGCCGTTTCCGACCATCCGCAGATGGCGGAGCTGACGGAATACCTGGTAGAGCATAAGATACCGTTTTCCGTGGCCAGCATGCGTGCCGATATGCTCACGGAGCAGATTGCGCATGCGTTGGCGCAGAGCGGACAGCGCACGATGACCGTAGCGCCGGAGGCAGGCAGCGAGCGGATGCGCGCTGCGATTAACAAGGGCATTACGGAGGAGCATGTTTATAATTCTATCGAGCTGGCTGCTGCTGCCGGAATGCGCAACATCAAGCTGTATTATATGATCGGTCTGCCGGGAGAAAAGGACGAGGATATCGTTGAAACGGTGGAGATGATTAAACGCGTGCGTGCCAAAATGGACGCGGTGGGCAACAAGGGCGAGCTGGTTATTTCGGTCAACGGCTTTGTGCCTAAGCCCTTTACGCCGTACCAGTGGGCGCCGCTGTGCAATGTGCGCACGCTGAAGAAGCGCTTCAAGATTTTGAGCGACGGTCTGAAGAAGGAAAAGCGCATCAAGCTGATTACCGAATCGCTGAAGGAAACAGTGGTGCAGTCCGTGCTGGCGCGCGGCAGCAGACGTATCGGCGAAGCGCTGCTGAAGGCACATGTGGAAGGCCGTAGCCTGAAGCAGGTGCTGAAGGAGGAGGGCCTTGATGCCGAGGAGCTGGCGGAGCGCGAGCTGCAGCTCGGCCAGCCGCTGCCGTGGCAGCATCTGGACATGGGCGTGACGCAGGAATATCTTGCGGCCGAGCTGCAGCGCAGCGAGAGCGGCAAGTTTACGCCGATGTGCTTTGACGGCTGCCGTCGCTGCGGTGTCTGCCGGGAGTAAGGCGGGCGTGCGGCTTGGGCGGTGAAATAACTGCTGTTGATAAAAAAACTTGGCTTAAATGCCTAATTAGTTAAAAAAATTAAGCATCCCTATACTTTTTGCAGTAAAAGTGTGGGGATGCTTTTGTTATTTTACGCTATAATGATGCTGAGGAACACAGCTTTTGCTGCTTCGGAAGCGGTAACAACCCTTCCGTCTGCTCTGCTCGCAGCCACCTCCCCTTACGGGGGAGATATATTCGTTCCGCAATCAATGGAGGGATATACAAAAGAAATTATTTTTGGGCATGACCTTGGGAATGGCCTGCCTGCAAAAATTTATCCCTGAAATGCAAAAAACCTGCTCTTTTCAGAGCAGGTCAGCTTGTAAGAATTAAGCCATAGCGTTGATTCTCTTTGCAAGTCTGGATTTTTTGCGAGCTGCAGCATTCTTATGGATAATGCCTTTGCGAGCTGCTTTATCGAGCAAACCGGAAGCAGTAGCCATAGTAGCTTGAGCGTCTTCTTTAGCGCCGGTTTTAGTCAGAGCCTCTACTTTGCGGGAAGCATTACGGAGAGATGCTTTAATCGGAGCGTTTTTAGCACGACGTTCTGCGTCGGTCTTTACACTGCGGATGGAAGATTTAATGTTCGGCAACGAATTTCACCTCCTGAATTTTCTTGTACTGCATTATTCTACCACGAATGAGAGCATTATGCAAGAGAAAATCACAAATATGCCTGCCTGTTCCTGTAAAAAATATTTTGCGGACGCTTGACCTGGAGCTGACTCCAAATGCTAAAATATAAGCAGAAAGCAGGAAACAATCTTGGCAGGAGGTAAGCGGGATGAAAATAAACGAAGTAAGCAAAATGTATGATATTACAGCGGATACGCTGCGTTATTATGAGCGCATCGGCCTGATTCCGACTGTGAACCGCAACGAAAGCGGTATTCGCGACTACACCGAAACGGACTGCAACTGGGTAAACTTTGCCAAATGCATGCGCGCAGCAGGCATTTCGGTAGAAAGCCTGATTGAATATGTGGCACTGTTTCAGCAGGGCGACAAAACGCGGGCCGCACGCAAGGAAATTTTAATCGAGGAGCGTGCCAAGCTGCTCGAGCGCATGGAGCAGATGCAGGAAACGCTCGATAAGCTGAATTATAAAATCGATAATTATTACAAGTGCGTTGAATTTGAGGATAGCAAACTGAAATAAAACGCAGTACGAGGAGAGATGGCGCCGAGCTGTATCTCTTTTTAGTTTACAGGCTTTGCCGTATAATGGTATAATAATTAGTACTAATAAAACAGGCTCAAGCCAATATTGGCCTGAAATAATACATTCTAATGAAGGAGCAGGAAGAGTAATTTATGATTGAACAAAATCACATTCGCAACTTTTCTATTATCGCCCATATAGATCATGGCAAGTCTACCCTGGCGGACAGATTGATTGAATATACAGGAACGCTGAGCAAGCGTGAGATGGAGGAGCAGATTCTCGATTCCATGGATTTGGAGCGTGAACGCGGCATCACCATCAAGGCGCAGGCTGTGCGCAGCATTTACAAGGCGCGCAACGGCGAGGAGTATATGCTGAACTTTATCGACACCCCGGGCCACGTAGACTTTACCTACGAGGTTTCGCGTGCATTGGCAGCGTGCGAGGGCGCACTGCTGGTTATTGACGCTACCCAGGGCATTGAAGCGCAGACTTTGGCTAACGTGTATCTGGCGCTGGATAACGATCTGGAGATTATCCCGGTTATCAATAAGATTGATTTGCCGAGTGCGGACCCGGAGCATGTTAAAAGGGAAATTGAGGACGTTATCGGTATTGATGCCTCCGACGCAGTTTTGTGCAGTGCCAAGACAGGCATTGGCATCGAGGACGTACTGGAAGCAATCGTAGCGCGCGTGCCGGCGCCGCAGGGCGATGCGGAAGCACCGCTGAAGGCCTTGGTATTTGACTCCAAATTTGACGCTTACAAGGGCGTAGTTTTATATATACGCATTATGCAGGGCCGTCTGCGCAAGGGCATGAAGATTCGCATGATGGCAACCGGTGCGGAATTTGATGTTACCGAGGTCGGTTACTTCAAACCCGGCCTTGTCAATGTTGATGAGCTGGAGGAGGGCCAGGTAGGCTTCTTTGCTGCCAGCATCAAAAATGTTAAGGATGCACGCGTAGGCGATACCGTAACCGATGCCGATAATCCTGCCGAAAAAGCGTTGCCCGGTTACCGCAAGGCTACACCGATGGTATACTGCGGTTTGTATCCGGTAGAGAATTCCGATTACGATAACCTGCGTGATGCTTTGGAAAAGCTGCAGCTGAACGATGCTTCTCTGGTATTTGAGCCGGAGACATCTACCGCGCTGGGCTTTGGCTTCCGCTGCGGCTTTTTGGGCCTGCTGCATATGGACGTTATCAAGGAGCGCCTGGAGCGCGAATATAATCTGAGCCTGATTACTACCGCACCGAACGTTATTTATGAGGTGTTCCGCACCAACGGCGACGTTGAAATGGTAGATAACCCGTCCCTCTTCCCGGACCCGACCGTTATCGACCATGTTGAGGAGCCTTTCGTTAATGCAACCATCATTGTGCCGAAGGATTACGTCGGCGCTGTTATGGAGCTGAGCCAGGAAAAACGCGGTGAATACGATAATATGACCTATCTTGATGATACCCGCGTAATGATTCACTACGCATTACCGCTGAGTGAGATTATCTTTGACTATTTTGACCGTCTGAAATCCGCTACCCGCGGTTATGCTTCTTTGGACTACGAGCTGTCCGGCTATCGCTATTCCGATTTGGTGAAGGTAGATATCCTGCTGAACGGCGAGCCTGTCGATGCGCTTTCCGCGATTGTGCATAAGGAATTTGCTACTGTTCGCGGCCGTCAGCTGGTTGAAAAGCTGCGCAGCCTGATTCCGCGTCAAATGTTTGAAATTCCGGTACAGGCAGCAATCGGCAACAAGGTTATTGCCCGCGAAAACGTCCGCGCTATGCGTAAGGACGTACTGGCGAAATGCTACGGCGGTGATATCAGCCGTAAGCGTAAGCTGTTGGAAAAACAGAAGGAAGGTAAAAAGCGCATGAAGCAGGTTGGCAGTGTAGAGCTGCCGCAGGAGGCATTCATGGCGATTCTGAAAATGGACTAAGGCTTAGCGCTTAGTCGATAGTGTCTGATAGATAGGAGCAATGCAATTATGATGATACAACTGCAAGGCTTGCTTTCGACAATCACATTTTTGGATGTTATAGATATTGTCGTCGTTGCCTATTTTCTTTACCGTTTGTTCCTGATGCTGAAAAACACCCGTGCCGCAACATTGGGTAAGGGGCTTATGGTGCTGATAGGCTTCACGCTTATCTGCCGTTGGCTGAACCTGCATGTTATCAGCTGGCTGCTGGAAAAGAGCATGACGGTGATTATGGTCGCCCTGCCTGTTGTCTTTCAGCCGGAGCTGCGACGTGCTTTGGAGCAAATCGGCCGCGGCAAGCTGTTTCATAAGGGCAGCGAGCTGGACGAGCAGGAGCTGGAGGAAATGCTGGATTCCGTTGCTCATGCCACTAAGGTGATGAGCAAAAACAAGGTAGGTGCGCTGATGGTCTTTGAGCGTGCTACCGGTTTGGCAGAGCGTATCGAAACCGGTGTGCCGATTGACGGTCTGGTGAGCTCGGGACTGCTGCAGAACATTTTTGTTAAGGATACACCGCTACATGACGGCGCTGTCGTTATCCGCGGCAACCGCGTTGTTGCTGCCTGCTGCTTGCTGCCGCTTACGGAAAACCGTAATCTGAGCCAGGAGCTTGGTACCCGCCATCGTGCCGCTATCGGTATGTCCGAGCAGTCCGATGCGATGATTCTTGTTGTCAGCGAGGAAACCGGTACGATTTCCATTGCCCGCAACGGCGAGCTGATGCGTTATCTGACGGTGGATGATGTGAAGGAAATTTTGCGCACGGCAATTTTCCGTCCGCATGCAGCAGTTAAGAATTCTTTGGTTGATAAAATCAAGAGCTTGTGGGGCGGTGAGAAAAAATGAGATTTTTGCAAAGGCTGGCGCGTAAGGAAAACCTGTTGGCAAGGATTATCTGCCTGCTCATGGCCTGCGGCCTGTGGGTATATGTAATGACCGACCAGAACCCGATAATCGAGCGCAATATCGAGGTGCGCCTGCAGCAGAGAAATCTGCCGCAAAATATGATGGTCTTTAATGCTCCCGATAAAATTCTGGTAAAGGTGCGCGGTTCGCGTGCCAAGCTGAGTTCCGATAATCTGAGTGCCGAAATCAATGCTTCTATCAATTTAAAAAATATAACCGAAGGTCAGCAGAGCCTGCCGATTACGGTAACCTACTCCGGCGGCGAGATTGTATCCGTAACGCCTAAGGAGGTTTCCGTATATGTGGATACGGTAAGCGAGAAAAAGGTTCCCGTTACTATGCGTATCGTGGGCGCGGTGAACGGTGATATGACCATCGGCAGCAGTATAATTACTCCAGCGGAGGTTACTTTGCGTGGTGCAACACATCGTATTGACAAGGTAAACCGTGTGGTTGCTCCGATAGATATCAGCAACCATAGCGGCAGCTTCCAGACGGAAAGCGAGCTGGTTGCCGTGAGTGACGACGGTTACGATATTCCTAATATGAGAATTATCCCTGAGCGCGTTATGGTGCAGGCCAATATGGTAAGCCAGATGCATTCGCTTGATATTCCGGTTAAGCTGGTTATGAGCGGTGATTTGCCTGCCGGTATTATTGTTACCAAAACAGAGATTGTGCCGACAAGCGTTCGCGTTACCGCACCGCCTTCCGTGCTGAAGGAGCTGAAGGATGTCAAAACTAAGCCCTTGGATGTAAGCAAGCTCAATGGCAGTACTGTTGTTGCAGCTGAGCTTGATTTGCCGGAAAAGGTTATTCCAGAAAGACGTACGGTGCAGATTAAAATATCGGTAGAAAGGCAGAACTGATTTATAGATGAAGCTGAAAATAAATAATGTGCGTATCAGCCTGCGACAGGAGCAGACGCTGGAGCAGGCGGTGTGCCGCAAATGCGGTATACCGCGCGAGGCTTTGGGCAGTGTGAGGATAGTACGCAAGGCAGTGGATGCGCGCAAGAAAAATGATATCTGCCTCAACTACCATGTGCTGGCAGAGGTTGAAACAGGCGGCAGACAGGCGAAGCGTCTGCTGGCGGACCGTGATATTACACAATATCAGGAGCAGCAGCAGCCGACGCTGGAGCTTGGCACACTGCCGCTGAGCGCACCGCCTGTGGTTATCGGTGCCGGTCCTGCGGGACTTTTGGCGGCACTGCAGCTGGCGGAGCATGGCTACAAGCCGCTGCTTTTGGAGCGCGGCAAGCCGGTGGCGCAGCGCGTGCAGGATGTGCAGCGCTTTTGGCAGACGGGAGAATTTAACCCCGCGTCCAACGTTCAGTTTGGCGAGGGCGGTGCAGGCACCTTTTCGGACGGCAAGCTGACTACACGTGTGAATGATCCTATGATGGCTGAAATCCTGCAACTGTTTGTAGATGCAGGCGCGCCGGAAAATATTTTGTACGAGCACAAGCCGCACGTAGGCACGGATAAGCTGCGTGCGATGGTGCAGGGGCTCAGCCGCCGCATTGCGGAGCTGGGCGGCAGCGTGCGCTATGATGCGCATGTTGTTGATCTGGATATTAAAAATAATGCTGTGCAGGGGGTAATCCTCGACGGCGGCGAAAGACTGGCGGCAGGAGCCGTGGTACTGGCCTGCGGTCACAGCGCGCGCGATACCTACGCTATGCTGGCACGCAGGGGCGTAGGCATTGTGGCGAAGCCCTTTGCTATCGGTGTGCGCATCGAGCATCCGCAGGAGCTGATTGACAGGGCGCAGTACGGCAGCTTTGCCGGACATCATCTGCTGGGCGCAGCGGATTACGCGCTTGTTTACCATACTCAGGATAAAACACGCACAGCCTATTCTTTCTGCATGTGCCCTGGCGGTCAGGTAGTTGCCGCTGCTTCGGAGGCCGGTGGCGTGGTTGTCAACGGCATGAGCATGTTTAAGCGTGACAGCGGCATTGCCAACAGCGCGTTGGTGGTGAATGTGGACAGCAGGGATTTCGGTGATGGTGCGCTGGCAGGTGTAGAATTCCAGCGCCGCTATGAGCAGCTTGCTTATGCGGCGGCAGGCAGCAGCTATTATGCGCCTGCGCAAAATCTGGACAGCTTTTTGAAGCGCAGCACTCCGTCCCTGGAATGTCTGGTGCAGCCAAGCTATCGTCCGGGACTGACGGCCTGCAGCTTAGACAAGGTGCTGCCTGCTTACGTTACGGATACTCTGCGCGAGGGCATTACGAGCTTCGGACGCAAGCTGGCTGGTTACGCCGACGGCGGCGCGTTGCTGACGGGTGTGGAAACACGCACCTCGGCGCCGGTTCGCATCGAGCGCGACAGACAGAGCTATGTATCGCTGACGCATGATTTGCTTTATCCCTGCGGCGAAGGCGCAGGCTATGCCGGCGGCATTATGAGCGCCGCGCTTGACGGCTATCATGTGGCGCGCGCGATTATGGAACGATTTGCGCCGGTGAAGTAGGATAATAAAATACGAAAAATACGGTGATAAAGCCTCTCCTAGGGGAGAGGTGGCATCGCGTAGCGATGACGGAGAGGGGCGCGCTCAACATAACGCTGTTAGTAAGCATAGCGAGTACCAACCCCTCTCAGTCACCCTGTGGGTGACAGCTCCCCCAAGGGGAGCCTATCAATTTGATTTTTTAGCTCAACAATTCCCAACTCACATATAAACGAATTAACATTAGGGAGGTTATTACAAAAAATGGCAAGATTATTTGGTACTGATGGTGTTCGCGGTGTAGCGAACGTAGAGCTTACTCCGGAGCTGGCCTTTAAGCTGGGCTATGCTGCCGCAAAATACTTTGGCCGCGAGGTTTCCTGCCCGAAAATTATTATCGGCAGAGATACACGCCGCAGCGGACAAATGCTGGAAAGCGCTTTGGCAGCAGGTATCTGCAGCGCCGGCGGCAATGCACATCTTCTGGGCGTTATGCCTACTCCGGCAATTTCTTTCCTGACCAGTGAGGTTAAGGCTAACGCCGGTGTAGTAATTTCTGCTTCTCACAATCCGTTTGAAGATAACGGCATCAAATTCTTCTCTCAGACAGGCCACAAGCTGCCTGATGCAGTAGAGGACGAAATTGCAGCTATCGTTGCTGCACCGATTGATTACACTCAGGCAGTAAGCGGCAGCAGCGTCGGCCAGATTATTCATGAAAAGGATTTGTCTGCGCTGTATATTAAGCACATTCTGAGCACTGCTTATGCTAAGCTGAACGGTCTGAAGATTGTTATGGACTGCTCCAACGGTGCCAACAGCGAAATCGCACCGGTTATCCTGCGCAGCCTCGGTGCTGAGGTTGTGGCAATTTTCAACGAGCCTAACGGCATCAACATCAACAACGGCTGCGGCTCCACTCATCTGGAGGCTTTGCAGAAGAAGGTTGTCGAGGTTGGCGCTCATGTAGGTATCGCCAATGACGGCGACGCCGACCGCTGCCTGGTAGTTGACGAAAACGGCGAGGCTATGGACGGCGACCAAATTATGCTGATTTGCGCTCTGGAGCTGATGAAGCGCAACAAGCTGCATGACAATATGCTGGTAACCACTGTTATGAGTAACGTCGGCCTGCATCAGGCTATGAAGGCTCATGGTGGCAAGACTGTCAAAACCGCGGTAGGTGACCGCTATGTACTGGAAGAAATGCTCAAGCATAATTATTCTATCGGCGGCGAGCAATCCGGTCATATCATTTTCTCCGAATTCGCTAAAACCGGTGATGGCATTCTGACTGCTGTACAGCTGTTGTGCGCAATGGTTCGCAACAACAAGCCTTTGTCCGAGATGGGGGCCGTAATGACTAAATTCCCGCAGATTCTGCTGAATGTACGCGTGAAGAATAAAAACGGCTGGGAAGAAAAGGCTGCTATTCAGGAAGTAATCAAAAAATATCAGGAGGAGCTGGGCGAAAACGGCCAGATTCTGGTACGTGCTTCTGGCACCGAGCCTTTAATCCGTATTATGGCCGAAGGACCGAAGCAGGAGCGTCTGGAGCAGATTGCCAACGCTATTGCCGACGTTGTAACCAAGGAGCTGGCATAAGCAGGCCTTTGCTAAAATATTTTTAAAGTAAAACTAGACTTTTACCGTATTTGCAGTTGGTAAAGGTTTAGTTTTTTATCTGGCATTTCTTTTTTGGTATAAAAATTCAAGGAATGTTTTCTTGACCTGTCAGTCATCATATTGTAAAATTAAATTAGTCTGAGGATGTGCCGCGTGGGACTGCCTGCCTGCGCGGCTCATTGTCTGTTTGCTCATAAATCAGCAGAGCCTTGTCTTTGCTGCTAAAAGCAGACAGTGAAGGATGTAAGCGCATGTACCGCTTAGGCGGTGGACGAGGAATGAGGTTATCGATCAGTCAGCGGATGCCTCACGGCCGGCTGCAGGCCGCAAACCGTGTACAAAGTCCTCCGGTAACGGGGGAGAGAAAAGCACGGTGGCAGAAAGGGCAAAGAATATAATACAGGCTCGCAAGGGAGAAGGTATCAGATACGAGGAAATCTGACGAAGCAGATGATGCCTTATACCTTGCAGCGTAGAGGAGGATTACTACTTATGTGCGGAATTGTAGGTTATATCGGTAATCACGAAGCAGCCCCCTTTTTGCTTGACGGTATGAGCAAGCTAGAGTATCGCGGTTATGATTCTGCCGGCATTGCTGTTTATGAAAACAACAGCATCCGTGTAGAAAAATGTGTAGGCCGTCTTGACGCACTGCGTCAGAAATTAGCGGATAATATGCCTGTGGGCAATGTAGGCATCGGTCACACACGCTGGGCAACACATGGCCGTCCGTCGGATCGCAACGCGCATCCGCATACGGACAGCAGCGGTAAGTTTGTCGTTGTCCATAACGGTATTATTGAAAACTATCTTGGCTTGAAGGAAGAACTGATTGCCAAGGGACATGAATTCCTGTCCGAAACAGACAGTGAGGTTGTAGCTCATCTGATGGCGGACCAATATGACGGAGATTTCGAAGAAACCGTCAAAAAGGTGCTGAAGCTCATCAAGGGTTCCTACAGCTTGGTGTTTATGTGCGAATACGAGCCTGATAAAATCATCTGCACCAAAAAGGATAATCCGCTTATTATCGGCCTGGGTGAGGGTGAAAACTTTATCGCTTCCGATATTCCGGCAATTATCAACCATACGCGCCGTACCTTTATCATGAGCGACGGCGAAATCGCTACGGTAACGGCAGACGGTGTATGGGTGCAGGATATCAACGGAACTCCCATCAGCAAGAAGGTGTTTGTCGTTAACTGGAATGCCGAAGCAGCGGAAAAGGGCGGCTTTGAGCATTTCATGCTGAAGGAAATTTATGAACAGCCCAAGGCTTTGCGCGATACCATGACCAGTCGTCTGGATGCGGCAGCAAAAACCATCGGCTTCCCCGAGCTGAACTGGACAGCCGAGGAGCTGCGGGAAATCAATAAAATCTTTATTGTGGCCTGCGGTACCGCTTACCATGCAGGCATTGTCGGCAAATATTATCTGGAGCAGCTGGCACGTGTGCCGGTTGAGGTGGATATTGCCAGCGAGTTCCGTTACCGCGATCCGCTTGTTGATGGCAACAGCCTGACGATTGTTATCAGCCAGAGCGGTGAAACAAGTGATACACTGGCAGCGCTGCGCGAGGCTAAGCGTCTTGGTTCCCGCACTCTGGCAGTTACAAATGTTGTCGGCAGCTCTATTGCGCGCGAGGCAGACCAGGTTGTTTATACATATGCCGGTCCGGAAATTGCCGTAGCATCTACCAAGGCTTACACTACACAGCTTCTGGCAATGCTGATGCTGGCGATTTATGTAGGCCGTCTGCGCGGCAGCATGAGTGCCGAGCGTGAGCAGGAGCTGGTGCGGGGTCTGACCTTTGTACCCGAGCAGATTCATAAAATGCTGGAAAACGTGGACCAGATTAAGGTGTTTGCGCGTGAATACGGCAGCAGTGAGGATGCCTTCTTCCTGGGACGCAGCCTTGATTATGCCGTAGCGCTTGAGGGTGCGCTGAAGCTGAAGGAAATTTCCTACATTCATGCGGAGGCTTATGCAGCAGGCGAGCTGAAGCACGGCACCTTGGCTTTGATTGTTTCCGGTGTACCGGTAATCGTGCTGGCAACGCAGATGGATGTATATGATAAAACCGTCAGCAACCTGCAGGAGGTTAAGGCGCGCGAGGCTGTGGTTATTGCTATCGGCTTTGAGGGCGACACCTCTCTGGAAAAATATGCGGACCATGTTATCTACATCCCGCGTACGGATAAATATCTGGCACCGCTGATGGCAGTGCTGCCCTTGCAGCTTCTGGCCTACTATGCGGCGCTGACTCGTGGCTGTGATGTTGATAAACCGCGTAATCTCGCAAAGAGTGTAACAGTTGAATAAAAAATAAATTAACGGCGTAACGGATGTAAAAATCTGTTGCGCCGTTTTTGTAATTACAGAGATACGTTGCTTATGTTATACTAATATTAATTTAGCGCGGAAGGGGAACAGAAGCAGATGGCTTATAGCGAGCTTTTTAAAAATTACAGTGATATCCGCAATTTTATGCGGCGCTTTTATGTATATGGCTTTGAAAAGCGGCAGGATTTTACCGCCAAAAGCTCCAGAAGCTACGATGATAATCGCCGGCGTCTGGACAGCTGGCTGGAGGATTACATGAGTTTCAAGAGCGAAGCGGACGGCAGAGCCTACCGCATTTCCTTCGACAGCAGCAGTATCAGTCATAATCCTTTGTATAAAAGCTGGAAGGCCAAGAGCTTTACGTCCATGGATATTACGCTGCATTTTTATCTGCTGGATATTCTTGCAGACGGCAAGGCCTATTCGGCGGCAGAGCTGTTGGTGCGGGAGCAGGCCTTTGCCGACAGCTGCCTGACCATTCCCAAGGCACTGCAGGACGGAAGCTGGCCGCTGCTGCAGAAGGATATGACTACGCCGCTGCGGCATGCACCGGCGATGCCGTTGACAACATTGCAGCGTCGCTGGCTGAAAAGCCTGCTGACGGATAAGCGGATACAGCTTTTTGATGTAGATTCCAGCGGACTGGAGAATGTGGAGCCGCTGTTCAGTGAGGAACAGTTTGTGTATTTCGACCGTTACAGCGACGGTGATAATTATGATGATCCCGAGTACAAACAGCATTTTCGCTTGCTGCTGCAGGCGATAACGGAAAAGCGCAGGGTAGAAATCAGCTTTATCAGCGGCAAAAACGAGAGCGTGCGGAAAGAATATCTGCCGCTGCAGCTGGAATATTCGGCGAAGGATGACAAGTTCCGCCTGAAGGCGGTGTGCGAGCGCCATCTGCATTACGTTAATGTGGGGCGCATCAAAAGCTGCAAAATGCTGGAGCAGACGGGTGAGGAGGCCTGCATGCTGCTGGAGCCGGAGCGATGTGCGGTTACCGTCCTGCTGACGGACGAGCGCAATGCTCTGGAGTGGGCGATGCTGAATTTTTCGCATCTGGAAAAGATAACGGAACGCTTGGATGAAAAGCATTATAGGCTGCAGCTGATGTATAACAAAAGTGATGAAACGGAAATGGTTATCCGTATTTTATCCTTCGGACCGTTGCTGCGGGTGCAGGAGGCGGCAGGCTTTATTGAGCTGCTGCGTCACAGGCTGCGTAAGCAGCTGGCGCTGCGGGCTAAAGAGTAAGGGTAAAAATATAATTTGCCGGAAGCTCATTTGATGCCGAAGCCTTATTATAAACCACCGAATCTGTGGAATTTCTGCAGGTTCGGTGTATTTTTTTGTATTCTTAACAGTAATTTGCTTTTACGCAATCAACAAATGTGTTATAATTAACAATACATGTCATTTTTGTGAAGAAGTTGAAATTTTTATGTGTAGGTGATGAAATGGAAATGTTTTTGGTGTCTGTGGGCTTCTATGGCATCGGCGTATTAACCATGCTGCTTCCCCACGGCATGCAGCGTGCTGCACACTGGCTTGCTAACAGCGCTGCCCTTTTTGGCAGCGCTGTCTGCGCTTATGCAGCAGGCCTGCTGCTTTTCGGCGGCGTGAGCCCCGCACCCCTGATCTGGGGCTCGTATTCTTTAGGCTGCGATGGCTGGAGCGCAGTCTTTCTGCTTTTGATCGGTATCGCCGGTGTTGTTACCAGCCTGTACGCGCTTGGTTATGCGCGTGGTTATGAGGGCAGCCGTCTGCGCCTTTTGGGAGGTATGTGGTGCCTGTTTATCATGTCTATGGTACTGGTGCTGCTGGCCGGCGATGCCTTCAGCTTCCTGCTTTTCTGGGAGATTATGGCCGTAGCCTCCTTTATGCTGGTTAACCATGAATCCGAAAAGCGTGCTACCTGGAATGCTGCCTATCAGTATCTGGTTATGACCAGCGTAGGTACGGCGGCGATTATGATTGCCTTTTTGCTGACAGGCTCTGCCAGCGAGGGCTTCAGCTTTGCTGCTATGGCCAAGAATACGTTGGATGGCAGTTGGCAGCATCTTGTTTTTGTCTGTGCCTTTGTCGGTTTTGCTTTGAAGGCCGGTCTGGTGCCGCTGCATGTGTGGCTGCCTAAGGCGCATCCGGCAGCACCCAGTCACGTTTCCGCGCTGATGAGCGGTGTTATGCTGAAGATTGCGCTTTATGGCTTCGGTCGTTTTATGTTCAGCTTTTTGCCTGCTTGGAATTACTGGTGGTGCGTTGCTGTACTGCTGGCAGGCGTAGTATCCGCATTTTTGGGCGTACTCTATGCCCAGATGGAAACGGATATCAAGCGCGTGCTTGCTTATTCCTCCGTGGAAAATATGGGCGTAATTTTTGCTGCCTTCGGCTGCGGTATGCTGATGAAGGCTTCCGGCAGCAGCTTTTATATGCTTGGCTTTGTGGCTGCGTTGGTGCATGCCTTTAACCATAGCATTATGAAGGTGCTGATGTTTATGTGTGCCGGCAGTATTATGCACGGTACCGGAAGCAAAAACCTGGAGCTGTTCGGCGGCCTCGCACGCAAAATGCCGTATACCGCTGTTTTTGCTTTCGTCGGCTCGCTGGCACTCGCCGCTATTCCGCTGACGAACGGCTTTACCGGTGAATGGCTGGTGCTGCAGAGCTTTATCAGCCTGGGTACAAGCTGCGCAGGTCAGGATATCCGCCTGTGGACGGCAGTGTCCTTTGTTCTGCTGGGCTTTACCGGAGCACTGGCTCTAGGCTGCTTTGTACGCTTCTTCGGCATCACCTTCCTGGGCCGTGCTCGCAGTGAAATCGTGGAGCATGCGCACGAATCCGATAAATTTATGCTCGCTGCTATGGGCGTAGCATCTGTTTTAGTTGTTGCTTGCGGTCTTTATCCGCTGCCTGTTGTACGTGCAGCAATGCTGGCGTTGGGCATGCCTGTCGCACTTGATGCCTTCGGTATGAATCTGGCGTGGGCCGGTGTAGGCACTGCTGTCTGCTACAAGCCGCCGCTGCTCTTGGCTCTGCTGCTGGTACTGGGCGCAGTGCTGTGGCTCGCTGTTAAGGATTGCTTTGTTGTGGAGGATGTTACCTGGAACTGCGGTACCTATCCGACGCAGCGTCAGCAGTATTCCGCAACCGGCTTCAGTAAGCCTGTACGTCGTGCCTTCGATTATCTGCTGAAGCCCAAGCGTCAGGTAACCTACATGCGCAAGGAGCATGCTTACTTCGGCCGTCAGCTTTCCTACAAGCTGGAAATTCCCGATATGATTACAGAAAAGCTTTATCAGCCGCTGCAGAAGCATTTTGTAAGTGTTTCCAACTTCCTGCGCCGTCTGCAGCAGGGCAGTGTGCGTTTATATGTTGCCTATGTTATGGTGGCAATGATGTTTGTACTGGTATGGGGGGCGCTTTATAAATGATTTTAGAGAATGAATTGTTACAGCTGGCCCTCGGTATGGCGCAGGCAGTTTTTCTGCTTTTGTGCGCTCCGCTGGTAACCGGCATTGTTAAAAAGGTAAAGGCCTGTATGCAGAACCGTATCGGCAGCAGCATCTGGCAGGAATATTACGATATCCGCAAATGGTGGGGCAAGCCTACTATGCTTACTCCTTATACCAGCATCACCTTCCGTCTGGCACCCTGCGTATATTTTCTGACGACCTTTGCGGCAGCCTGCATGCTGCCGGGCTTCTTAGGCGGTCAGGCCGGCTTCGGCGACGTTTTTGTATTTGTTTATCTGTTGGCTTTGGGACGCTTCTTTATGGCAGTTTCCTCGATGGATGCAGCCACCGCCTTCGGCGGCATGGGCGGCAGCCGTGAGGTTTATGTGGCAGCCTTCGTTGAGCCTGTGGTAATGCTGGCCGTGCTTTCCAACGTGCTGCACACCAACAGCACCTCGCTGGCAGGCATGAGCCTGCGTACGGATGAGGTTAACCTGACGGTAGCAGGCGTGCTGACCTGCATTGCCTTCTTCCTGGTGCTGCTCGCAGAAAACAGCCGTATCCCGGTTGATAACCCTGATACGCATCTGGAGCTGACGATGATTCATGAATGCATGACACTGGAATATTCCGGCCGTCTGCTGGCGCTCATCCATTGGGCAAGCCAGCTTAAGCTGCTGGTATTCTTAGTGCTCTTCGCTATGCTGTATCTGCCGCTGGATTTGCCGGTTGTATTTAAGGTGCTTATCAGTGCGGTGGCTGTAGGTGTGGTTGAAACCTTGAACAATAAGATGCGCCTTTTCAAGGTGCGTGTATATCTGGCCGCAGCGGGCCTGATGCTGCTGCTGGCAGTAGTGGCACAGTAAGGAGGTAACGATGGAATATTTGGTTGTAAGTTTAATGTTTATCGTTTTCCTGCAGACGCGCTTTGTGGAGCTGCGCCGCGCAACTCTGTGCCTGGCGCTGCAGTCTGCACTGATTGCGGCAGCCTGCCTCGTCGTAGGCATGAGCCATGGCAGCGGCCTGCATGCCTGGCTGCCCGGTGTGCTGACGATTGCCGTTAAGGTGCTCTTTATTCCTTACGCTATTTTGCGCGTGGTAAATCAGCTGCGCGATGAGCGTGAAATTGTCAGTGATATCAATGTTAACTATTCCACTGCTTTTGCAGCCTGCAGTCTGGCACTCGGCTACATGGTAATTGACGGTCTGCTGCCGCAGGCAGAGGGACGCGATATTTTAGCGACCTCTATGTTTATGATTATGACCGGTCTGGCGCTGATTGTTATGCGCAGCCGTGCCATTATGCAGATGATCGGCCTGATTACCTTGGAAAACGGCATTTACCTGCTCGGTCTGATTATGACGGAAGGCTTGCCGCTGATTATCGAGCTGGGTATTTTCCTTGATGTGCTGATTGCTGTTGTTATTCTTGTTATTTTAACCTCGCGTCTGCGTCTGTCGTTTAAAACGACGGATACAAATGTGCTGGACAAGCTGAAAGGGTAGGGGATGTAATGTTAACATATATTTTGATACTGTTATGCCTGCCACCCTTGTGCGCGGTGCTGGCACTGGCTGCGGGCTTCGGCAATAATATCCTGCATTGGCTGCACCGCCTGACGGCAACTGCGGTAGGTGTGTGCGTAGCGCTGATGGCAAAGTCCTTTAATCCCGCTGTGCCCTATGTAGACGATTATTTTTACATTGATGCGTTGAATATGTGGGTAATCATTATTATTACCACACTTTATCTGGCAGCGACCTGGACTGCGCGTAATTATCTTACGCGTGAAGAGCGCTGCGGCGTACTCAAGGGCGAGCAGCTGCAGACCGGCCGTTACTTTGCGCTGATGCAGCTTTTCTGCTGGACGATGTTCATCGTACTGCTGGTAAAAAACTTGGGTCTGATGTGGGTAGCCATCGAAGCGACTACCTTAATCAGTGCGTTGCTCATTTCCTTTAAATTCACCCGCGCTGCTTTGGAAGCAACGTGGAAATACATCATGGTTTGTACCGTCGGCATTTGTCTGGCACTTTTGGGTACACTGGTGCTGTATTATGCACAGCTTGATGCGTTGGGCGGCGAAAAGGCGCTCAGCTGGCTGTACCTGCATGAGCATGCCAAAAGCCTGAACCCGGCTATGACTAAGCTGGCACTGCTGTTTATCGTTATCGGCTACGGTACGAAGGCAGGCATGGCGCCGATGCATACCTGGCTGCCTGATGCCTACGCCGAGGCTCCGTCGCTGACCAGCGGTATGCTGAGCGGTGCACTCTGCAGCTGTGCTATCTATGTATTGCTGCGTAATCTGGTTATCCTGCTGCCGACAGCAGGCGCTGCGATGATGAGCAGCATGCTGCTGTTCTTTGCCGTGCTGACTGTGGCCATTGCGGTACCGTTCGTTGTTGTACAGCGCGACGTTAAGCGTATTCTGGCTTATTCCTCCATGGAAAACATCGGCATTATGGTTGCCGGTATCGGCGTCTTTTCCGCTTTTTCCCTGAAGGCTGTAATGCTGCATATGTACAGCCATGCGATGATTAAGTTTGTTCTGTTCTATATTGCCGGCACTATTATCCAAGAATATCAGACACGTAATATGATGCGTATTCATGGTATGATTAAGGATGTACCGCATACCGCGACCTTCTGGCTTTTGGGTATGCTGGGCATTTTGGGCCTGCCGCCGATGGGCCTTTTCTTCAGTAAGTTTTACATTATGGCGTCCATGTTCCGTGAGGGACATTGGGTAGCAGGCAGTCTGCTGATTATCCTGCTGTCCGGCGTTTTAATCGGTATTTTGTACCACGGCATGCGTATGCTGTGCGATAAATCGAAGCGTCAGCCCTTGGGCGATTTGCTGGGAGCGACCGACGTATCTGTGCTGGCTGTGCTGCTGCTTTTGACCTGCGTAGTGGGTGCCGGCTTTGAAAATATTCCCTGGCTCAACAATCTGCTGAACCAGGCTGTGCGGATTATAGGAGGCTGAGATAATGCTAGTTAAACCGGAAAATTTGCGTGGTGCTGCCAATATCTGCAGCGACAGCGGCAAGCGTCCGCTGGCTGCTATGTTCGGCGCAGACGAAACGCTGCAGGGCGGCGGTCTGGCCATCTACTGCCTGTTCTATAATGCTGCCAAACGCGATATTGATGTTTTGAAGGCTCTGTTCCCCGCGGATGGTCCGCTGGAATATCAGTCGCTGACTACGCTGCTGCCGGCTGCTGCTTGGTATGAGCGTGAGCTGCATGATATGTTCGGCTTCGAGCCGCAGGGACATCCCGATATGCGTCCGCTGGTGCTGCATGAGAGCTTTCCCGAAGGCTTTCATCCGCTGCTGAAAAAATATCCTAAGGATTACGATGCACGCGGAAATCGTGAATACGAAATGCTTACCTCTCAGGGCGAAGGCCTCTTTGAGGTTCCTGTAGGTCCTATCCACGCAGGCATCATCGAGCCCGGTCATTTCCGCTTCAGTCAGGCAGGCGAGGCTATGCTGCAGCTGGATGCCAAGCTGTTCTTTACCCATCGCGGCATTGAAAAGGCTGTCGAAGGTCTTACTCCGATGGAGGCACTGCCGATTGTAGAACGCATCTGCGGTGCCTGCAGTGTAGCAAATACGCTGAGCTTCTGTCAGGCGGTGGAAAAATGTTCGGAGGCGGAGGTGCCTTACCGTGCGTGGTTAATCCGTACACTGGCTGCGGAGATGGAGCGCTTGTATAACCATGTGGGCGATACGGGCAATATTTGCGCCGGTGTCGGCTTCTCGCCTGTAATCAGCATGGGGGCGCGTCTGAAGGAATACCTGATGCAGCTTAACGAAATGCTGGCAGGCAACCGTTTCCTGCGCGGCCTGATTATCCCCGGCGGTGTGCAGTACGATGTTACTGACGCAATGTTGGAGGAAATCGAGGAGGTTCTGCGTGAGGTAGAGGCTGTTTATGCCGATATGGTGCATATCATGTGGGAGCAGGCGAACTTCGTCAACCGTATCCGTACCACCGGCAGAGTGCGTCCGGAAACTGCCTTTGATCTGGCTATGGTAGGCGTGGGTGCGCGTGCCAGCGGCAGTACCCGTGACAGCCGTAAGGATATCGGCTACGGTATTTATGATGAGCTTGATTTTGAGGTTATTACGGAAACAGCTGGCGATGTCGAAGCACGTATCAAGGTGCGTATCGGTGAGGTTGCCCAAAGCCTGAAGATGGTGCGCCAGCTTATCAGCAAGCTGCGCCGCAACGCGGAAACGCAGCTGGCGGTAGAGCTGGGCGAGCTGCAGCAGGAGGAAGGTCATTTTACCTGGGGCATCAGTGAATCTGCCCGCGGTGACAATCTGCACTGCCTGCTGTTGGATAAGGAAGGCCGCATAGAACGCCTGTTTGTGCGCAGTGCCTCCTATCCTAACTGGCCTGCGCTGACTGTGGCGGTACAGGGCGACATCATCCCGGACTTCCCGTTAATAAATAAGAGCTTTGAGTTATGCTATGCCTGCATAGACCGCTAAGGAGGTGGCAAGATGTTAAAAATGCTGGAGGCAATTTTTCACGGAAAGATTGCTACCGAAAATATTGATACTACGGGCCACAAGCGTCTGCGTGGTCAGCTGCAGTGCGACGGCGGCTGTGACGGCTGCGGTGCCTGTGCCGCTGCCTGCCCGGTCGGCGCTGTGAGTGTGGCTGACGGTAAAGCAAAAATAGATTACAGTAAGTGCGTTTTCTGCGGACGCTGTGTGGAGGCCTGCGCGCGTAAGGCGCTGGTGCATACGAACCATGATGCTTTGGCGCAGATTCTGGCTGACAGTGCCGTGGAGGTCAGCGAGGCTGTTACGGCAAAGCTGGGACGCTCTCTGCATGTACGTCATCTTGACGCTGGCAGCTGCAATGCCTGCGACTTTGAGCTGGGTGCGATGAGCAATCCTGTTTATGATTTACACCGTTACGGTATCGCCTTCGTTGCTTCTCCGCGTCATGCGGATATGCTGATGGTTACCGGCGTAGTTACGCGCAACCTGGAGCAGGCGCTGCGTATGACCTATGACGCTATGCCTGAACCGAAAATGGTTATGGCTTGCGGTGCCTGTGCCTGTGGCGGCGAAACCTATGGCAGCACTTATGCTGTTGTAGGACGTGCGGCTGACGTGGTGCCGGTTGATATTGCTGTGCCTGGATGCCCGCCGCGACCTGCTGCAATTATTGTGGCTTTGTGTGCTGCGGCAGACATGCTGAAGGAAAGAATGTAACCTTGTTTTAAAAAAGAATTAATCAGTATTTTATTACACTGATTAATTCTTTTTTTGCATTTTTATACTTGTACTCTGCTGTAATACGTGATAATATATAGAAAATCAGTTACGTTAGATAAACTGATATGGGGAATACAAATGAGGGGGTTTGAAAAATGATTGTTTTTAGACCGGCAACTTTCAGCGATGTAGAACATATACACAAATTGCTGAATTATTATGCAAAGGAAGGCTTGATGCTGCCACGTGCGCGCAATGCAATTTATGAGAATCTGCGCGATTATATTTTAGCGGTGGAAAATAACCGTTTGTTGGGCTGCGGTGCGTTGCATTTTGTCTGGGACCGCTTTGCGGAAATCCGTTCGCTGGCGGTGGAACCGAGCTTGCAGAAAACAGGTATAGGCCGTCAGCTGGTGGAGCATTTGGAAAAGGAGGGCATTGAGCGCGGAGTGACGATGTTTTTCACTCTGACCTATCAGCCGGGATTTTTTGCCAAGTGCGATTATATTGAAACTGCGAAGGATAAGCTGCCGCAGAAGGTATGGAAGGAATGCGTGTATTGTCCGCAGTATCCGTACTGCAATGAGATTGCTTTCATCAAGACAACAGTTGATTATGAGCCGTCGCAAATCAAATTCTAAAATTTAAGGGCTGCCGTGCACATTTGTCATCGCTGATGACGAGGCTGCGCTGAGGGCAGCTCTTTTATTTTTTTGCATCGAATGTTAAAATAAAAAGACAGAGTATAAATTTTACACAGTAATTTTACCGTTGTTATACCGGATAAATTTACGGAAAAGAGGTTGATTTTATGAAATTATATTCCTGGAATGTTAACGGTTTGCGTGCCTGCATGACGAAGGGCTTTGCCGAATTTTTGCAGGAGGCAGCACCGGATATTATTTGTCTGCAGGAAACGAAGATGCAGCGTGAGCAGGCTGATTTTGTGTTCCCCGGCTATGAGGAGTATTGGAACAGTGCGGAGCGCAAGGGCTACAGCGGTACTGCTGTGTTTACGAGGGTTAAGCCTTTGGCTGTTACCTATGGCTTGGGACAGGAGGAGCACGATAAGGAAGGCCGTGTGATTACGCTGGAGTTTGCGAGCTTTTATCTGGTGACGGTGTATACGCCTAATTCCAAGGATGGGCTGGCGCGTCTTGATTACCGCATGGTGTGGGAGGATTTGTTCCGCGCTTATCTGCAGGAGCTGGATGCGAAGAAGCCGGTTGTTGTCTGCGGTGATCTGAATGTGGCGGCTGAGGAGATTGATTTGAAGAATCCTAAGACTAACCGCAAGAATGCAGGCTTTACGGACGAGGAGCGTGCTAAGTTCCGTGAGCTGAAGGCCGCTGGATTTACGGACAGCTTCCGTTATCTGCATCCGGAGGAGGTTAAGTACAGCTGGTGGAGCTATCGCTTTAAGGCGCGCGAGAAGAATGCGGGTTGGCGTATTGATTATTTTGTGGTGTCGGACAGGATTGCGGATAAGTTGCAGAGTGCGGAGATTCACAATGAGGTTTTCGGCAGCGACCATTGTCCGGTAAGTATTGAGCTGGATGTGTAAGGGTTGAGTCTGGCGTTGCAATTGCATATTTTGTACTTTCATTTTTACGGTTTTGGTTTTTGCTTTTTAGTTGGTGATGAACATGGATTTTAAAATTCAGGCTCCGTTTGAGCCTGCCGGCGACCAGCCGCAGGCGATTGCCAACCTGGCGGAGGGCGTAGAGCAGGGCCTGCGCACGCAGGTTTTGCTGGGCGCAACGGGTACAGGTAAGACGTATACGATTGCGCAGGTAATCAATAAGGTGCGCAAGCCGACGCTGGTGATTGCGCATAATAAGACGCTGGCGGCACAGCTGGCGAGTGAGCTGAAGGCGTTCTTCCCGGAGAATGCGGTGGAATATTTTGTTTCGTATTATGATTATTATCAGCCGGAGGCGTATATTCCCCAGTCGGATACGTATATTGAGAAGGATGCTTCGATTAACGATGAGATTGATAAGCTGCGCCACAGTGCGACCAGCGCTTTGTTTGAGCGCAAGGATGTTATTATCGTAGCCAGCGTTTCCTGTATTTACGGCTTAGGCGCTCCGCAGGAGTATTATGATATGGTGCTGTCGCTGCGCTTGGGGCAGATTATCGACCGCCAGAAGATTTTACATAAGCTGGTGGAGATTCAGTATACGCGTAATGATATTGATTTTAAGCGCGGCACCTTCCGTGTGCGCGGTGACGTGATTGAGGTTATTCCGGCGGCCTACGGCGAGAAGGCAGTGCGTATTGAAATGTTCGATGATGAGGTTGACCGCATTGTAGAGTTCGATGTGCTGACGGGCGAGATTCTGGCGCAGCGCAATCATGTGGCAATTTTCCCGGCGAGCCACTATGTAACGAGCCGTGAGAATCTTGAACGCGCTATGAATGATATCCGCGAGGAGCTGGACGAGCGCCTGGATGAGCTGAATAAGCATGGCAGGCTGCTGGAGGCACAGCGTCTTGAGCAGCGTACGAATTATGACCTCGAGATGATGCAGGAGATGGGCTATTGCTCCGGCATCGAAAACTATTCGCGCCATCTGGCTGGCCGTAAGGCCGGTGAGCCGCCGTTTACGCTGGTAAATTATTTTCCTAAGGATTTTTTGCTGGTAGTGGATGAGTCGCATGTAACGCTGCCGCAGATTCGCGCTATGTATGCCGGTGACCGCTCGCGTAAGGAGATGCTGGTGGAGCATGGCTTCCGTCTGCCTTCGGCCTATGATAACAGACCGCTGACCTTTGATGAGTTTCAGGCACAGATTAAGCAGGCGATTTATGTTTCTGCTACGCCGGCGAAGTATGAGCTGGAGCAGGCGGACAATGTTGTCGAGCAGATTATTCGTCCGACCGGACTGCTGGACCCGCAGATTGAAATCCGCCCGATTAAGGGACAGATTGACGATTTGTTGGGCGAAATAAACAAGGTTGCCGCCGCAGGCGAGCGTGTGCTGGTGACTACGCTGACGAAGCGCATGGCGGAGGACTTGACGGAATATCTGAAGCAAGCAGGGGTGCGTGTGCGCTACCTGCATTCGGAAATCGCCACGATTGAAAGAGCGGAGATCATCGACAGCCTGCGTGCCGGTAAGTTTGACGTGCTGGTAGGCATTAACCTGCTGCGTGAAGGCCTTGATTTGCCCGAGGTATCGCTGATTGCGATTCTGGATGCCGATAAGGAAGGCTTTTTGCGCAGTGATACGGCGATGATTCAGACTATCGGACGTGCTGCGCGTAATGCTCACGGTCGTGTTATTATGTATGCCGACCGTATTACCGACAGCATGCAGCGGGCGATAGACGAAACTAATCGCCGCCGTGAAAAGCAGCAGGCGTACAACGAGGAGCACCACATTACGCCTAAGACGATTTACAAGGAGCAGCGCCAGCTGATTAAGCTGACGAAGGTGGCAGACACCGAGGAGGCAGCGTCCTATGGTAGCAGTAAGAAGCTGAAGCAGAAATCAACTAAGGAGCTGAACACGCTGGCCCGCGAGCTGGAAAGACGGATGCAGGAGGCGGCGAAGGCGCTGGATTTCGAGGCGGCGGCCGAGCTGCGTGACCAGCTGATTATCGTCAAAGGACAGCTGGGGCAGAAGCTGGTGCCGAAGAAAAAGAAAAAATAAATGCCGATGCGGAAGTTTGACTTTTCCTGTTTGGCGTTATATAATATACAATATATTTTTATTCAAATTCTGTGAAGCGGAGCAGTAGTCTGCAGTATCTTACAGAAAGTCGGCGGTTGATGCGAGCCGGCAGTTAGGGCAGATGAACTCACCGTGAAGAAGCCGCAAGGAAATGTGCGGACGTGATGCTGCGTTAAGGCTAATTGAGTGGCGGCTGTAGCCGCAATCAGGGTGGTACCGCGAATTTTTCGTCCCTGACCTTCTTTAAGGTCGGGGATTTTTTATTTTCGACCAACTATAATACCTGGGAGGTAATGAAATGATTCAAGAAAAGTATGCTCCCCATGATATTGAAGCTAAATGGCAAAAATACTGGGAAGAAAACAAAACCTTTAAAGTAGAGATGGATAAGGATAAGCCTAAATCCTACGTTCTGGAAATGTTCCCATATCCGTCCGGCAACCTGCACATGGGTCACGTTCGTAACTATTCCATCGGCGACGTAATCGCACGTTTCCGCACCATGAAGGGCTTCAACGTTCTGCATCCGATGGGCTGGGACTCCTTTGGTATGCCTGCTGAAAACGCTGCTATCAAACACAATATTCCGCCTAAAAAATGGACTCTGGAAAACATCGCTAACATGACTCGCCAACTTAAGGCTCTCGGTCTGTCCTACGATTGGGACCGCGAGGTTACCACCTGTAAGGAAGATTATTACAAATGGACTCAATGGTTCTTTGAGCTGTTCTACAAACGCGGTCTGGCAGTTAAAAAGGAATCTGCCGTAAACTGGTGCGACACCTGTAACACCGTATTGGCTAACGAGCAGGTTATCGACGGCAAATGCTGGCGCTGCGACCATGAGGTTGTTAAAAAGGATTTGAGCCAATGGTTCTTCAAAATCACCGATTATGCTGATGAGCTGCTGAAGGATCTTGACCTGCTGCCGGGCTGGCCCGAGCGCGTAAAAACCATGCAGCATAACTGGATCGGCCGTAGCGAAGGCTTGGAATTCTCCTTTGAAATCCCGGCACTTAACGATACTGTTGCTGTTTACACCACCCGTCCGGATACTGCTTACGGCGTAACCTTCATGGCTCTGGCTGCTGAGCATCCGCTGATTAAAAAGATTTGCGAAAACAATCCGAAGGCTGACGAAATCAACGCCTTCTGCGAGCGTGTACGCAATCAGTCCGAAATTGAACGTACCTCCAGCGAATCCGAAAAAGAGGGCGTATTCACCGGCGTATACTGCATCAACCCGTTCACCGGCCGCAAGGTAGAAATCTGGGTAACCAACTATGTACTGTATGATTACGGTACCGGCGCTGTAATGGGCGTTCCTACTGGTGACCAACGTGACTGGATGTTTGCTGACAAATACGGCATTGAAAAAATCGTTACCATCTGCCCTATTGGCAAAGAGCTGAAGCTGGAAGAAATGACCTGCGCTTACGAAGAAAAAGAAGGCATGCTGCTTAACTCCGGCGAATTCACCGGCATGGAAATGCACAAGGCTATGAGCGCTATCATGGATAAGGCTGAAGCTGAAGGCTTCGGTAAACGCCGTGTAAACTATCGTCTGCGCGATTGGCTGATCAGCCGTCAGCGTTATTGGGGCGCTCCGATTCCTATCATTTATTGCCCGCACTGCGGCGAGGTTCTGGTTCCGGAAGACCAGCTGCCGGTTCGCCTGCCTGAGGACGTAAGCTTCAATGCCGGTGCTAAATCTCCGCTGGCAACCTCCGAAGAATTTGTTCACTGCAAATGCCCGAAATGCGGTGCTGACGCAACCCGTGAAACCGATACCATGGACACCTTCCTGTGCTCCTCCTGGTACTATCTGCGTTATACCGACGCACACAACGACAAGATGCCGTTTGACAAGGAGCTCAATAACTATTGGGGTCCTGTAGACCAATATATCGGCGGTATTGAGCATGCTATTCTGCATCTGCTGTATTCCCGCTTCTTTGTAAAGGTTCTGCGCGATGCAGGCCTGGTTGATTACGATGAACCGTTCAGCAACCTGCTGACTCAGGGCATGGTAATCAAAGACGGTGCTAAGATGAGTAAATCTCTGGGCAACGTTGTTTCCCCTGAAGAAATTCTTTCCAAATACGGTGCTGATACCGCGCGTCTGTTCATCCTCTTCGCTGCTCCTCCTGAAAGAGAGCTGGAGTGGAGCGACCAAGGCGTTGAAGGCTCCTTCCGCTTCCTGAACCGTATCTGGCGTATTGTACAAGCATTTGAAGCTGTTCTGGCACAAAAGGTTACCGAATACGATCACAGCAACCTGAGCGAAGCAGATAAGGACCTGCGCCGTGTACTGCATAGCAGCATTAAGAAGGTTACCAACGATATCGAAACCCGCTTCAACTTCAACACTGCTATTTCCACTATGATGGAATTGGTTAACGCTCTCTATGCTTATAAAGAAGCTGCTAAAGAGCCGAATGCTGGTCTGGTTTACGAAGCAATTTCCGACCTTATCAAGATGATGAGCCCGTTTGTTCCGCATATCACCGAAGAGCTGTGGCGCGGTGCTATCGATGCCAACAGCAGCGTACATGAACAAAGCTGGCCTGAGTGCGATGAAGAAGCCCTGAAGGTTGACAATGTAGAAATCGTTCTGCAGGTTAACGGCAAAGTTCGCGGTCGTCTGACTGTTCCGGCTGAAGCTACCAAGGAAGAGCTGGAGAAGATTGCTATGGCTGACGCTAACGTTCAGGCTCACATCGGCGATGCAACCGTACGTAAGGTTATCTGCGTACCCGGCCGTCTGGTAAACATCGTAGCGAAGTGACACCCACTTTGTAGCGAGCAATAGCGAAGCGAGAAAGTGAAATGGTGGAACGAATCCCCGTTGCGAGCGGATAGCGAGCAAGAAGAGGGGAGAAATAAAATTAGAAATAAAATCTGTCGCGAGCTTTAGTATTACTGGCCACTAACCACTAATTACTAACCGCGACCACCGCAGTTACAGCTGTCCTGCAACAGGCAGTTTCCGCAGACTGTAGCGCGGACAAAAAAATAAGCAGTACATGTCAGCAATGACATTATTTAGTAGTACTAAATAACGCTTACATTTTCAGAGTCTCTGAGAATAACGTAATTGTTATTCTTGGGGGCTCTTTTTGTTTTTTTGTGATGTTTATCCAGCGATTAATTTAAAGGAGGCTCCCCTAGGGGGGAGCTGTCACCCGTAAGGGTAACTGAGAGGGGATAGAGTTCAGAAAACAGTTGCACAAAAAACCCCTCTCCGCCTCGACAAGCTCGGCACCTCTCCCCGAGGAGAGGCTCGGTCTGCTGTTGTATGTTAAAGAGGCTCCCCTAGGGGGGAGCTGTCACCCGCAAGGGTGACTGAGAGGGGATAGAGTTCAGAAAACAGTTGCACAAAAAAACCTCTTCGCCTCGACAAGCTCGGCACCTCTCCCCTAGGAGAGGCTCAGTCTGCTGTTGTATGTTAAAGAGGCTCCCCTAGGGGGGAGCTGTCACCCGTAAGGGTGACTGAGAGGGGATAGAGTTCAGAAAACAGTTGCACAAAAAAACCCCTCTCCGCCTCGACAAGCTCGGCACCTCTCCCCGAGGAGAGGCTCG
>OJPV01000303.1_pt1 | contig 29447 bp, 30 predicted proteins | sample 1598581 | NCBI WGS metagenome assembly OJPV01 (sample SAMN03922501, study PRJEB24848) | human gut metagenome | isolation source: stool sample | host: Homo sapiens | place: Germany | collected 2011-11
CATCGATTGTCCCAGCCGTTTTGATGTCTCCCAAACGAACTTCCACCGGTGCAGATAACGAGTCCATTAGTGCTAACACAGAATAGACTCTAATATCAGAATCCTTGTCAATAGCCTTTTGAAAAGTCAATTCTTCCTCACCAATTACGAGACGTGAAAACAAAGTTTCAAATTCTGGTTCTAATATTTTTAATGTCGCTCTTTTAGTTTCTCTAAAAGAAATCATCTTATTTCTTTTTCCTAAATCAAGCAACTGATTTTCCCAATACGCTATTTTTCGATCAATCAATACTTCATTCATCACTACATGCCCACCCATTGTTAATTTTTTCCGAGTCAAAATCGTTACTAATGTAATTTTACCACAAAATCCTCTATAAATCACCTAATTCTAATGCTCACATCAGCTCTTAGGCACGATATTACATATTCTCAATTTGCCTCTCCAACTCCTCAATGTAGTGATGCTGCCAGCATATAATCCCCGGCAGCAGTACCGCAATCGCCGCTGCTACCAACAATGCCTGAATCACATCTGCTTTTGATTCTGCATCCATCAGAAATACACATCCTAGATTTATAAACAGTATATAGAAATATCCACAGAAAAATAAAATATATCCTATTGCCCGTATTACTTTCTTCAATCTTCTTCGCATAATTTTCGTCCTCCTTCGCAATTCTATCTTAGTGAATTTCTCGCTAAATATCAATATCGAATAATCCGCCAAGGTATGATGAGAGCATGAGGTGATGAATATGTACCAACGGATCAGAGACTTACGTGAAGACAGCGATTTAACGCAAACACAGATTGCAAAGATTCTAAATTGCAGTCAGCGAATATACAGCAACTACGAACGTGGCGATGTCGATATCCCCACACAGATTCTTATTAAACTTGCAGACTTTCATCATACCAGTGTAGATTATCTTCTCGGTCTGACTGACGAAAAGAAATCTTATCCCCGAAAGAAAAATAATACTCAGATTTCAGAAGCCACTCGTTGAATGGCTTCTTTTGCTATCAAACTTTATCCCAAATCTGGGAAAAAGTTCTTCTTACAGTGACAGATCCTGCTTACGCTTTGTCTGCGTTTTGCTACTCAACTCTCTCCTTTGCTCCTGTAGTCTTCCATGAATAGATTTTTGTTCTCTCGATATTTCTCTTGTTGGCAGCCCCTCATCTACTTCTTTTTCCGAAAGATCATACTGTCTTCGATTAAACCGATCTCCATAAATATCACGCAGCTTCTGAATCAATTCTGTTCGCCCACCATAACGGATATTTCTGCGCTCCTGCTGCACTTCCCACAAATCCTCTTCTGCAATGGAAGCCAGTGTTTCCGAATATTGATCAGCAGTCGTATTCCTTTGTTCTCTCAGTGTTTTTTGCTGATTTTCAATCTTCGGTCTGATCTGTTCCATTTTAAGCGTCTTTGTTTCAAAATTTTTTACTTCCGTATCATCGTTACATTCAAGGACTTCCATAAGCTGAACTTTTCTGGATTTCAATTCTTCGATATCTTCTGTCAGAGTTGTAATCTGCTTAGTCAGTGATAACTGCTTCATAACCTTCAGCGCCGAACATTCCTTTTGCTCTGCTCTCAATTGTTTTCTTTCTATCGTTTTTTCCCTGATAGACTGCCGGATTTCTTTCATTTCATCCAACAAAGGCTTTTTCGTTTTACAAAATTCCTTGATACCTGCAAGCTGCATTTTGTTAAAACTGAGCTGATAATGACAGACAATCAGACTGTCACGCAGCGATTCCAGTTTTGCTGCAATCGCCGGAATACTGTACTGTATTTTCTTCGAAAGAGCGGTGATGGCAGCTTTCATCTCCCTGATGATTTTGTTATCTTCCCGGATCTGCCTGTTGATTTCACAGCGGATGGAAATTTTTCCTTCTTTTTCCATCATCCTTGCAAACACACCCTCATGGATGGTTGGCTTTTCTTCCAGACCTCTTTCAGCATTACTCCTATGGTCAATCCGCTCCGGTACGTTTGCCTGTTCCAGATACTGATTAGTCACATCTGCCCAGGATGCCCGCCACTTTACCAGCTGCTCTTCGCTGTTCCATCGTTCCGACACAGGATTTTGCCGTCCGTATTTCGTACTTTTCGGATATTTGTTTGCCCGAACAAGTCCTCGTTTTTCCGCTTCCGAGGGTGGAAGATAAATATTCTTCTTTCCTTTTTCCGACTTATAAGGATACTGTTTTTTCCAGCCTTCTGTCTGCGCTGTTTTCCATTCTGCCGCAGTAAATCCACGCTCTTCTCCATCCCGAATACAGAGATATTCCTTCTCCGTTTTATACTGCCACTTTCCCTGTTCATCTAAGGGGCGGACCGTCAGCAGGATATGAGCATGAGGATTGTTCCCGTCTGTATCATGGATATTGACATCTGCACACATACCATCTGTCACAAAATTATTCCGGATATATTCCGTCAGCAGTTCCTTCCACTCCTCAGGTTTCAATTCGATTGGAAGTGCCACAACAAATTCCCGGGCAAGGCGGCTGTCCTTTGTGGTTCATTTTCTTCCACAGCATTCCATAAAATACTGCGTTCAGACCATTCTTTTGGTGCGTATTTCGGCAGGAACACCTGTGACCAGACCAGTCCCTGCTTTCTGGTGTAATCGTGCTGGATTCCGTCATAATAATTGAATATGGCAGAGCAGCTCATATAGGCTACAGCGGCACAGGCAGACCGCCCTATGCCCCGGCTTATTACCTTTGCTTCTAAATGATAAATTGCCATGCAATCATGCTCCTTTCCTTAATCACTTCATAAATAGATTTTTGCTTCTCTGTGACAAAACTGCCGATGGCAGGTTTTCACAGGCAGATAGCCACAGCAGCTACTTACTACTGATCTGCACCGACCTTTGGATGCAAAGTCCTCGCCCAACAGAAGAGGACTGGATGGCTGCACAGACGTTTTCGCCTGCGAAAGCGGATGCCCTCTCCGGGAGAAATGTCCGGCGGACAGTTCGTGAGGAGCACAGGGTTCCTGACATCAGGAAGGAATACCACCGCCCATTTATGGGTGGTGAGTAACTGCGCCCTTCGGGATAAAAAAAGAGATACCCCGGTTTCCCGGAATGCCCCATATCTTAACAATGCCTTTGTAAATGACTGCAAAGAAATCTCTCCAGTGTCTCAAGCTCCATGCTGCTTGCTTCCGGAAATGCTTTCTCCAGAATTGCTCCCTCCTGGATCAGCCGTCTTGTCCGGTCTTTTCTCTCCTGTACCTGATTCCTTGCCCGTGCCTCTTCCATGCGGTGTTTTGCCTGTAATAATTTCTTTTCAATTTCTGTCGTTTCTCTGTTTGTTCCCATATATATCCATCCTTTCCATATCGACCGTATCCGGTCGTATGTTTGTGCCGTATCCGGCACCTTCTCCTGCTTTTTACTTGTGCCATATCTGGCACTTCGTTTTCTGGTCGTATCCAACCTTTTCTGTCGGTTTTACTCTTTTCTCTGTTAATGCAGTTTCCATTCTGCCAAAACAGAAAAGATATGACAGTGCACATCCACTTTCTGAATTTCCCGGAAAGTTTTCCACTCCTGCCATATCTTTTTACTGTTGTTTTGCACATTTTATCACACACTTTCTGTTAAAATTGCTTTAAAAGCTGTCAGCAAAATCCAATGCTGCGTCCACAGCTTCTTCCTGTTCCTGCTTTTCACTGGTTCTGGTATCCATATCACCATCCATTCCATCAAAAATTTCTGAAGCCTTGCATTCTTCTTTAATACCTTTACTCTGTGCCGCCTTTCCATCATCGGCCGCAACGCTTCCAACAGATTTTTCGCCAACACCATAGGCATGGATTCTTCTGCCCCTTCTTTTACCGCATCCACAACCTTTTCCAGAAACGCATCCTCTTTTTCTCTGGTTTCCAGATAAGGATCTGCTTCCCGGCGGTATTCCCGGTCAAAATAATCATTCAGTACTATAACCACGACTCTGGTATAGGACTTGTATTTTTCCCTATCCATGGTCTGGAGATATTCCCATGCCTTTTTATCCTGTTCATCCATGAGATTCAGACGGATATTTGTATTGATGATTTTCCGTTCTTTCCTCATTACATCCCTCCGTTCTTACGAAGTTTTCTGGCTGCCAGCATTTCATATCCCTTTGCGGTTGCACAAATGTCATTGATGACCGTCACACGGTCTGCATCATATTTTCCAAAATTCTCGATCATACATCCGCCGCCACCGACCACATACAAGCGCATCAGCTCCGGATTGTATTCATGTTCCCGCAGTTTCCGAAAAATCTCTGCAGTATATTTCTCTGCAGATTCCTGAACCACCCGCAAGTACTTTTCGCCGATATCTGCCTTTCCTGTTCTGATTACCTGTTCAATCACCAGATCGTCCACAACCGTTCCCAACTGCTTCAGCATACTTTCCCTGACAGCAAGGATACACTGGTTCGTTCCATATTTTTCGGTATAGCATTTCTTTTCCACCGGGCGGCAGTCATTGATATACATGATATTCATGGTTCCGTTTCCGATATCTGCCAGCATATTGATGCCTTTAAACATTCGAAGCCTGTCTGCCACCGCAGCAAACCCCCGTGGAAAAATATCCGCTCCCGCAAATTCCACATGGAACTGTTTTCCCCGGAAAGTAAAATCCGCCGTTTTATTTTTCAACAGATAGCTGCGGAAAGCCTCTTTCTGCTCGCTCACCCATGTAAGCGGAAATCCTGCCGCCAGATGCACCTTTGCGCTATAAATCCCTGCCAAATACAATTCTCGGGCAATAGCAGCCAGTGTCAGGATGTAATAATCTTCATCCAACATCTTCTCTGCCAGAAATTCCTTGTGTTCCTCTCCGATCTGGTAATAAACTTCGTCATACACCAGAAGATTGTTCTGAAATCTAGGTTCTTTGTCATATCGGGTCACACCTGTCCGGAAACAGGTATTTGCCGTCTTGATATTTCCATATCCATGATCAATTCCGATCACCATAGTTTCTTCTTTTGCAAATCTGTTTTCTTTCATCATCTTCATACTATTTTCCTCATCTTTCTTTTTGTAATAATTCCTGTGTTCTTTATATAACCGTTCTAATTTGACCGGATTTCATGTTTTTCCAAAGAGTGGGTTCCATCCCATCTTTCTTACTCTTATCAGTATTACTAATAAATAAGTGATTGATAAGATGGATACTTTATCTTTCAATATTTAATCCCTTAATATTTCATACAATAAATACTTTATAGTATCGCTTTCTCCAATATTGGATTTCCCGTCGTTGGCTTATCCCAACCACTGAAATGCCAATATTGGAATCTTGGACTTCAATAAAATAGTAGCCCGGACTTCAAAAATTTTGATGTCCGGCCTTCAAGATTCTTGAAGGCCAGAGTTCAAAATATTTACATCTCCTATTCCTGAACCGCTCCAATCGGCACTTCTCGGACAATATATTCTATATCTGTGTAACATCCGTTTTCGCTGCGAATCCGGTGTCTTTCCACATATCCGTGATATTCCAGTTCCTTCAACGCCGAACGAACTGAATCAATCCCATCTTTGCTTAAAGTAGCCAAACCTTTCAGGTTATAATTCCATTCATCCGGCAAGCTCAGCATGATAGATAACAGTCCCTTCGCTTTTAACGTCAACTCCTTATCTTTCATATGATGATTGCTCATAATTGTAAAATTCTTTGTCCGCTCTACTCTGAAAACCTGTGACATCCTATCTCCCCTTTCTTTTTTTGCACAAAAAAAGCACAAACATCACTGTCTGCACCTTTTCATAATTATCTATCTTCTTTTTTAGGGAGCCTTTCATCAAGACTCCCTCTTTTTGAATAACCCTGCATCATCTTCCGGCATATCAGTCATACGTAAATCAGTTCCGCCAGAATAATCTCTTCCGCAATCGCTCTGTGCTGATTGGCTGCCTGTACCCATGCCATCTGATCCGCAGCCTTATCCGGTAAAGGATCTGCTTCTTTCAACTGCTTCAGAATCACCTCCTCCCGTTCTTTTGCAGCTCTGTCAACTTCCAGCAGATGTTCTCCAATCTTATCCTGCAAAAGAAGCATCTTGTATTTTGCCTTCCTGCGTTCCTTCAGAAAACTCTTCCGCAGGAATCCATATTTTCCAATCTGCTTCATCTGTTCCCCGGAGCGGTAAACAATATCAGGAATGAAATAATCTCCAACCTGACGGTATGTGCCACCCATCTGTTCAAATATACTTTTTTCTTTACTCAAATTACTCGCACCTCCCTCTTTGTACCTTCATGTTACGTCATTGCTACAAATCCATCTTTTCGCTTCAAATTATCCAAAACCCGGGCAGATTTTGATGTTTTTGAAGCAAAAACCAATGTTTTTTAGATTGGAAAATGAGAGGAATCCCTTGTGAATACTGGCTTCTTACCGATGTGACCTTATTATAACATCCTCCCCATATCCCACCTGCGGATTTGGATATTCTGTAAATCCTGGCAATGGTCTTGCGCCTCTCCTGAGATAAGCCTTTACTTTTTCTCCATATAAATACGGATCATTCCCTCTCACGATTCCCCACTCCATCATAAGTGCCGCCGCTCCGGAAACAAATGGTGTAGCAAACGATGTTCCGGTGAATGTCTGATAAATTCCGGACGGTGTCGGCGCTGTAATATCTACTCCTGGCGCCACAAGATCCGGTTTACTTTCTCCTTCAAGTCCTCCCCTTCCCGAAAAATCTGCATAGGCAAACGTCAATGAATCGTATGCTCCCACACTGATCACTCTCTGTGAAGTCGACGGGATCGTCAATGTCCCCCTCTCGGTCGGGTAGCGGAATGCAGTTCCCCTGTTCAAGACGTTCTCACTCGGAAGCCATAAGTCATATTCCCCTGTCACAATTTTTCTTGGAGTCAGAACAAACTGCCATATGCCCGGCGTAATATACGAATCTTTTGGAAGAAACTCGATAAAAATCTCCTGTGAGACATGAAACGGACTTGGCTCGCCATAATACAGCAGAATTTCCGTATCTCCGACCACAAAACGTTGTGTACCGATTACCTCTGGTATCGGTCCGATCTGCACACCTGCCGGAGAAATCAGAGAGATATCAACAATGTCATGGTAACTTTTCCAAATCTGCACATTGATTGCCGTCTCCTTCATCTGTACCGCAAGCGGAATCCGCTCTTCCGTATTCTCTTTAAGGATTCCTGCAGTATGCCCCGCACTTGCACCTTCATTTCCCATACCGATACAGATCACGCTCTTCCACAAGTTTGCAATATCCGCAATAAACCGCTCCAACAAACTTGTGCCGGTGTGTGAACCATATGTATTTCCAAAACTGATATTGATTGCGACAGGTCTTCCTGCTCTCTGAGCCTTCTTTACCACATAGTCAATTGCCTGCATCAGTTCGGTCGTTCTTGGAAATCCTTCCTCCCGCGGTGTACCGAGCTTGACGACAAGAATCCCGCTCTCAGATGCAACTCCCTGATAGCGGGCTCCTTTACTTCCTCTTCCATTTCCTGCTGCAATTCCCGCCACAGCAGTTCCATGCCCAGATCGATCTTCACTTGGTACAATTTTCATTCGTTCTGTCCGGTTCTCCTGCTGCAGCGCCTCATTGATCTTCTCCTGCGTGTATTCTGTTCCCTGCACATAGCCTTCCGGAGGATTTCCGGGAATCGTCTGATCCCAAAGTGAATAAATTCTCGTCGTTCCATCTGCATTCCGGAAATCCAGATTTGCATAATCAATCCCTGAATCAATGATTGCCACAAGCACACCGGTCCCATAAAGTTTTGGTGGTCGGATTTGCACCGAAGTCATACAGGACACTCTTCTTCCATTTTCCACTTGAAAAAACAATCGCTTGGGCTTCTCTATATACTCTACCGCTTCAATCCCCGCCAGCGCTTCCAGACGATCTTCCCGGACAGTCACAATGGCAAACTCATTACTCAATTCTACAACACTCTCTGCAATTTCTCTAACCCGCCCAAGCGTTCCCGAATATTTTATGATCACTTCCCACGTTCGTGCAACCGGGTAGTATCCCACATCCAACTCCAAAGATTTTTCTCGTTCTTCTTCACTTGCACTCAATGCCAGATTCAATAAATTTTCAATTTTCTGGTCTGCCATATGATCACCCCATCACACTTTATTCAGATAGGATGGCAAAAATACCTTTGCTTTTTTAATTCTTCTGTTTTATTCTTCCATTTCACTTCCTGTCAACGCTCCTGTATACGGTGCAAGTGACAGTGGGATAAAATATCCTCTCTCATGCCTGCACAACGGACAGATTTCCGGAACTTGTTTTCCGGAGTGGATATGCCCACAGTTCAGACACATCCATTTTCCTTCTTTTGCCGCCTGAAAATAAGAACCATCCTCCAAAAGTCTTTCCACTTTGGCAAATCTTCTCCCGTGAAGTTTTTCTACCTCTGCAATCTGAAAGAACGCAGAAGCAACCTCTAAAAATCCTTCTTCCTTTGCAGTCTCTCCAAAAGCCTGATACACATCATCTGCTTCCTCGAATTCATTATGTTGAGCCGCCTTCAAAGCCCCAAAAATCTGTTCGTTGTCGTCAATCGGATAAGTCCCCTGAATTTCTATCGTCTCCCCTGTCATCTCTTTCAACAGCTCATAGAAACGCTCTGCATGTGCCCGTTCCTGCTCCGCTGTAAATAAGAATATCTTTTCGACTGCATATAGTCCCTGCCTGCGCGCAAGCTCTGCTCCAAAGGTATAGCGATTTCTGGCTTGACTCTCTCCCGCAAATGCTTTCATCAAATTTTCCTTTGTTCTACTGTTTATCAAACTCTGTGCCATAGTTTCCTACCTCTTTCTTCTCACAATTTCACGATTCTCCCATCGTTACACTCAGAAGTATGTTACCAGACACCGTCTTTTATACATTCTTTTCCATTTTCTTCTCTGATGCTCTTTGCACAACGAATATATTTCCAACACAGCAAGAAATAAAAATGACCACACGTTAATTAAATCCGATAATCCTTCTCGCCACCTCATACGCAAGCACCGATACTTTTCTTCCGGAATTTCCCGGAAGATTCATTGTCTGTCCAAGAATACTGTACCGAATCTTCCAATATACCCGATAATCTACTTCTTTCAGATACTTCCAGAGCGCCTTTTTCTTCTCCAGATTTTCCTCTGTCTTAGAGCGGATCAGAATAATCGAAGATACTGTCATCATAATCGCAAGATAGTTGATCATGTAATTTCTCAGCTTCCTGCTGGAAATTTTCCGCATAGAATACATGTCGATCATAGTCCTTGTCACATAAAGCTGCTGATCAATACGTTTGATCATATTTTTCTCATTGACTGACTGATCCTCTCTTCCGATAAAGTACCGGTAAAAATCAACATCAAGATAATATAATGATGTAACATGCGGCAAAGGATAGTACACATAAATGTTATCCACATAAAATGTATGCTTTGGCAGCTTCAATCCACAATTACGCAATAATTCTGTCCGGTAAATCACAGAATGCATCAAAATATACTGCGACAGACGAAATCTTCCGATATCCCCCCATGTCATGATGCGATCCTGCGGAAGTACATTCCGGTAATGAATCACTTTCTTATTCTTCACTCCAACCTTTTCATATACATAATTAGAGATGAGCATGTCCGTCAGACTTCCCTGCTGATACCATCCCTTCAATACATCCAGAATCTTCTCAAGCGCCGTCTCTTCTACCCAGTCGTCGCTGTCTACCACTTTAAAATACATACCGGATGCATGGTTCAGCCCTTCATTCACTGCATCCCCGTGGCCTCCGTTTTCTTTGTCCACCACTTTTACAATGGTCGGATATTCTTTTTCATACCTTCTTGCAATCTCTAACGTGTGGTCTGTCGATCCGTCATTTACAATAATAATCTCCACATCTTCTCCCCCCGGAAGAAGAGACTGTATTGCCCGGTCCATATAATCCTCCGAATTGTAACATGGAATCGCAATGGATAAATATTTCATTTCGTTCACCTCATCTATTTTCAATCTTTCCATAGTATAATCCATTTCCTGACATTTTCCAACAGCTATATTGTAAATTCCTGATATTTCCGATATAGTAGAAGCATAATCATTTTTTGGAGGTAATTTACATGAAAAATATAATTGTAGGACAGTCCGGCGGACCAACTGCTGTAATCAATGGAAGCCTTTACGGTGTTGTAACGGAAGGGCTCCGTCAGACAGATGCCATCGAGACAGTCTTTGGAATGATCAATGGGATTGAAGGATTTTTAAACGATCAGGTGATTGACATGCGTCCACTTTCAGAAAACGGGGAATTAGAGCGAATCCGCACAACACCGGGAGCATACTTGGGTTCCTGCCGCTATAAGCTGCCGGAAGATCTTACAGATGCTGTTTATCCTCAATTGTTTGAGAAATTTTCTGACAGAAACATTGGCTGCTTCTTCTATATTGGTGGAAATGACTCCATGGACACTGTCAGCAAGCTTTCCCGCTATGCCGCCTCTATCCAGAGTGATATCCGTTTCATCGGGATTCCAAAAACGATTGATAATGACCTTGTGGAAACCGACCACACACCTGGCTTTGGAAGCGCTGCAAAATATGTAGCTTCTACTGTCCGTGAAATTGCCATCGACGCTTCGGTCTACGACAATAAAAAATCCGTCACAATCGTGGAAATCATGGGGCGCCACGCCGGATGGCTGACTGCTGCCAGTGTCCTTGCCCGCAAATTTGAAAAAGATAACCCGGTTTTGATCTACCTTCCAGAAGTCGCTTTTGACCAGGATGCTTTCATTGAAAAAGTATCAAAGGCACTCGAGACAACACCAAACCTTGTTGTATGTATCTCCGAAGGAATCAACGACGGCAATGGTACATTTGTGTGTGAATATGCAAGCGATGTCGGAGTGGACAACTTCGGTCACAAGATGCTCACAGGTTCTGGAAAATATCTTGAAAACCTCGTAAAAGAACGTCTTGGTATTAAAGTTCGCTCTGTAGAACTCAATGTCAGCCAGAGATGCTCTTCTGCTTGTCTCTCTGCTGCCGACCTAGATGAGGCTGTCTGCGCAGGAACTTATGGTGTACAGGCTGCACTTCTAGGGGAAACAGGAAAAATGGTATCTTTCCAGAGAACAAATGATGATCCTTATAAACTCACCTACACAACCGCCGATGTAAACAACATCTGCAACAAAGAAAAAGGAGTTCCTCTTTCCTGGATTACAAACGATGGTTCTGACATCAGTGAAGATTTTATCCGCTATGCACTGCCACTGATTCAGGGAAACGTTGAAGTTCCATTTGAAAACGGACTCCCGGCATTTGCTTTCCGTCGATAACTTGTTGCCATTCACATTTTGTTCATATTTCTTTCAAATTTTTTTCATTTGATTCACACGGTTTCTTCATTTCTATGTCATATACTAAGACTATCAAATGAAACAACATTTGAAACAGACGTTAACAGTATTCACATACTTTTAGAAAAACTTTTTCATAATACATGCCAGATGCGTTTTATACCATCTGGCATCCTCCCTTTTTAGGGAGTTTTTATGTCTTTGTCCTGAAAATAAAATTTAGAATCCGTATGCTCTTTTCAATATTTTAAACTGTTCTTGTTCCTGAATTTCTGGTAATTCCGTTAGGATCCCCTTTGTCACCTGTGCTTTCATCTCAGGCTCCAATCCCTCCACATTCCATAAAATCTCCAAATATGTAAGCGCAAGCAACTTTGACTGTGGAAGTACCTTTCTGCCTCTCCTGCAGATCTCCGCTGCATCATCTATCCGATCATTCTCCGCATACCGCTGTGCCAGACAGAGAAATGCCTCTTCCTTTTCCGCTCCCCTACCACTCTCCTTTAAATAAATTTCTAACGCAAGTACCTGTCCATCTATTGTTTGCTCCCGCTCTGAAATTTTCCAAACAACCTCTTCTAATTTCTCTGTATATCCGAAATTTTCTAAGGTCGCTCCCTCTTGCTCCCTTGCCTCATCTGCCTGTATGATTTTTCCCTTCTCTTTTGACTGATCTGTCATCCTTTTTCCAACCGCGCTTCCAAAGATGACCATCACTGCACAGCCAAGGGCAACCACTGGCATTTTCTTTTCTATTTCTCTTTTTCGCCTGGATCTTAATTTCGGGAAATGCTTCTCCACCATAGAAAAAGTAATATATCCCTTCTCTCCATCTGCCTTCAGACAATTCTGGATCAACTTTTCCAACTGGTATTCTTCCTTTTTTGTCAATGGAGGATCCGGCTCACTTTGGGACAACATATATTGAAGTGTTCTGCCAAAACTATAAATATCTACTGCCTCACAGATTCCTTTCTGCCTGTAAATTTCGGGATTTGAGAAGTATTTCCGCACCGTCCGGCTTTGAATCTGACGTACCGTTTCTCTGCTTCCTTCGGCCTCCAGATCCAAAAGATAAATCTCTTCGTCCTCCTTTACAATGACGCTGTATGGACTTAAGTAACCATAAGTTTGTTTTTCTCCGTATTTATGAAACCATGTGATCTGCAGAAGCATCTTTCGCATAAGATTCCACAATTCCTCTTTCGCTGTCTGCGGGTGATATTTCAGCCAATAGATCAACGTCTGTCCGAAAATTGTATCCTGGATCCGCTCACAATATTTTCCATGCTGTACCATTTTAATAATATCGTATTCCTTCTTCTCCAAACACATGCCTCCTTTTCTCTCCAGTACACAGAATGTTTCCTATGCCCATGTAATTTATATTCCTTTGTTTTCTTTATGATTTCTATTGGATTTTTCAGAATTTGTCGAATTGTATTTTGAAATCTGTTTTTTACAGAACGGTCGATCATCACGAAAGTGATGGAAAAAATGAATGATTTTATTTCAATATCCTTATAGGAGTCTCCCACCAGGAGAGACTCCATTGCTTTGTTTCTCACTAATCAATCGGTCGATACAGATGTCTCGGAATTCCATCTACCATAACCGGAGATACATCCCCCTGAATCAGCGGCCGCACATAAGTGATAAACTCATCTGTCACATAAGTGCCTTCCTTATTTACCCATTCTCTTGGAACAAGACGCTCATCGTTCGCAATCTTGTGCACATCTTTTACCTCGGTTGTACATTGATATGGATCATCGGATAACCGAAGCATGACAACCATTTTCCCGCTGTCTCCTTCATCTCCGGCTTTTACTGCCGCACCACCTACCTGACTCGCTTCAAGGATATCCACTCTCGAAGCAGAATGCGATGCTGCTCTCTGCAACGTGCTAAGTTCTACAGCTCTTGTCTTGCATCCAATCTCTCCTGCGATCAGCGATGCCAGATAGTTTGCAGTTCCAGTCAGCTGCTTATGTCCAAATGCATCTACAAAATCTACATTAGAACCGAGTTCGCACACATATTTTTCATCTGCGGTTTTGATTCCCTCGGAAACTGCCACAACAACTGAATATTTCTTCTCCAAAAGCTTCCTCACTTTTGCAACAAACTTGTCCACATCAAATACAAGTTCCGGCAGATAGATTAAATCCGGCCCTTCACAGTCCTCTCCTTTTGCCAGTGCAGCTGCACCTGTCAGCCAACCTGCATTTCTTCCCATAATCTCTACGATGGTAACAAGTCCGTGTTCATAGCGCAGGCTATGTCCGTCACGGATAATTTCTTTTACCGATGTTCCGATATATTTTGCTGCACTTCCATATCCCGGTGTATGGTCGGTCAGTGCCAGATCATTGTCGATCGTCTTCGGCACCCCAAGAAAATTCGTATGTCCACGCCCCGTTACCATGGAATAATCGTAAAGCTTCTTGATCGTATCCATCGAATCATTTCCGCCAATATAAATAAAGCATTCAATATCTAATTCTTCAAGAATATCAAAAATCTTCTCATAAACTTCCTGATTCTCATGAATCTCCGGAAGTTTATATCTGCAGGAACCTAAAAATGCCGCCGGTGTTCTTCTCAATAATTCTACATCCAGATCACTTCTGATAAAATCCGAAAGATCCACATACTTGCCTTCCATCAATCCCTGAATGCCATGCAGCATCCCATACACTTTCTTTGCCCCACGCTCTCTTGCAGTGCAGTAAACACCAGCAAGGCTCGAATTAATTGCCGCTGTCGGACCTCCTGACTGTCCTACGATCACATTCCCTTTCATCATATCCCTCCAGTTCGTTTGTCAATATCCTTATATTAGTATATTTTGCACTTATTGTAAAGAAAAACTTTGTTTCTTTTGTTTATTTTTACTTATTTTTGATAATTTTCATTTCTTTTTGACATTTTTCATCATTATTTTATCTATTTTTCATGATTTTTCAGTTCTATTTTTATCAATGTTTTCATTCCTGGGATTTCATCTGAAAAATCTTCTGTAAATTTGCATTGCACATTTATCCCCCTAGGGTTATAATTCAAATATTTTCAAATAACAGACAAGGAGGAATGTCGTATGCGAATAACTCCCATCGAAAAAGAAGATAAGACCGGAAGGATCATCACACTCAGAAATGCCGAGATTTCAGATGCCGATAATCTAATCACTTATATGAAGATCACCAGTTTTGAAACTCCTTTTCTGCTCCGGGAGCCCGATGAATTTCATCTCACCTCAGAGCAGGAAGAATGCTTTATTCAGAATACGATCGATAATCCCCGGGAACTGATGCTCCTCGCAACAGCGGACGGCTGCCATATCGGAAACTGCTCTCTTTCCGGCGCTGGTCCATTTAAAAGGTATCAACATCGCTGTCAGATCGCAATCGCACTGTATCAAAAATATTGGGGCTGCGGGATCGGACAGATGATGTTAAGTACGATACTTTCTGTCGCCAGAGAACTGGGATACGAGCAGGCGGAACTGGAAGTAGCCGCAAATAACACCTCCGCTGTTGCGCTCTACAAAAAATTAGGTTTTCAGACCTACGGCACATTCCCTGATAACATGAAATATGCCGACGGTTCTTACACAGATATGCTTTGGATGATGAAAAAGCTTATCTGATCAAAAAATATTTCCAAAAACAGAAAGAGATACAAGCGTGAAATTCTTGTACCTCTTTCTGTTTTATTTTTCTTTGATTCTGTTTTCTATCGGAGATTCTCCGGTCCAAATCCAAGTGGAAGTAATTCTTTCAGCAAATATTTGTTCCATCCGCCTTTCCCATCTTCCAGCACAATGTAAAATTCGTCCGGTCTGCAAAATTCCTGCATGACCTGCCTGCACACTCCACACGGTGCACATACATTTCCGCTGCGCCCTGTTCCTTTGCCTCCGACAATCGCAATCCCTTCAAATTCCCGCTCACCTTCTGAGACCGCTTTGAAAAATGCGGTTCGTTCCGCGCAGTTTGTCGGCGTGTAAGATGCGCTCTCAATGTTACAGCCATAATATAACTTGCCTGACTTTGTAAGAAGCGCAGCCCCTACGCGAAAATCTGAGTATGGGGTATATGCATACTCTCTCGCTCTGTATGCATGTTCGATCAGTTCTCGTTCATCCATCTATTGTTCTCCTATCAGACGAATCGTCTCGGTCACAAGCGCCTTAAATTCTTTTGCCACTCGATCTGCTGTCTCTTGCACTTCTTTGTGATTCAAAGGCTGGTTGGACATTCCCGCTGCCATATTTGTGATGCAGGAGATTCCACATACTTTCAATCCCATATGTCTTGCTGCCATAGCCTCACATGCAGTGCTCATTCCGGCTGCATCCGCACCGAGCGCACGACACATTCTGATCTCTGCCGGAGTCTCATAGCTTGGTCCAGTAAACTGCATATACACACCACTCTGAATAGAAACTTTTACATTTCTTGCAGCCTGTTTAATGATCTCACGAAGTCCCTTATCATACACTTCACTCATATCCGGGAATCTCGGTCCCAGTTCATCAAGATTTGCACCGATCAGCGGACTCGGAACTGCGGTCGTAATCTGATCTGTTATCATCATCAGGTCACCCGGCTGGAAGTTAAAGTTCACACCACCTGCTGCGTTTGTCAAAATAACGGTCTTTGCTCCAAGCAATCCCATCAGGCGTACCGGAAGTACTACATCTGACATCGGATACCCTTCATAGAAATGTACTCTTCCCTGCATTGCCACTACCGGGACTCCTTCTACATATCCGAAAAGAAATCTTCCCTGATGTCCTGCAACTGTGGAAACTGGGAATCCTTCAATCTCAGAATACTCAATCGACTCCTCCACCTGCATTTCTTTTGCATAATCACCAAGACCTGATCCGAGAATCAGAGCCACCTCCGGTTGAAATTTCACTTTACTTTTTACTGCATTGCTGCAATTTAACAATTTTTCATAAATCTGATTCATACTTCTACCTCTCTATCAGTTCCGATACGACTGCATTCATTTTCTGGTACTGTTCACTGTCTATATAGAACTTACTTCCTTTTCTCGTGATCCATCCATTCTCCTCGAATTTCTTTACCGCCCTGTTGATCGTCTTCACACAGAGCCCGGAAGATTCCGAAAGTTCCTGACGGGTACTGTCCACATACAAAATGCCATTTTTTGCATATTTTGTATAAGTTTCCACAAGATAGAATGCCAGCCGGTCTGCTCCTTGTAAAAATAAAAATGCCCGACTGTTCTTGCCCTGTTCAAACAGGTAATGTCCCATGATCTTCGCTTCCAGCTTCAGAGCACGGATATCGGAATTCAGCCAGCGGGCATATTTTTCTTTTGCTATTTTTACGATAGTGCAAGGGGTAACCGTCTCAAGTGTTGTACAATAACGGTCTAGATCCATGATAACCTCCATCCCGCCCATCGCATAGACTCCCTCAAATCTCATAAAGTCATAAGTGATCCCATAGATTCGGTAATCTGTCGCCTTGATCATTCCACGACCAATGATATAGATGGTATCAACCGGCGTGTTCTCTTTGACAAAGACCACGCCGGCATCCAGTTCTACAATCTGAAAAGAATCCATCAGCCACACCGGTGCACTGTAAAAATACTCTTCAAACCGCTCCCGTTTCTTTTTGTCAATCTCATTCAGAAACGGAAGCACCTGATATAAATATTTGCATTCCATATGCTTATTTGATCAGCTCTACCTTTACGATCTCTGCCGGAACACCTGTTGCATCTTCTGCAACAGTATCATTTTCTACTTTGATAGATCCATCTTTTAATTTTCCATACAGTTCATCGTATTTTTCCTGTGTAAATTTTGTAAATTTAGAAGTTTCCATTGGAAGCTGAATTCCGTCATCTTTTGCACTTAAGTTCAGAATTGTTCCGCCTGCAAAGTTTCCATCATAGTAGCTTGCAACTGCATCATATACAGAATCTCCAAGATTCTTCATAGCAGAAGTGATTACTGTATCAGACTCTACTGACTGGTCTACATCGACACCGATTACTACTTTTCCTGCTGTCTCTGCTGCTTTCATAACAGAGTTACCAACTCCACCGCCACATGCGAAGATACATTCTGTTCCTTCATTGTACCATGCTGCTGCTTTTGCATTGTTTTCCGGAGAAGCATCAAAGTTTCCTACATAAGTGTATTTCACTGAAACATCACCTGCTGCAAGACCTAAATCTTTTGCTGCTGCATCTGCTCCCTGAACAAATCCATATCCGTAACGGATAACTGCCGGCACTGCGATTCCACCCATAAATCCAAGATTTCTGTAACCTTCTGTTACTGCTGCATAACCTGCAAGATATCCTGCCTGCTCTTCTGCATAGAAAATAGAAAGTACATTGTCTTCGAGTTTTGCTTCCCCATCTTTTACCGGCTGTGCATCGATGATGATGAAAGATACATCCGGGTATTTTGTCTGTGCTTCGTATACAGGCACCTCAAAGAGGAATCCTGGTGTTGCAACCACTTTTGCTCCACCTTTAACAGCAAGATCGATCGCATTTAAACATGCCTCATCAGATTTTTCTGCCGGTTTGTAATATTTGTAAGTGATATCATGCTCTTTCGCATATTTTTCCAGACCTTCCCATGATCCCTGGTTGAAAGATTTATCATCGATTGTTCCTACGTCTGTGATCAGCGCCAGCTCATAACCTCCCTTGGAATCTTTCTTGTCACCGTCCTTTGCAGTATCCTCTGCACCCGGTTTTTTTACTGCACATGCAGCCATGCTCATAACCATGACTCCTGCTAAGATCAGACTTAAAATTTTCTTTTTCATAATAAGTTCTCCTTTTCTTTTTTAATATTCATTCGTCTTATGACCTTGAATCAATTTTACCGCGGAACTTGTTCCGATTCTATCGCAACCTTCCTGAAGAAATGCTTCCAGATCTTCTACCGTCTTCACTCCTCCGGCTGCTTTCATCTTCACATGCTCACCAATATTTTCTTTGAACAGACGAATATCCGAAATAGTCGCTCCTGCTGTTCCAAATCCAGTAGAAGTTTTGATGTAATCTGCACCTGCCGCTGTTACTGCTTTACACATTGCAATTTTCTCTTCTTCTGTCAGATAGCATGTTTCGATGATCACTTTTAAGATCTTATCTCCAACAACTTCCTTCAATGCCGCAATTTCTTTTTCTACCGCCGCATAATCACCATTTTTCACATCTGAAATATTGATGACCATGTCGATCTCAGACGCACCGTCCTCCAGCGCTTTCTTTGTCTCTGCGATCTTCGCCTCTGTCACACTGTAACCGAGTGGAAAACCTACGACCGTACAGATATTGATCTGTTCTCCGTATGCCTCCTTCACTCTCTGAATGTAGCATGGCGGAATGCATACCGAAGCAGTCTGATATTCCACTGCCTCATCGCACAGTTTCTTAATGTCTTCCCATGTGGCAAATGCTTTCAGCTGTGTGTGATCCACATGTCTCATGATTTCCTTTTCTGTCATCACGTTCTCCTTTCTTAATTTTTTTATACACATTGCTATGCAAGGCGTTCTACCTGATCCTTGGTTACTCTCGCATATACAAGCGGAGTCTCGTTTGCTTTCTCATCTTCAATCGTCACAGCTGCCTGATATCTCAGTTCTGCTGCTGCAAATAATTCTTCCTTATCTGCATAGAAGACTGCCATAGGCTCTCCTGCCTCCACGTAATCTCCAACTTTTTTCTTTAAGATGATTCCTGCTGCAAAATCAATCTGGCTGTCTTTTGTCTCACGGCCTGCCCCCAACATAGCAGAGGCAATCCCACAGCTTTCTGTATCCATAAATGTAATGTATCCGCTTTTCTTTGCGAGTACTTCATGTTGATATGCCGCTTTTTCAAACTTATCTGTATCAAAGATCACAGAGCTGTCTCCACCTTGTGCTTCCACCATTGCTGCAAGTCTTTTTAACGCCTCACCATTTGCGATTACTTCCCGCACAAGTGATCTGCATTCTTCCAGCGTTCCTTTTCCTGCAAGGAAAAGCATGTTCGATGCAAGATGTACACAGACTTCTGTCAGATCCTCCGGACCATTTCCTTTTAATGTCTCTACCGCCTCAATCACTTCCAAACTATTTCCGATATTATGTCCAAGTGGAATGTCCATATCTGTGATCAGTGCCACAGTCTTTCTTCCGGCATTCTCTCCGATCACTACCATTTCTTTTGCAAGTGCGATAGAATCATCGATACTCTTCATAAATGCACCACTTCCAGTTTTTACATCAAGAAGGATACAGTCATTTCCTGCTGCAAGTTTCTTACTCATGATCGATACCGCAATCAGTGGAATACTGTCCACTGTCGCTGTTACATCCCGGAGCGCGTACAGTTTTTTATCTGCCGGAGCGAGATTTCCTGACTGTCCGATCACACTCAATCCGGTCTGATTCACTACGTTGAAAAAGTCTTCTCTGGAAAGAGATGTATGAAGTCCCGGAATGGATTCCAGTTTATCCACTGTTCCACCTGTATGTCCAAGTCCTCTTCCGGACATTTTTGCAACCTTCACACCGCAAGCCGCAACAATCGGAGCAATAATCATAGTTGTCTTGTCCCCGACACCTCCCGTGGAATGCTTATCCACTTTCACGCCCTCGATTCCGGATAAATCTACCATCTCTCCAGAATGCGCCACAGCCTGTGTCATCGCAAGTGTCTCTTCCTCGGTCATTCCTTTGAAATAAACCGCCATCAAAAACGCTGACATCTGATAATCCGGAATTTCTCCTGCTACATACTCACGGATCATATACTGAATCTCCTGCTCTGTCAGTGCTTCACCATTTCTTTTCTTCATGATCAGATCATACATTCTCATGGTGTCTGCCACTCCTTTCTATTATCTGCTTCCCTTATCGTATGGGATTCCCTCTGCTCTTGGAGCCTGAGAGTTCTTAGATGAAAACGCTAATACGATCAATGTCGCAATGTACGGAATCATCTTATATAATTCGTTTGGAATTGGCAATGATTTCAAAAATGGAATTGCAGAGTATGCACTTGCCAATGTCTTCATGATTCCAAAGAAAAATGCTGCCATTAAAATTTTGTTACTTCTCCACTGTCCAAAAATCAACACTGCAATTGCAAGGAAACCATATCCGGCAACACTTGCATTAAAGTTTGTAGAAGTCGGAATAACAAAGATCAACCCACCGATTCCAGCCAGTACACCAGAGATGATAACCCCGGCATAACGAATCTTCGCCACATTTACACCGACAGAATCTGCTGCTCCCGGATGCTCTCCACAGGCGCGGAGACGAAGACCGAATCTTGTATTTTTAATCACATAAGCTGCCACAAGAAAGATTCCGATTCCGATGTATGTTGTAATATAACAATTCTGGAAAAACATATCCCCGATCACCGGAATATCTCCAAGTACCGGAACTTTATCAATGTGAAATGTATCTGTAAACTGTATCTGCTGTACCCCCTGAATCATACGCGCTGTAAAAATCGCAAATGCCGGAGCAAATAAGTTTAATGCAGTACCACTGATCGTCTGGTCTGCTTTCATATTAATAGAAGCAAACGCATGAAACAGGGAAAACAATCCTCCGGCAACTGCTACGATCAAGATTGCCAGCAATAATAATTTCTGTCCACTCATTCTGTCCTGGAAAATATTGATGAAGAAAATTCCAACAAAAGCTCCCATGACCATAATACCTTCCATTGCGATGTTGATGACACCGCTTCGCTCAGAATACATTGCCCCGATTGCTACAATAAGAAGCGGGATCGCAAAATACATCGTCTGTTGAATAACAAAATATACTACACTCATTATTTGCCCTCCTTCTTATTCTTTTTCGCAGATTTTCTCATGCGAATCTTGTAGATCAGATTTTTAAATAACAGCGACAATGCTCCACAGTAAATAATCGCAGAAATAATAATATCGATAACCTCCGGCGCAAAATCAAATAGCTGCATGTTGTAACCGCCAACTGTAATATGTCCGATAAACAGTCCCGCAAATAAGATTCCAATTGGATTGGAAAGTCCGAGCAGTGCAACCGAAATTCCGGAAAATCCTTCCGGTGCGATTACATCAAGTACCTGCATGTATTTTCCGGAATCTGCCAAGTATAACAATGCTCCGCCAAGCCCTGCGAGCGCACCTGCGATCACCATTGAAAGAACAATACTCTTTTTTGCATTGATTCCGGCATACTTACTTGCGTTCGGATTTTTTCCGCACGCTTTCAATTCATAACCAAATGTCGTCTTATTCAAAATAATATAAATCAGAATCACACATAAAATTGCGATCAGAATACCGATATTGATATTGGTACCCGGGAACAATTTGTCTAACCCTGCTTTCGGAAGGTTTGCCCCGTCTGCAACGGCCATAGTCTGGTTCTTTACCTGATCGTATACTGTTCTCTGAATCATCATATTTACAAGATACATTCCGATATAGTTCATCATAATTGAGGAGATTACCTCATTTACATTGAAAAACGCTTTCAACAAGCCCGGTACCAATCCCCAGATTGCTCCGGCAAGGATTGCTGCAAGAAGCGCTGCAAGACAATGCAGTCCCGGTGGAAGAAATGTAAACTTCACGCCGACAAATACTGCTGCAAAAGCTCCTGCGGTAAACTGTCCGGATGCTCCAATGTTAAAAAGTCCTGTCTTAAACGCAAATCCGACAGAAAGCCCTGTCATAATGATCGGGGTTGCCAGATAAAGCATCTGCCCAATCCCCTGAATTCCGTCTGTAAATCCTCCCTGAAGGATCATCATAAATCCATAGTATGCCTGCTGCGGATTGCTGGACAGCAGAATAATAAATCCAAATAATAATCCACAGACAATCGCCAGAATGGAAGAACTAAAATTGACGATTCCGTCTCCGCGCCAGATATTTTTCCATTTATTTTTCATTCTTCACACTCCTTTTCGCACCCGCCATATAAAGACCAAGTTCCTCTACCGTAATTTCCTTTGGATTGACATCTGCAACAATCTCACCTTCATACATTACGATGATACGGTCGCTGATATCCATTACTTCATCCAATTCCAGTGACACTAACAGCACTGCTTTTCCTTCATTTCTCTGCTCCACAAGCTGTTTGTGAATATATTCAATCGCACCAACATCCAGACCACGTACCGGCTGCACTGCAATAACGATCTCTGGATCTCTGTCAAGCTCTCTTGCGATGATTGCTTTCTGCTGATTTCCTCCAGACATTCCCCGGACAATGCTGTCTTCTCCCTGACCGGAACGGATATCAAATTTCTCGATCAGTCCTTTTGCATATTTCCGAATTGCATCAAATTTTAAAAAACCATGTTTCTGAAACCGTTCCGTGTAGTAACTCTGCAATACAAGGTTTTCCTGAAGCGAAAAGTCAAGCACCAGACCATCTTTATGTCTGTCTTCCGGAATATGAGCCATTCCATCCAGACACTTACGCCGGATGCTCTCTTTTGTGATGTCTTTTCCGTTTAAAATAATCTGTCCCTTTTCAATCGGAGTCAATCCTGTAATTCCATATACTAACTCGGATTGTCCATTTCCATCAATCCCCGCAACACAGAGAATCTCTCCCTTACGCACCGCAAAAGACACATCTTTTACTGCATGCTGCCCTTCATGCTTGGAGGCAATGGTCAGATTCTTTACTTCCAATACCGGCTCTCCCGGCGTTTTCTCCGGCTTGTCCACATGGAAATTAACTTTTCGTCCTACCATCATCTCTGACATTGCTTCCTTTGAAGTCTCTGCCACATCGATCGTGCCGATATATTTCCCTTTTCTTAGTACACTGCACCGGTTTGCCACTTCCTTGATCTCATTCAGCTTATGCGTAATGAATATAATGGATTTTCCTTCTGCCACAAGCTGTTTCATCACTTTCATCAGCTCATGGATCTCCTGCGGTGTCAATACCGCTGTCGGCTCATCGAAGATCAAAATATCATTATCACAGTAAAGCATCTTTAAAATCTCCACTCTCTGCTGCATTCCAACTGTAATGTCAGAGATATAGGCATCTGGATCGATCTTAAATTTATACTTTTCACTAAGCTCCATCACTTTTTTTCTTGCGGCATCCATCTTTAATGTGCCAAATTTTGTAGTCTCTCTTCCAAGGACAATACTTTCAAGGACTGTAAAATTGTGCACCAATTTAAAATGCTGATGTACCATTCCGATTCCAAGATCGTTGGCATCATTTGGGTTATTGATCTTAACTGCCTTCCCATTGATCTTGATTTCTCCCTCTTCCGGCTGGTACAGGCCGAAAAGAACGCTCATCAGTGTGGATTTTCCTGCCCCGTTCTCACCTAACAGTGCATGGATTTCTCCCTTTTTCACTTGCAGGGTGATATCGTCATTCGCTTTAAAATTCCCGAACTGTTTGGTGATATGGTTCATCTCGATTACATACTCCACGCTCCTACCTCCGTTTCTTTTTCCTTTCTCCTACTGTTTCCCTGTTACTATTTTATAATAAGTTCCTTCATGCTCGTTCCGTCTGTATTATTTTCCACATGAAGAAGATCCAATACTGTTGCAGCAATGTCCGCAAATGTCTCTCTTGTCCCAAGATTTACATTTTCTTTGATATCTTCCCCGCAGATCAAAAGCGGTGTATGCTCTCTGGAGTGGTCTGTTCCTCTAAATCCCGGATCACATCCATGGTCTGCTGTGATCATCAGAATATCCTCCGGTCTCATGCGCTCCAGGAATGTTTTTAACTGTCTGTCAAAAACTGTTGCAGCATTTGCATATCCCTCAATATCATTGCGGTGGCCATACATCATATCAAAATCAACAAGATTTACAAAACAGAGTCCTTTAAACTCCTTCTCCTGCATCTCAAGTGTCTTCTCCATGCCGTCCACATTATTCTGGATTCTCTGTGTGTGTGCAATCCCCTTGCCTGCGAAAATATCATAAATTTTTCCGATTCCGTAAGTATCATATCCTGCCTCTAAGATTGCATCAAGCATCGTATCTCTCGGCGGAAGAAGTGAAAAATCATGACGGTTTGCAGTTCGCTGAAAGTTCGGCGCTTCTCCGATAAACGGACGTGCGATCACACGCCCTACCCCATGCTCACCACATAAGATTTCCCTCGCGATCTCACAGTATCTATAAAGTTCCTCTACAGGAACAATCTCTTCATGCGCAGCAATCTGGAATACACTATCTGCGGATGTGTAAACAATCAAAGCTCCTGTTTTCATATGCTCCTCGCCATAGTCCCGAATGACATCGGTTCCTGAATATGGCAAATTGCAAAGCACTTCTCTTCCGGTTGCCTCCCGGAACTTCTCTAAAATCTCTTCTGGAAATCCATTCGGATATACCGGAAGTGGTTTTGGAGATACAACTCCGGCAATCTCCCAGTGTCCGATCGTCGTATCTTTTCCCCGAGAGCGCTCTTTCATCCTTCCATACGCTCCAGCAGGACTCTCTTCCTTTTTCATCCAGTCTACACCATCAATATTAAACAAGCCTAGTTTCTTCATATTCGGTGTATCATAGGCTTTGGAAGTTGTAATCGTCTTTAATGTATTGCTTCCTTCATCCCCGAAATCTGCTGCATCCGGCAGTGCTCCGATCCCATAACTATCCAGTACGATTAAAAAAATTCTCCTATTTTCCATTCTTTTTCCGTCCTTATTTGTTGATATTTAATAACTCTTTTTGTATCATATCGAAATAATATTAGCTCGAAAAGGACTAAAGTCCTTTTTCGTTCTACTTATTTTAAGTTTGTCATTTTTTCGCTAATTTGTCTACTGTTTTTTGTAAAAAAATCATAAGTTTTTCCAACTGCTTTTTCGTTATTCTGCATAGAACTTTTGTTTTCTTCCATGAGAATCCGTCCGAAATAAATATTTTACATTTATTTGTGGAAATCTAACGATATCTGTTATATAATTTACTATTGTATACAAGATATTCATTTAGTCTCTGCAGCGTAATTCTATAAAGGATAGATTGCGGCAGATCTGTTTGAATACACCTATTTCAAACAGATACGATAGCTTATAATACAGATCACATAGTTTTGTAGGAGGAATATTATGAAAGATACAAAGATTTCAGATTCTGTTATTTACATTGGTGCAGATGATAAAACATTAGACCTTTTTGAAAGTCAGTATGTCATTCCGAATGGTGTTTCATACAATTCTTATCTGATTTTGGATGAGAAAGTTACCGTTATGGATACTGTGGATGCCCGCGCGACAGACGAATGGCTTCAAAATCTTGACACCGCCCTCGATGGAAAAAAAGTAGATTACCTTGTTGTTTCCCACATGGAACCGGACCATGCAGCCAACGTTGCAACTCTGATTGAAAAATTCCCAGAACTCCAGGTAATCGGGAATGCAAAGACCTTCAATATGATCGCTCAATTTTTTGATTTAGACCTCTCTGGTCGTTCCATTATTGTGAAAGAAGGAGACACGATTTCTCTTGGTACCCACACATTACAATTTTTTATGGCACCGATGGTTCACTGGCCAGAAGTCATGGTTACTTATGAGCAGAGTGAGAAAATTCTCTTCTCTGCAGATGGATTTGGAAAATTTGGGGCTCTGGACACAGAGGAAGACTGGGCTGAAGAAGCAAGACGCTATTATCTGAATATTGTCGGAAAATATGGCATGCAGGTACAGGCGCTCTTAAAGAAAGCTTCTGCACTTGACATTCAGATGATCTGCCCGCTTCACGGACCGATCTTAAAAGAAAACTTAGGATATTACATTGAAAAGTATAACACTTGGAGTAGCTATGAGCCTGAGGAGGATGGTGTTTTAATCGCCTATGCTTCCATCCATGGCAATACAAGAAAAGCAGCTGAATTATTAAAAAAAGATCTGGAAGAAAAAGGTGCGAAAAATGTTGTCCTGACTGATCTTTCTCGTGATGATATGTCCAAAGCACTGGCAGATGCATTCCGTTTCACTAAACTTGTTGTCGCATGTGCGACTTATGATGGTGGACTGTTCCCATGTATGGAGGATTTCTTACATCACCTCAAGGCAAAGAACTACCAGAAACGTACTGTTGCTCTGATTGAAAATGGTTCTTGGGCTCCAATGGCCGCAAAACAGATGAAAGCATTCTTTGAGACATTGAAAAATATCTCCATCTGTGAGAACGTTATTACTGTAAAATCAACTGTAAAACCTGAAACAGAGGTTGCTCTTGCATCACTTGCGGATACCTTGCTTGCATAAATCCAATTTTTACTTTTATAAAAATGCGTCATGAAATGATTCCCTTATCATTTCATGACGCATTTTTTATGCACTATGTTTTTCTTTCTTTTCCTCGAGATGAAGCCAATCCACTCTCCACATATAGATGATCACACCCAGTGCAGCCGCACTCCATGAGACCGGGTATCCCCACAGAACCGTGGAAAGCTTCGGAATGATCGAAGTCATAATTCCTACCCAAAGCATTCGGATTCCTACCATACTTCCCACCATCAGAAGCATTGCGGCCATAGACCGCCCGGCACCTCTCAAAACTCCTGTATACACCTGTGCGATTGCAAGTAAAAAGTAAAATGGCATCACCGTCTTCAACATCAGATGCCCGTTTGCATTTACCTGCGGATCTGAAGAGAATATCGTTAAAAGCTGTTTCCCAAATATCAGTAAAATCGAACATGCTAAAATAGAGTAAATCTCACTGATCAATAGCGTTCGATGCTGACCTTTCTTTACCCGATCGAACTTCCCTGCTCCGATATTCTGTCCCGTAAATGTCATTGCAGCCATACCAAAACTCATGATCGGCAAAATCACGAACCCGTCAATCTTCATATAAGAGCTTGTTCCCGCCATCGCATTTGCTCCAAAACTATTAATATTTGACTGTACGATCACATTGGAAAAAGAAATGATTGCCGACTGTAGTCCACTTGGAATCCCCATTGCCAGGATTCTCTTCATCATTCTCACATCTATCCGAAGTTTCCGAAAATACATACGGTAAATATCATCATCCCTGCACAAGGTCCAGACAACAAGTACTGCCGAAATAATCTGTGAAATAACTGTGGCAATCGCTGTCCCTTTTACGCCCATCCTTAAGACTACAACAAACAAAATATCCAGCAAAATATTGACCGCTGACGTAATGCAGAGATAATAGAGTGGACGCTTAGAATCTCCGACACCTCTTAAAATCCCTGCCCCCATGTTGTATGTAATATTAAAAAGAGAACCCATAAAATAAATTCTAAGATAAATTACGGATTGTTCCATTACTTCCGGAGGAGTTCCCATCGCCTTTAGAATCTGCGGCGATAAAAATACTCCGATAAATGTCAGGAGAATCCCTCCGATAATGCTGAGCATCATCGATGTGTGAACTGCCCATTGCATTTTTTCTTCATCTTTTGCCCCATAATATTGTGCAATGATCACACCTGCTCCCGTAGATATGCCAATAAATAACCCAATGATCAAATTGATCAAGGAATTGCTTGATCCTACCGCTGCCAGCGCTTCTTTCCCAATAAAGTTTCCCGCAATGACGGAATCTGCTGTATTATACAGTTGCTGGAACAAGTTTCCAATTAAAAGCGGAATCGAAAATAGCATAATACTTTTAATAATACTTCCTTCTGTCATCGTTATTTTTTTCTCTCTTTTTCTCTTCTCCATACTTTCACCTTTACTATTGTTTATGTTTATTCTCAAAAGCTGCTCGCTCAAAGAAAGAAACCAGCAAACTGCCGGTTTCCTCTTAAATTTTGTAAAATTCTTTTTATGTATTCTTTTTCACTTCTACTTTGAATGGAACTGTTCTATCTATCCCATTACTCCTTTATACAGCAATATTATTCTTCTTGCTGTTCTTTATACAAAGCTGCCAGATATTCTACAATTTTTTCTTTTCCCAGAAGACTGCTGTTCATAAGAATCTGATGAGACTGAATGCTGCCCCATTCCTTTCCGGAATAGGTTTCATAGTAATACTTTCTCTCTCGATCAATTTTCTTCATCTTTTCCGCTGCTTTTCTTTCTGATAAATGATACTTGTCCATGACACGGTTTTTCCGGTCTTCTTTGGAAGCACAAATAAATACATTAATACATCCCGGATAATCTTTTAACACATAATCTGCACATCTTCCAACAATCACACAGGATCCCTTCTGTGCAAGCTTCTTGATAATCGCAGACTGTACCGCATAGAGATCTCTTCCAACAGGTGCATAAAACTCAGCGTTTGCCATAAAATCGTTATATCCGCCCGTTGCCAGATTGGCTTCCAAACTGTCTGCCAATTGTAATAATCGTGTTCTTCGTCATAAAAATCACCGCCTTTTAATGACTGATTAATTATCTGATTCTTGTATCTATTATACTATATTTGTTGTATTTTTTCCATGTATTTTTTATTTTTTGTCTATTTCTAATGCTATAATCTAAATCTTCTGTTTCATTCAAACATCAGCATATAAAAGACCCCTTATCGATACTTCAATAAGGGGTTTAAGCGTGGGCGAGAAGATTCGAACTCCCGACCTTTTGGTCCGTAGCCAAACGCTCTATCCAGCTGAGCTACGCCCACACAATATTTAATTATTACACCTTTTGGTGTAATGCCGGCGACCGGAATCGAACCGGTACGGGAGTATAAGTCCCGCAGGATTTTAAGTCCTGTGCGTCTGCCTGTTCCGCCACGCCGGCATTTCAGCAGTTATCTGCTAAGTGGGACCAATAGGGCTCGAACCTATGACCCTCTGCTTGTAAGGCAGATGCTCTCCCAGCTGAGCTATGATCCCATATACTATAAATGTATCTAATCGATACAAGCGACCCGGAAGGGACTCGAACCCTCGACCTCCGCCGTGACAGGGCGGCGCTCTAACCAACTGAGCCACCGGGCCATATGAAATTATCTTAAAGTGGACCTTCAGGGACTCGAACCCGGGACCGATCGGTTATGAGCCGATTGCTCT
>OJPV01000336.1_pt1 | contig 27025 bp, 21 predicted proteins | sample 1598581 | NCBI WGS metagenome assembly OJPV01 (sample SAMN03922501, study PRJEB24848) | human gut metagenome | isolation source: stool sample | host: Homo sapiens | place: Germany | collected 2011-11
TACCATCAGGAATCTGAAAGAAGCCATGGGTATTCTGGCAGATTATGTCAGCGAGATCTCTGTGGAGGTAAAGGCAATAGCGCAGGGTAACCTGACCAGAAATGGTGATGATATTACAGATTTCCTAGGCGATTTCTCGGAATTGAAGACATCACTGCTGTATATTCTGAAACGGTTTAACAGTACCCTGACCGAGATCAGCAATCTGGCAGAACAGGTATCATCGAATTCATCCGAGGTGGAAAAAGCATCAAAATCCCTGGCGGACGGTGCAACAGAGCAGGCAGGAGTCATCGAGGAATTGAATGCCACCATTGATACGGTCGTGGACTTGGCGGCAGATACAGCGAAGGTAACACAGAACGCATCGGCACGTGTAAAAGCCTCTGCAAATAAAGCGAACGAAGAAAAAGAAAAAATGAACGATCTGCTCAAGGAAATGGAGCACATTACAGAAATCTCCAAGGAGATCGGTAATATTATCACAGATATCGAGGATATTGCATCCCAGACCAACCTGTTATCCCTGAATGCTTCCATTGAAGCTGCCAGAGCAGGAGAAGCAGGAAGAGGATTTGCAGTAGTGGCAGATCAGATCGGCAAGCTGGCAGCAGACAGTGCAAAATCTGCTGTAAATACAAGAGATCTGATCGATAAGACATTAGTGGAAATCGAAAAGGGCAATACGATTACAAGAACAACAGCAGACGCATTCAATCAGATCATTGCAGATATGGAGTCCTTTGCAGAGCTTGCAGAGAACACTATGGAGAAAGCCAACTCCCAGGCAGAGTCCTTGGAGCAGATCGGCCAGGGAATTGAACAGCTGTCCGGCGTAGTACAGGGCAATGCTGCATCCTCCGAAGAGAATACTGCGATCAGTATTAATCTGGCAGAGGGAGCAGCCAAGATGCGTGACCGTGTGAATATCTTTAAGCTATTCTAGAAAATGGCAGGAATAGAGTGAAGTTGTCGGAAGGAAAGTTTTTGTTGTGATTAATGATATATTTAGAGTGTTTGGAGAGCAGACAGCAGAAATCTTATTTGAGATCATTACAGAATGTATGGATGATTACCTGTATATATTTGATCTGCAGAATAATACCTTTGAGATTTCACAGTCAGCTGTGGAACGGTTTAATATGTCGAAAAATGTTCTGACAGATGCTGCAAATGAAGTTATGAAGGTAGTGTATGAGGAAGACCGTGAGATGCTTACAAAGCATCTCGCGGATATATGCGAAGGAAGAGAAAAGGTACATAATCTTCATTACAGGTGGCTTGATAAAGAAGGTATGCCGGTCTGGATTAACAGCCGTGGTATCGTGATCATTGATCAGCAGGGAAAGGCAGAGTATCTGGTCGGGTGTCTGAATGAGACCGGCAACAGGAGAAGAGCCGATAATGTCACAGGACTGCTTGGCGGACCGGAATTCCTTGCTTACCTGCGTGCACAAAAAGAATCCATTACCAAGGGATTTTTTATGCATATAGGAATTGATGATTTTGGAGCGATCAATAGCTCCAGGGGAGCTGATTATGGTAATTATATTCTGAAAAGCGTAGCCGGCTGTATGAAGGAATGCCTTTCAGACAAGCAGAGAATCTACCATCTGGTAGCGGATCAGTATGTGATCGTGGATCTGGAAGCTTCCTCCGCAGAAGACGCTGTGGCACTGAAAGAAAAGATTACAGATAAACTTCGTAATTTCATAGTAGCCGAAAATTATGAAGCTATATTTTCTATTTCTATTGGTGTTATAGATGCAGCAACATTTTGTGAGGGAACCGAAGAATGCCGCAAAAAGTTTGAATTTGCCTTGAAACAGGCAAAAAGCATGGGTAAAAATGGATTCTATATTTTTGACCAGGATGACTATGAGATCTTTTTACGAAAAGGAAGAATCATAGCAACACTTCGTAATGCTATTGTGAACCATTATGATGGCTTTGAAGTATACTACCAGCCGATCGTGGACTGTCAGTCAGAACAGATCATTGGAGCAGAGGCACTGATGCGTTTCTCCATGATAACGGAAGAAGGGCGGGAGTTTGTTTCACCGATGGAGTTTATCCCATTATTGGAAGAGACCGGATTGATCATTCCCGCTGGAAGATATATTTTGAACGAAGCTGCAGCAATGTGCTGTGAAATGCAGAAATATATTCCTGACTTCCGGATGAATGTAAATGTATCCTATGTTCAGATCCTGCAAGGCGATGTGGAGCGGGATATTCTGGATGCAATTCAAAAATATTCATTACAGACGGAATGCTTATGTGTTGAAATGACAGAAAGCGGATTTATGGATATGACACCTTCGTTCTGTAAATTTCGTAAAACTCTGGACAAGAACGGGATTCCCTTTGTGATCGATGATTTTGGAACAGGATATTCGAATCTTCATTGTATCCGTGATATGAATCCAAGTTACGTGAAAATGGATAGGGATTTTACTGCCAAGGCGATGAACAGTGACAGGGATTATGAATTATATAAAAATATCATCCCCATGGTACATAGTATTGACGTGAGGATATGCGCAGAAGGCATCGAGGAAAAAGAATGGCTTCTGAAAATGAAAGAAATGAAGGTTGATTATCTGCAGGGATATTATTTTGGAAGACCATGTGGAAAGAAACAGTTTCTGCAGCAATATGCCAGTGGCATCAACGTTAAATAAAGAGAGTAAGGCAGACTCAGCTATGTGGGGCTGCCTTATTTTATGGTCTTATCAGAAGGATGGATCCATAACGGCTTCTTTCAGTTTTTCCAGGTCATTGGCATCAGGGTGAGACAATGCACAGTCAAAATTCTGGATCAATACATCAAGATTTGCCGGATGATCAGGAGCTTCCTTCATTTTCAAGTAGCGTTCCCGGACAGACTGCGGCATTCTGCCCTGACACATATACTCTCCGACGATAACATTGCTTGCGTCAATGAACTGCTTAACCTGACTCAGAATTTTCCGAAAATAGATATCACTGCCACCAAAGCCTGCAGTTCCAAACAGAAAAATCTGTTTATTCTTTAACTGCGATAATAGCTGTAATGTCCTGGTATCTGCATTACCCTTGTCTGTCCAAAATCCGATATAGAGTAGTTCGGAAGAAGGGATCACTGTGTCGGACACACCGAAATACTCACATTCATCCTGAGGTAATGCCTCGTGGATTGCATCAGCCAGCACCTTGGTATTACCTGTTAAGCTGCTATAAACGATGGAATATTTTTTATTCTTCATATCATGTTGTCTCCTTTCATAGGATCATGAAATTATCATATCGCATTCCTATTTTAGTTCGGAAAGCATGATTTGTCGAATGAATTTTCCATAAACATTTTACGAGGTAAAATAGATAATTACTTTTTTCAGCTACGTGTGATAAACTTGTTGATAAGTGGGTAAAAGATCATGGACAGAACTCCGATAAGGGAATAAAAGCGGGGGCTGCCCCGGTATCATTTAATGAGGTTAAAAAAGTTGACAGAAGAGAAATATACGATCCGAAAGTATAAAAGAATTTTATTTTATGTGGTGATCCTTGTGCTGCTTGCAGCCTTTTTTTAGGGCAGCGCATTTACCCCAGTGAGAGGGACACGGTCACGGAGGAAAGCATTACTTTTACGGGAACCTTTTACCGGGTGCTGGCAGACGGAACAGAAGAAGAGATTCCAGTTCCGGGCAGATGTGATGTGCCTGCAGGAGAGCTTCTGGTCAAACGGTCAGTGCTTCCACAGGATTATAAGGAAAATACGATCGCCATCAGGTCCTCCCTGGAGAATGTGCGTATTTACATCGGAGGGGAACTGAGGACGGTGTATGATACGGAGAATACCAGACCTTTTGGGAAAAATTCTGCCAGCCGGTATGTGTTCTGCGAGACATCAGGAGAGGATGCGGGAAAGGAAGTGCGGATCGAACTGCAGTCCTTTACCCACAAGTATTCCGGTGTCGTCAATACGGTATATTGTGGGGATAAATTAGATATCTGGGCATATATGTTCCACTGCTATTTTATGGTAACTTTGATCGCCTGTACGATGTTGTTTGCCGGACTGGTCGTGCTGATCATCAGTCTGGTGCTCGATATTGTATACAAGACGAGATTTGATCTCGAGTACCTGGGATGGTGCATGATCCTGGGAGCAGTGTGGATGCTGGGAGAATCGAAGCTGCGCCAGCTGTTTGTTTCCAATGCTTCTATTCTGTCGAATATGTGCTTCTTTGTTGTGATGATCTGCCCGATTCCGATCCTGTTCTATATTGACAGTGTGCAGCAGGGAAGATACCGGAAGGTCTATCATGTGGCAGAGTGTACCACTTGTGTGAATTTGGTACTATGCACGGCCTTACAGGTACTGAATATCGCAGATTTTATCTCGACAATGTTTTTGTCCCACATGGTGATCGCAGGAACCTTCCTGACGGTATTTATCACCATTTGCAGGGATCTTATCCAGGGAACAGCGAAACATTACAAGCTTCCGTTGATCGGACTGGTGGCTGCCATGATCGCAGTCATGCTGGAGGTGACAGCAGTGTATCGAGTGGTGTCTCTGTCCGGAATCTTTATCGCAACCGGACTGGTGGTCCTGTTGGTCGTTACTCTGATCCAGACGATGGACCGCATCCGCGAGCTGGAGCTGGCTAGGCAGAGAGAGGCAAGGGAAAGTCTGGATTATCTGACAGGTCTTCCTATGCGTCATAAGGGTGAGGCACTGATCCTTGAGAAAATGCAGAAGCAGGGTGGCTGTCTGGGATTTGTGGATATGGATAATCTGAAGAAGATCAATGATGTCTATGGACATAAGGCGGGGGATCGTGCCCTCAGACTGGTAGGAGAGGTGCTCACAGAGTGCATGGAGAATGCCGTGGTCTGCCGGCTGGGAGGAGATGAATTCCTGTTCTATCTGCCGGAGGTATCGGAAGCAGAGATAAACATGCGGGTGAGAAAGCTGTTTGACAGCTTTCGTGCGGCAAAAAATGCTGCGGCGGAGACTTCAGCGGCATCCCTGTCCTGCGGTCTGTGCATGTGCAGACAGGGAGACAACTTTGAAGAATATTATATAAAAGCGGACAAGGCATTGTATTATGTCAAACAGAACGGCAAGAACAATTACCGGTTTTATGAGGAGTTGGAGGAACAGTAGCCGGATGCTGACTACAGCAAATAACAAAACCAAAAGAATGATCCAAGAAAGGGTGCCAGATAATCAGGCATCCTTTTTATATAAAGTTTTTTATAAAAAGTTTACAAAATTTTACGATAATGTTCAAAAATATACAATTTATCAAAAGTGATGTAGACAAACAATAAAAAGATGGGTAATATGTATATGTAATCAGCCAGATGAACGATAAGTATGTACAATATGCTACATATTTAAAGCAAGAAATATAAAATAAGGAGGAATGTTGCCGATGAAACAGTTCAGCTATATCATTAAGGATGAGATCGGTCTGCATGCACGTCCTGCGGGACTGCTCGCCAAGGAAGCGAAAAAGTATCAGAGTACAGTGACACTTTCCTGTAAGGGGAAATCAGCTGCAGCAAGCAAGCTGATGGCGATCATGGGAATGGGCGTGAAGCACGGAGACAATGTGGAAGTCACGATAGAAGGAGCGGATGAAGATACCGCCGCAGCAGAGCTTCAGAAGTTTTTCCGTGAGAACCTCTAGGAGAAGACCTGCACGACAGAGTTTGGAAGGTAGAAAATGGAAAAATATATTGGAAAATCCGTATATAAGGGAACAGCGATCGGACCTGTCAGTGTTTTGAAGAAAAAGGACAGTCTCGTTAAGAGGATCCATATCGACAACACAGAGGAAGAACTGAAACGACTGGATGCGGCTAAGGAACGTACGATGACGCAGCTGGGGCAGTTATACGAGAAGGCTCTGCAGGAGGTCGGAGAAGTCAATGCAGCCATTTTCGAGGTGCATCAGATGATGCTCGAGGATGACGATTATCAGGATGCCATTCACAGCATGATTCAGAACGAAGAAGTGAATGCAGAGTATGCGGTGGCAGTGACCGGTGATAATTTTGCAGAGATGTTCGCCAACATGGATGATGAATATATGCAGGCCCGCTCTGCGGATGTCAGGGATATCTCCAACCGGCTCGTCCGCAATCTGTCCGGGGAGGAGCAGATTGACTGGAGTACCATGGAGCCGTCGATCATTGTGGCAGATGATCTGACTCCCAGTGAGACGGTACAGATGGATAAGAGTAAGATCCTGGCCTTTGTCACAGTACATGGCTCAACGAATTCCCATACTGCGATCCTGGCACGTATGATGAATATTCCGGCACTGATAGGGGTACCATTGGAACTGGATAAAATTCATAACGGGACCCGGGCTATTGTGGACGGCAGGGAAGCGGTATTTTACCTGGATCCTGAGGAAGAGCAGATCCGGCAGGCAGAAGCGGCACAGCAGACGGAACAGAGACTAAGAAGCCTGCTGGCAGAATACAAGGGACGTGAATCCGTGACAAAGAGCGGACGCAAGGTCAATGTATATGCAAATATCGGCAGCGTATCGGATGTGGCATATGTACTGGAGAATGATGCGGAGGGTATCGGCCTGTTCCGCAGTGAATTCTTATATCTCGGAAGGGACTCTCTTCCGGATGAGACAGAACAGTTCAATGCTTACCGTCAGGTGCTGCAGATGATGGCAGGGAAAAAGGTCATCATCCGTACCCTTGATATCGGTGCGGACAAAAATGTAGATTACCTCGGACTGGGCAAGGAAGATAATCCTGCCATGGGATACCGTGCGATCCGGATCTGTCTGGAGCAGCCGGAGATCTTCAAGACACAGCTGAGAGCACTTCTCAGGGCGGCAAAATACGGAACATTGGCTATTATGTATCCGATGATCATTTCCGTGGAGGAAGTGCTGGATATTCAGAAAATCGTGGCTGAGGTGGCTAAGGAGCTGGAGGAAGAAAAGCTTCCTTACGCAATTCCGGAACAGGGAATTATGATCGAGACTCCTGCAGCTGTCATGATGAGTGAGGAGCTGGCGGAGCATGTTGATTTCTTCAGTATCGGCACGAATGATCTGACACAGTATACTCTGGCTATCGACAGGCAGAACAACAGACTGGACAGATTCTATAATCCACATCATGAGGCAGTCCTGCGTATGATACAGATGACTGTTGACGGAGCACATAAGCATGGGAAATGGGTCGGCATCTGCGGAGAGTTGGGAGCGGATACGACACTGACCACACGATTTGTGCAGATGGGAATTGATGAACTCAGTGTGGCACCGTCCATGGTGCTGAATGTCCGTAGTAAAATATGCGAAATGGAGTGAGAGATTCATGAGAATATACAAAGCAAAAGATTATGCAGATATGAGCAGAAAGGCTGCAAATATCGTATCGGCACAGGTTATTATGAAACCGAATTGTGTTCTCGGACTGGCTACGGGATCTACTCCCATCGGCCTGTATAAACAGCTGGTGGAATGGTTCCGCAAGGGAGATCTGGACTTTTCTGAGGTTATGACGGTGAACCTGGATGAATATAAAGGCCTGAGCCGGGAAAACGATCAGAGTTATTACTATTTTATGCACCAGAATCTGTTTGACCATGTGAATATCCCGGTGGAAAATACACATCTGCCAAACGGAATGGAACCGGATTCGGAGAAAGAATGCCGTAGATATACGGAACTGATCCAGTCACTGGGCGGCGTGGACCTGCAGCTTTTGGGAATTGGACATAACGGGCACATCGGCTTCAACGAACCGGGAGAGAGTTTTGACAAGCAGGTACATTGCGTGAACCTGACAGAGTCTACGATCGAAGCCAACAAGAGATTCTTCGCATCGGCGGAGGATGTTCCGAAGCAGGCATACACCATGGGGATCAAGACCATTATGCAGGCGAAGAAAATATTGATCGTAGCCAGCGGCGAAGACAAGGCGGAGATCGTACAGAAAGCTTTCTTCGGACCCATCACACCGCAGGTGCCGGCATCGGTATTACAGCTTCATAATGATGTGACACTGGTGGCAGACGAAGCAGCGCTCAGTAAGCTTTCTGAATAAGAAGGGGGAAGCTGATAGGTCATGAGAATCAGAAATGCAAATATATATACAGAAGAGCATCGGTTTGTCAGAGGGGATGCAGCCGTGGAGAACGGCAGGTTCGTAAGCTACACCGGGGATCCGGCAGGTGAGGAAGCTGTTGTGGATGCCAAAGGCATGTATCTGATACCGGGACTGGTGGATATTCATTTCCATGGTTGTAAGGGCGCAGATATGTGTGACGGTACGAAGGAAGCACTGGATGTCATCACATCATATGAAGCATCTGTCGGTGTGACAAGTGTCTGCCCGGCTACCATGACGATCCCTAAGGATGAACTGCTGGAGGTCATGAAAAATGCCGGCAGCTATGAGTATTCCGGTGGATCCCACCTGGTGGGCATCAATATGGAAGGACCTTTTATCAGTCCGGCGAAAAAGGGTGCTCAGGCTGCAGAAAATATCATGCACTGCGATTATGAATATTTCAGTCAGCTGCAGAAAGCGGCGAACGGGCTGATCAAGCTGGTAGATATCGCACCGGAAGAGCCGGGAGCAATGGAATTTATCGACAGAGCCAAAGGAGAAGTGGTCATTTCACTGGCGCATACAGCTTCCGGTTATGATACAGCAAGGGAAGCCATTGAACGTGGAGCATCTCATGCGACACATTTGTATAATGCAATGCCGCCGCTGAACCACAGGGAGCCCGGCGTGATCGGAGCAGTGAGAGATTCAGAGAAATGTCATCCGGAGCTGATCTGTGATGGTGTACACATTCATCCGTCAGTGATCCGTGCAACGTTTGCGATGTTTGGCGCTGACCGCATGATCCTGATCAGTGACAGTATGCGTGCAACGGGACTGGAGGATGGTGAATATACGCTGGGAGGACAGCCGGTTACTGTCAGAGGCAATCTGGCTACCCTGCATGACGGCACGATCGCCGGATCGGCGACGAATCTGATGGATTGTATGCGGTTTGTAGTAAAAACAGTCGGTCTGCCGTTAGAGACGGCAGTGATGTGTGCCACGGAGAATCCGGCAAAGGAGATCGGCATTTTCAATGAAGTGGGCAGTATATCCGTTGGTAAGAGGGCAGATTTCGTACTCCTGGATCAGGAACTGAACATTGTAGCGGTATATATCGACGGAAAGGAGTTCACATGTTAGATTTTTTGAAAGGTAAGCGAAAAGGAAATTGTATCGGATCTCCCTGTAAGGGGAAGGCAGTTGCTCTTACGGAGGTGCCGGATCCTACATTTTCCGAGAAGATACTTGGAGACGGATTTGCAGTGATCCCCTCTGAGGGGAAAATATATGCTCCCGCAGACGGAGAGGTGACCGTGGTATTTGATACGCTCCATGCGATCACCATGACAACGGATCAGGGAGCGGAGCTTCTGATCCACATCGGACTGGACACCGTGACACTCAAGGGAGCCCCCTTCACGGCACATGTTGCTGCCGGAGACCATGTCAAAAAGGGCGATCTTCTGCTGGATGCGGATCTGGAGAAGATTCAGGAAGCCGGACTGCATATCATCACTCCGGTACTGGTCTGCAATACTGATGAATATAACAAGATCAGTATTCTGAAAGAGGGAGAGGTATCTCCCGGCGAGGACGTGCTCCAGATTTCTTAAGAGCGGTACGTCCGTATCAACTAATGAAACTGACCGGAACTGTTCCGGTTTAGTATAATGTAAAGGAGGAGAAATGTATGAAGTTTCTTCAAAAACTGGGTAAAGCGTTAATGCTTCCCGTAGCGGTTCTGCCGATCTGCGGTATCCTCATGGGTATTGGTTACTGGTTGTGCCCGGCAACAATGCAGGGTGGTGCGATCGAGGGTGTAAGAAATCTGATCGGTCTGTTCCTCGTAAAAGCTGGTGGTGCTCTGATCGACAACATGGCGATCCTGTTTGCAATCGGTGTAGGTGTCGGTATGTCAGAGAAAAATGACGGTACCGGAGCCATTGCAGCTCTGGCTTCCTGGCTGATGCTCACAACACTTCTGTCTACCGGATTTGTTACGACCATTATGCCCTCTATCGCTGAGGATGCTACCAAGACACTGGCATTCGATAAGATTGCGAATCCCTTTATCGGTATTATTGCCGGTATCATCGGTTCCATGTGCTACAACAAGTTCAAGGATACCAAGCTTCCCGACTGGCTGTCCTTCTTCAGTGGTAAGCGCTGCGTAGCTATCGTAGCAGGTGTGGTATCTATTCTGGCATCTGTTGTACTGCTGTTCGTATGGCCTTTACTGTTCGGCGGTCTGGTAGCTCTCGGTGAAGCTATCGAAAGTCTGGATGTAGTCGGTGCCGGCATTTATGCTTTCCTGAACCGTCTGCTGATCCCTACCGGATTACATCACGCACTGAACAACGTATTCTGGTTCGATACCATCGGACTGGGAGATCTGCAGCACTTCTGGAAAGGTGAGACAAGCGCTGATGTATCCTGGAGCCTTGGAATGTATATGTCCGGCTTCTTCCCTTGTATGATGTTCGGTGTCCCCGGTGCGGCTCTGGCAATGGTAAAATGTGCAAAGCCCGCCAAGAAAAAGGCAGCGATCGGTCTGGTAGCTTCCGCAGCAATCTGTTCCTTCATCTGCGGCGTTACCGAGCCCTTTGAGTTTGCATTCATGTTCTTAGCTCCCGGACTGTATGTGATCTACGCAGCACTGTATGGCATCTTCACCATGATCACTGTTGCTCTTGGCTTCCGTGCAGGCTTCAGCTTCTCCGCAGGTGCGATGGATCTGCTGTTCTCATCCTCCCTGCCTGCAGCAGCCAGAATCTGGCTGATCATCCCTCTGGGTATCGCAGCATTTGTTGTATTCTACTTCGTATTCCTCTTCGCTATCAAGAAATGGGATCTGAAGACCCCCGGTAGAGAAGATGATGATGTAGAAGCAGAGAAGAAGATCGAGCTGGCAAATGATGATTTCGCAGCAATCGCAGCAACCATTCTGGAAGGCTGCGGCGGCAAGGACAACATTGCAAGCATTGACAACTGCATTACAAGACTGAGACTGGAAGTAAAAGACATTACCGCAGTGAATGATAAGGTGATCAAATCTGCAGGCGTAGCCGGTGTCATGAAACCCGGTAAGACCTCCGTTCAGGTAATCATCGGACCTAAGGTTCAGTTCGTAGCGGATGCATTTTCCAAGCTTTGCGAATAATAAAGCACTGATAAAACTGAATATATGACCGGAAGAAAGACCTGCCTGGGAAGACCATGCGGGTCTTTCTTATACGCAGGCCCGATGCCTGCGGGATGTATTGTAATCTAATGGAGAGAAAAGTCATGAAAAAATCAACAGAAAAGTATAACCCGGTGATATATAGCATGTCTTCGGATAGACCGGATTCGCTGAAGCAGCGTGAAATTCATTTTCTGAACGGATCGACAGCCAAAATGCAGGCCGGATATTTCTCGGTGACAGAGGACACACGAGGGAAGGGGGGATACAATATCTATTATTATTGTGATGAGTGTCTAAGTGATAATGATAGTGTGAAAAATAAGCATCTGGATACCTGTGCGACAACATTTCTGTGATGGCGGTTGAGAGGAATATGTTATCTTCCCAGACATAACCCGATATTATCAGAAATATAGCAGATGTACCCATGCTTCCCGGCGTAGGCGGCTGCCTGCCTGCGGATGGTGGGATCCATTGCGTATTCCAGGGTGTAAGCGGTACAGCCGTGTGACATAGCCAGATCCAGATACTCAGTATAGTATTCACGCGTGCTTTGATCATTTTTAGTATAGATATCCTTTGAAAAATCATACGCAGTAAAAACGTTCTCCTGGTTTACCCCATCGATGAGAACGTTTTTTTCAGTTGTAAGATATTTTTTTACAAAACAGTCCCCACCGTTGAGTATGATCTTTCTGCCTGTATGGTTCATATAGTCCAGAATCGTAAGGATTCCGTCATAGATGGATTCCTGCGGATAGTTATAGTATACATCCGTGTTATCGACAAAAAAGCCGTCCACACCCTTCTGTACCAGGGCGTCTACTCTGGAAGCTGTACATGCCTGCCATTCCGGAGCTGAGACATCGATCCATTTTTCCTCCGGCCAATTCTCATAGGCACCCAGAGTATATTTCTCAAAGTCTGTATCATAGGACCGGAAGCTCTCGATCGATCCGATATTGATATAGGAGTAGATTTCGCGGATACCATTTTCTCTTAAACGGGCAATGTCGTTTTTGGAAAAATATTCCGCATCTATGACAAGCAGATCAATGTCAGAAAGTTTTTCTGTGATTTCAGAATCTTCGCCGATCAGGACAACGTATTTTTCTGCTCCATCGGAAGGACCAGCGGAAGAATATCTTCGTTTTCTTCAATTAACGGCACCTCCTTTTTCCGCAATCAGCACTCATATCTGTATCCAGATAATTATACTATAGATGGCATTGCATTGCATCTATTTTAGAGCGTTTGGAGGGAAGGAAGCAGGAAGAAAGCATAGATAGAAAATGTTGTTAAAATATCGGTAAAAATGGTGAAAGTATCGAAAAATATTGCAATTTGTGGTATAATTTTTGTGTAAAACTAAGATGATGCCGGGATCAAAAATTTTCGGCTTTGATGCGTTCAGCGGTTAAGATAACCGGGAAAGTAGGAAGTTATATGAAGATTCAGGATTTTTGTGACATGAACAAATTCGAGCAGATCATGAAGAACTGGGCAAACAGCACGGGACTGGCAACCGTGGCTGTGGGTGCAGACGGAAAATACATCAGTGACTGTTATAATTTTACGGAGTTCTGTATTGACCTGACGAGAGGAAGCGCAGAGGGGAAGAAGCGCTGCGAGCAGTGTGACAGAGAAGGCCATGGTGTGTATCCCTGCCATGCGGGACTTGTGGATTTTGGTATTCCGATCACACTGGAGGATGGAACCGTGCTGGGCAGTATTATCGGAGGACAGGTGCTGCCGGAGAATCCGGATGAGGAGAAGTTTCGTCAGACAGCGAGAGAGCTGGGTATTGACGAGGATAAATATATTAAGGCCCTGAAAAAGGTAAATGTGAAGACTAAGGAGCAAATAGATGCATCTGCAAATCTGTTGGGAGATGTGATCAACATGTTTGTGAGAGCCAGCTACGCCAACTGGAAAAACGAGAATCTGGTAGGTGAGCTGAAGGGTGGCATTGCGAAAGCAGCGGAACAGATCGAGGAAGCAACGGACAAGACCAAGGAAATCGATGGTTATAGTAAGAGACAGCAGATTTTGGCACTGAATGCTTCGATTGAGGCAGCAAGAGCCGGAGATCAGGGCAAGGGCTTTGCGGTGGTAGCAACGGAGGTCCAGAAGCTGGCGAGAGATATGGCAGCCTCCAGTGAAGCGATCAAGAAGATTCTCGGACAGTTATCTCATACGATCAACAATTTGAATCAGTAAGAAAAAATATAATATAAAGACCGCATTTCTGATCGGTGACAAGGATCGGAAATGTGGTCTTTTTGCATTATTACTATCAATGTATTCAGAAAAGAAGACGATATACATAGTAAGATAACTGTGAAAACAAACGGATTTGGCATCTATTTTCAAGGAGGAGATAAGTATGACAGAGATAGGGGTAAGCAGCATCGGTGCATATGCTGCGCAGAGTAATTACAGCAAGAATACCAAGAACAAGACAATGAAGGATACGACGAGTGCTTCAGGCACGGTCGATACTTCCAAAGCAAAGCAGACGACGGGGAATTATGGTCAGACCATCGGTCAGCCGGAGTTGTCGGAGAAGGCTGCGAAATACTATGAGCAGCTGAAGAAGAAGTACGGAAATTATGATTTTATTCTGGTCAGCAGAGATCAGAAGGAGAATGCAAAAGCCAATGCTGCAAAATATGCCAATGGATATAAGACGGTCGTCCTCATTGATGAAGACAAGATCGAACAGATGGCGACGGATGAGAAATTCCGCAAACAGTATGAGGGAATCCTGAGCGGTGCCGCTGCACAGATACAGCAGTTAAAGACCAGCCTGCAGAGTTCCGGTGCGCAGGTCAAGGGCTTTGGAATGCAGGTAAATGATGGAGGAACACTGTCATTTTTCGCTGTATTGAAGAAATCCAGCGCCGAGCAGAAGGCCCGGATCGAGAAAAAGGCTGAGCAGAAGAAAACAGAGAAAAAGGCTGCGGAGAAGAAGGCTGCTAAGAAAGAAAAGGAAGAACGGCTAAAAGACAAGAAGTCGGATAAGGTAGCAGACAGCAAGGAGGAAGCCGGCACAGAGGATACGGTAACGATCAGCGCCGGTTCCATAGAAGAACTGTTGTCTAAGATAGAAACCTACAATTTCAACACACGGAGTGACAGTGTGCAGACCGCAGGCGAACGGCAGGTCGGCCAGAATTTTGACTTCAGAGGGTAAGGTGAGGTTGCATGATTTCTATGGGGAAATCCGGAGGTGTTTACGGGAGCGGCAATACCGGTTTGCCGCAGGCATTTTCCGGAGGAAGAAAGACGCAGAACAATCAGAAGAGTATCTTCGGAGCAAAAAATAAAAGTTCTGTTACCGATATCCGGCGGATGTTGGCGAGAGATGACCGGAACGGCCAGATGCAGGCGGCGAACAGATGGAGCCAGGATTCCATCGTTACAAGTTCCCTGAGTTACAGTGAATCGCTGCGCAATCAGAGGCAGCAGACGAAAAACACGACGCTGGCTCTGAAAAAACTGAAATATCAGTTTAAAAATATTTCATCCAAAATACTGCGGAGCAAGACGTCCCAGGCGGCAAAGCAGGCAGCCGGGCAGGCGCGGAGAGAAGTCCTGCGCCTGAAACGGCAGAAGCAGAGCGGCAATTATGATGATGACGAGATCGAAGCAGCAATCAACCATGCCAAAGCCATGGAGCGTGTAGCGAAGAAAAAGGCGAAACACTTAGAAGAAGAGGAACTGGCGAAGGCAGCCGGCGGAATCTGGCAGGGTGAAAAAGTCTGCACGGACGAAGAAGAGAGAACTTCAGACACGGATCAGAATACGGACCCGGAAACTGAAGAGGAATTGCCCTGTGAGGCTTCGGATGCACAGACTGATATGGATCTGGAACAATATGATTATCCCCAGCTGGATCAGTTTTTGCTACAGACCAGTGACTTTATGGTGGAAATGAGCGATTTTACTTCCGAGATGATACAGGAACTGTCTGACAGTATGCGGGACATAATGGATGAGATGGGAATGGATGAGTTATCCGATACCATGCTCTCTGTGAAGAAGGACATCGATCCTGCAGACCTTAAGATGATGAAGATCAAACACCGCAACAAAGAGATGAAAGAAATCGTCAAGGCAGATGCGGAATACCTCAAGGCAGTGTTTGACCGTCTGGAGAAAATGAAGGACAATCCCGTCATTCCCTCCGGAGGCGGCATGAGCTTATCTGCCGGATCCTCCGGGACATCTTTTTCTGCCGATGCCGCTGGAATCGGTGTCCCGACCGTACCTGCATCGGTAATCGATATTTCGTTATAAAGTAGTATTCTGAGGAACTTAGGGTATCCCGATTTTCATACATTAAAAGACATGAAAATCGGGATATTTTTATAAAAATATGCCAACATTTTTGATTTACGTGAAAATTAACTTATAAGCGAGAAAAAGGAGAGAGCGGATGAAAACAGTAGTATTGTTGTATGATACCAGTTGTATTTACGAAATTGTGATACTGAATTATTTTCTGAAAGTAACGGGAAAAGAAATGCAGTTTGTATCTCTGGACGGGAAAGAGATTACGACCACGGAAGGATACCGGATAGTGCCGGAGGATCGGCTGGATTCTGCGGATCCGAAGGATGTGGAACTGCTGGTTATTCCGGGAGGAGATATTGAGAAGATAGATATTCCGGAGGTATGGAAGTACCTGAAAAGCGTAAAGGACCTGGGCGGACGGATCGCCGCCATCTGCGCTGGCGTGGATGTTGTAGAGCATGCAGGACTGTTAGAGGGGATCGAATCGACGCTCTCCGGTGAAAAAGATGTGGTGACTTCCGACCGGATCACTACTTCGAGAGCAAACGGCTATGTGGATTTTGCAATCGAAGTGGCGAAACAGCTGGAATTGTTCGAAGATGAAGCAGATCTGCAGGAGACCATTGCTTTCTGGCGGGAATTTCGGCGGATAGAGTCCAATTAAAATCTGTGTTCCCACATCGGCGTAGAGATCAGCGGAAAAGATCCTGCGCAGACAGTGCTCTATTATGAGCCACTTGTAAAATAGAGTGACAATAAACTGGCGACACCGGGAAACCGATGCCGCCAGTTTTATAGTTCCAGACTGTTAAGTTTCCATCTGCTCAATTGTGCATTTACAGTGGTTATGTTATAAAAAGACCAGAAATAACAGAAAGCGGTCGCTTGGGTGAAAAAAGTAGATTCAGGGGTAAAATTTTGTTATGCTGTTTGTAACAAACGAAGTATAAAAGTCGTCAATATAGATAGAAGGGAAACAAAGGAGGGGCTTATGAAGAAGATTAACATAAAAGCAACCATTTTTCTCAGTGCAATCGTATTGGTGGTAGTGGTACTTCTGCTGAATCTCATCGAATTCCGCAAAACGGTGGATTTCACGGTGCCGGGGATACAGATGCCGAAGGAGAACGCTTTCGGAAAGCAGGAAGAGGTACAAGTGAGCGTCAACGGAACCTATTATTACCGGGTACTGCCCTGGATCCACGGCAGCACTTTCCATGGGCAGATATCTTTCGTTGGAGAGGGAGAGGAACCGCAGAATTATTTCTTTACCTATGGAGCAAGCAGAGGATTTCTGAAGGAGGGAAGAGGGGCTGGCTGGATCGGAACCCCGGATGCCCAGACCACCGTAGCGATTTATCAGGCGGTACAGAATGTGGAAAAAGGGATGATATCCGTAGAGAATCCCGCCAGCTATGTTTTATATCCGGCGGCAACACCGGAAGAAGCCTATGCCATAGCGGATATATGGTATCCGGGAATGCTGGAGAATGAAGCAAAGACAGCATTCTGCGCGGCTTTTTTGCCGGAGGAGTGCCCGCAGAAGATCGGTTGCAGCTTCTGCACGGAGGATTACGATTATGTGGAAGATGTCGATACCGTAGAGCAGCTGTGGCAGGAATTTATACAGCTTTCCGGAAAAGTGACGTCAGATCCGATCCCGCCGGAAGAGATGGTGGAAGGTGTGGGATATTTTCAGTTTGTCTATGCAGACGGTGAGACAAGGACCTTTCGCTACGCGTCGGAAGAACAGGGATTATGGATAGGTGAGGACGAACGCTGCCTGGTGGACGGCCAGGCTTTCTATGACTGGCAGGAGCGTCTGATGGAAGCGTTGCAGAAGTAAGCACGGGAAAGAGAGGGGCGGAAATGAACGGTAAAAAGAAAAGGCATGTTATTTTGATCGTGTTGGCAGTGGTGGCGCTGGCGGCAGGGATTCTGGGCGGACGTGAGTTATGGCTGTATGAGCATCCGGAGATACAGATCAGATTCAGCCATGATCGTAGTGAAGATCTCTACCGGTCCTATCCCATCTGCTCCATTCGCAGCAGATCCCACATCGGACAGGGGTATGCGAAGCAGTATGGTGAGGAACTGCGGCAGTATTGGGAAGCAACCAATGAGGTTTTTGTGTGGATCAGTGAACAGTATCAGAAACCGTTATATGTCACTTCGGATGTGACCATAGGAGATGGAAAGACAGTGATCTCTTTCCGGGGGACCGGCACTTCCATGACTACCGGGGAGACAGAGGAAATCCATAGAGACTGCGTGCTGGATTTTGAAATGCATGCGGAGGTATTGCGCTCGGAAGAAGAGCCGGAGCTGACAGTAAGTGACTGGAATCCGGAAGAAGAGGGACAACAGAATCAGGCAGAAACGATTTATGACCCTGAGGCGGGTGTGACTGTGACCCTGCGGGATATTTCCAATATAGGCGCCAGTATTGTCATCCGGCGGGAGGATGAGGATGCCGGGACAGAGGTGACCTATGGAGATGCCTATATTCTACAGCGCAGGATCGAAGGAGAATGGCAGGATGCGGAGACGATCATAGACGATTACGGATTTACGATGATAGGTCATACGGTGGGCTGCGGGGAGGAAGTCTCAAACTTTTACAAATGGGACTGGCTTTACGGAGTATTGGAGCCGGGAGAGTACCGGATGGTGTACGATGTCTTCCGGAAAACAGAGGGCGCGGGGAGTGCTCAGAAATACCGGGAGTACATCCGTTTTCAACTTTAAAGGAATCAGATTTCTTACTTGACAGATGGGTCGGTAGAATGTAGACTATAATTACAAAGAGTCTATAAAACATCGACTATGCCTTGCCGGGGGGCAGGACAGGAGGGGCTTATGGGTGAGAATATCTACAGAATATTTGACGGTGTATGGAACTTAAGTCTGGTGGGAGGATACTGCGTGCTGCTGGTGCTCCTCGCCAGACTTTTGTTGCAAAAAGCACCAAAATGGTGCTCCTATCTGTTATGGGGAATCGTGTTTGTGCGGTTGTGCTGTCCGATACTACCGGAGACAGGAATCAGTCTGATTCCGGACAAATTGCTGTCTGTGGGGACAGAGATGACGTCCGGGCAGCAGACAGTCGGTCCGGGCAGTCATGGTTATGCAGAGGCCAACGATACGAAGGATATCGGAGATGTCCTGCGGCGGGAGTATGATGCAGAGGAAGTACCGGACAGCCAGGCGGCAGAAAAAACGATGGCTGGTGGAAATGACAATACTGTCATGAACACTGACGGCACGCAGGATTTTTCCCTGGGAACTGCGAGAACAGAAAGTGGAGCTACGGTTGCAGGGGTGGCAGCCAGTGGAACAGATGCAGTGATTTCGGGAACATCTGCCGGAACGGGTACTGACGCCCGCGCATGGACATACCCGGTGTGGTTCCGTGTATTATCCATGGTATGGCTGGCAGGAATGCTTGGCTTCCTAGGATATCATGCTTATTCTTACCTGCGTATAAGTAATCGGATTCACCGACCTGACAGCGGTGTCAGACAGGTGGAGCCGGGGATCTGTGAGATCGATGGAGGGCATCTGTCCTTCGTCATGGGACTGGTGCATCCGGTAATTTATCTCTCTTCGGGGCTGGATCCGGAGAGCAGAAAAGTTGTTCTGTGTCATGAACGGGTGCACTTACAGCGCAGGGACTATCTGTTTAAGCCTGCGGCGTTGGTAATCTGTTGTGTCCACTGGTTCAATCCGCTGGTGTGGCTGGCATTTTATCTGATGAATATGGACTGCGAGATGTCCTGTGATGAAAAAGTGGTGAAGCTCCTCGGGGAGGAGAGCAAGAAAATCTATTCCTATACCCTGCTGGAAGAGGCTTCCGGCGGCGAATGGAAACGCTATCGTGGTGGTTCCATCTGCGCACTGCTTTCTTTTGGCGAAGACCATGTGAAGAATCGTATCCGTCATGTACTGGATTATCGCAGACCGCCATTCTGGGTCATGATCGGCGCGGCAGCAGTGCTTGTGATATTGGTGGTATGCCTGTGCAGCAATCCGGGCGGCATAGTAGATATGACAGATGGCTCAAATCCCGGCACCACGACAGAGACGGCAGACTCCGGTGCAGAGACAGGACCACAGGAAAACGGTATGGGCAGTGTGGTGACTCCGGAAGAATTTGCTGGCATAACGATTCACAACAGAGAAGAATTTGGCAACATTTTTTCTCTGAAAACCATAGAAGCACAGCGGTCTTTTCAATGGGATAACACAGCACATGATCTGGTGTGGGCAGAGAATAACGGAGATTATGTGTATGGGATATTCAAGGCTTTATTAGACGGAAATACTTCACAGGAATACAAGAAATACACAGATCCAGTGACTTCTGCGGTGACACTTCTTCATCTGGGGGAAGGAAACGGGACTGTGACGGAGACACTTTACAAGGCAAAACAGCAGTTTAATTTCAGTGACACTCCGGGAGAAGGTTCTGTGGTCAATGTACGGTATACGTTTGCGGCAGACGCCTCTTTCATAGATATCCCCATGGTAATGGCAGAGGAGACACAGCATCTGTGGTTTTTATCCTTCGGGGATCTGAGCAGCAGTGGTGATCCGGACAAAACCTACGGACCGCTAGAGGGAGATATTTGCACACGGAATGTGTATGCGGAATATGAACTTAGCGACGCCGGGCAGTATCTATTCCCGGAAGGCAGTTATACCGGAGAAGACAACATCGGAGAAAGACAACATATTCAGGTGTCTTCCTATGGAATCTATCTGATGGATGAGCAGGACAACTCTTTTGGCTGTATTCATGCAGAGCGGATTCCGGCGAAGGTTCCCGCGGATGTGACTTCTGTGCCGATAGCATACCGGACTTCAGTATCAGGAGTCTATAATGGGTATCGGGCGGACCGGGGACTGACGGATAATAGCGATATTAAGGTCTATTACCTGACAGATCCCGACGAGTCGCATTTTGGAACGGATGCCTGGATGCCTACGGTGTTGCGGGAATACGACTTGGGCACAGGAACCATAACCGACAGGGCACTGCCGGAGAATTTGCAGATTGGGAATGGATTGTGGGTAGGTGAAGGCTACTACTATATAGAAAATAGCAGCAATCCGGCGATCACAATCCGACTGCCGTTGACCGGGGTTGACAGCTTGTATGGAAGCTATGTAGCCGCACGGGGAGCTGATACTCTGGCTTATCCGGGAGTAGTATTTGATGTGTCGAATCGAACGGAGGATGAGACCTTTGCCCTGCTGGACCTGGATGGCGACGGGATATCGGAGAAAATCTCGATACATCCTGCGGAACCGGTAAAGGGATATTCTCTGGAGGAATATACGGAATATGTGAATATGGGACTAAGTGAAATGAATTGCTATGACCTGAGAGATGCAGTACTGGAAGTAAACGGTCAGACGACGGAGATTTATACGGAGAATATGAGCAATTCTATCTTCGCATTCAGCCCGGATGGGGAACAGATTCTGATCGCATTGTATGAAGATGGTCCCAGTGCGGATCCATTGACCAGGCTCTATCATTATGAAAAGGGGAAACTGGTGGAGATCGGACAGATAAAACAGGATATTCGGCGCATTCAAATCTCGCACGGGCAGATGCAGGTCCACGAACCCTATAACGTAATGACGATAGATTCTATCGAGAAAATCTATTATGTGACGAAAAACGGACATCTTCAGGAAGTGTCGCAGGAGGAGTACTGGTTGAGTGGCTATGCAGAGGTGGAACTTCTGCAGGATATGACTCTGTACCGTACACCGAATGGTGAGACCTTCATACTGCAGGCAGGAAGCAAGGTACGCATGACGAAGCTGGATGCAACGCAGAACTGGATCTGCCTGCAGACGGAAGACAATACGCAGGGGTGGTTCCGTCTGGAAGCCGGTATCAACTATGATGATTATTTTGGCGGATTAAATCACGCCGGTTAAAAAGGGAGGGGTCATATGATACAGCAGTTGAAATTCAGTCCGGTGGAAAATGTACTGACCGTGTTATTCGTAGTAGCAATCCTTGGATATCTGGTGTATCTGCTGGATCTAAGCCTGCAGAATAAACAGAGAGGGAAACACACCGTGAGCAGGGCAACAGTCGTCAGTAAAGGGCAGTCTACAGTGGTGGGGCAGCCGGTGTACCTGGCAGGCAGCACGGTAAATTCCGGGATAACGGAGACAGAAAATGTCAAGAGTGTCATTTTTGAAAATCTGGAGAAACAGGGAGAACAGATCACCCTGGAAGTCTCTGACAAAATCTACAGAGAATTGCAGGAAGGAGACAGTGGAAGTCTCAGCTACCGGGGTGACAAATTAGTAAGCTTTGGAGATTTACAGAACACCGATGACAGGGAGCGGAGTTTCCGGGGATAGTACAGGAGGGACTTATGAGTGAAGGCATCTACAGGATTTTTGACAGCATATGGCGGCTGAGCCTGGTGGGAAGCTACTGTATCCTTCTGGTGCTCCTCGCCAGACTTTTGTTGCAAAAAACACCCAAATGGTGTTCCTATCTGTTATGGGGAATCGTGTTTGTGCGGCTGTGCTGTCCGGTATTGCCGGAGACGGGAATCAGCTTGATTCCGGAGAGACTGCTGGCAGTGGGGACACAGACGAGTCCTGTGATGGCGGCAGATATGCAGGTGGCAGGCGAATGGGATAACCGTGGAGCAGCAGGCGATATGGCAGATTTTCCGGATGCGGATGCAGTAACCGGGCAGACCAGAAGTGATGGTGTTGGAGTCGGTACCACAGATACCAATAATAATGTGAATGTGCCTGGCGGGATGTCAGGAAACCCGGCAGATTCGATAACCGTGGTGAACGGACAAAATGCAAACGGAACTGACCGTGCGGATCATGAGCAGATAACAGGCAATGCTGCTCAATCGGCGGGAACTGAAGATGGAGCAGCTGACACCGGCAGCTCATCCCGCCCTCTGTGGTTTCGGGGGTTGACGATTGTATGGCTGCTTGGAATGGCAGGCTTTTTAGCCTTTCATGTCTTTTCCTATCTGCGCATGCGTCATCGGATCCGCAGACTTGACAGCGGTGTCAGACAGGTGGAACCTGGGATCTGCGAGATCGACGGTGGGCATCTGTCCTTCGTCATGGGGCTGATCCATCCGGTGATCTATCTGTCTTCGGGCTTAGATCCCGAGAGCAGAAAAGTTGTCCTATGCCATGAGCGGGTGCATTTACAGCGAAGAGATTATCTGTGGAAACCGCTAGCGTTAGTAATCTGCTGTGTCCACTGGTTCAATCCGCTGGTGTGGCTGGCATTTTATCTGATGAATATGGACTGCGAGATGTCCTGTGATGAAAAAGTGGTGAAGCTCCTCGGGGAGGAGAGCAAGAAAATCTATTCCTATACCCTGCTGGAAGAGGCTTCCGGCGGCGAATGGAAACGCTATCGTGGTGGTTCCATCTGCGCACTGCTCTCTTTTGGAGAAGACCATGTGAAGAACCGTATCCGGCACGTGCTGGATTACCGCAAGCCGCCGTTCTGGATGCTGGTTGGTGCGGTGGCGGTGCTTGTGATATTGGTGGTATGCCTGTGCAGCAACCCGGGCGGCGGGACGAATGCGGTAAATGCGGATAATGATACAGAGGCTGGGGCGGATGCGACAGACATGACAGGAACGTCGGATGAAACAGCGGAAGGGGATTTAACGGCGGGTGAAGTGGACTATGAGGCTGCCAAAACGGAATGGCTGACGGTATTTGAGCAGGGTATCCACAGCAGGGAAGAGTTCAGTGGCCTGTTTGATGTGTCTGCCTTGGAGGATACCCGGTCTTTTGCCGGACAGGACGGCATCCAGTATCTTGGCTACGATGGTGTCGCGGCGCGGAAACTGCATCAGCGGATTTTAGACGGAGATGCCGCTGCCCATGAGACCTACAAGAATCCGGTGAAGGCTGCGGAAGCTCTGCTGAATCTACAGGGTGGCAGCGGGGAAATGACGGAACTGCTCTATGAAGCCGGGAGGCAGTATTTATTTTTCCAAAAGGATTCCACAAGACCCGGCGAAGGTTCTGTGGCAAACGTACATTATATTTTCGCTGATGGATCCGGTATCGATATTCCCATGGTATTTGCGGAGGAGAGCAGTCAGAGCTGGATGCTCTCCCTGGGAGACATAGATAGTAAAGGACGGCATTCTTATGGCCCACTGGATGGAGAGAATCAGGTGCGAATCGTCTATGCGGAATATGGACCGCAGGGTGTGGAAGAGGATCCTTTGGCGGGAGCCCATCCCGGGGATTATACGCAGGTATCTCAGGGATCTTTTAGAGATCAATATGCTACTTATCAGGTGTCCAGTTACGGCATCTATGTGGCAACCGGGGCGGATGCCGGACTGGATTGTGTCGTACTGGGGTATATTGCACCGGGATATGCGGCGTCCCACTGGTCATGCGTATATCAGGATTGGAGATTCTTCGATACTTCGGATCAGTGTGACTATTTAGATTGTTACCGGGATGAGATAGAGAGCGTGCGCTTGTACTACCTGGCATCCTCTGACTATCAGGATGGCGATTTGGAAATCTGGATCGACACGATCCGGGAATATGATACTTCGGGACAGACCGGAGAAAACGGGGTCACGGACTGGAAGCTGCCGTCGGAGGCGCAGGATTTCGACAAGGCTTCGTTTCGTGCAGAGGACGGTTACTGGATCTTCGAAAATAGTGATGGCAGCGAACAGCTGAAGCTGCCGATCCTGTCTGTAAGGCCGGTATGGAACGGGAAAACAGCAGCGGAACTGACCGCAGAGGAGATAGATGCCTATGCAGCCGCACAGAGGCAGGAAATCCTGACAAAAGTAGGAGTTGTCTATGATGTGTCCGAGCGTGCGGCACAGGAGACCTATGCGCTGCTTGATTTGGACGGAGACGGAACCGCAGACCGGATCACGCTTCGTTCCAGGATGGCGCAGGCACTGAATACGCCGGATCATTCTCCGCTGGATCAGTATGTTTTTACGGTCAACACGACGAGTGGCGAGATGCGGACGGCACAGAATCTGGGGAACAGCATCTATGCCTTCAGCCCGGACGGCAGACAGATATTGTTAGCCCTTACCAGAAAAGATGAGCAGGGGCAGTACGAGAGCTTTCTGTTCCGGTACCGGAACGGCGAATTACAGGAAGTGGGAAGCTTCGCACAGGATATTCGTAAAATCTGGGTGCAAAACGGACAGATCACTACCGGCCGGAACAGTGATGATATCATATTTGCAGAACCCAATATGACCGGTACAAACACAATTCTAGATTCCAGAAATTCAGATGGAACACCATCAGGGGCATATGTAGAAACATTGCAGGAGAAAATTTCGGCAGATATGGTTGCCGGGAAATTACCATTTGTAGTTACCTCCGCCATTAGGGAAAATCCACTGAGATTGGAGGTGGAACTGACCGAGATGACAGACGAGAATATAAAGATCATTCGATCCTATGAAACAAATGGCAGTGCCATAACATTTGCACAAAGCAGTGGCAATGCACAAGAGCTGCAGCATAATAATGATTCGCAAAGTCAAATAGCACCCCAGATTTCAAAAGAAGATGAAAACGATTGATTAACAGAAAGAGTTGACAGAGAAGAATAATGATGTTCAGGCGGTAATTATCAGCGGAAATCGAATAGATCATCGTTGAATTACCGCCTCAAATTTTATGCAAAGGTATCTGGACGGTAAATAGAAATAAGCTACATCGGAATTGTTTATTTTAATATGAAATTATTGGAAACAGTTAATGAAAGTGCGACAAAAATATGATATTTTAAATTCGTAATATAAAAAGAGTTACGGATTTAAAGTAAGAAATGCGTGAAAATTTTAAGCAGTAAGGGAGATTATCATGAAAAAGCAATACAGATTAGCAACATTCGCACTGTCCGCCTGCCTGTTGACGGGATGCGGCGCCCGGGAGACCAATGCACCGGAGAACAACGAAGCGGAGAAACAAACCGAAAATATTTCCAATATAGACACTAAAATAGATGAGACAGAGACCTCCGGAGCTCTCACAGAGTCCGAATCCCGGGAAACACCCATTGCACCGAAAGAAATCGCGATAGATTTCACCGGAGTATCGGAATTTCACCCGGAAGGAACTGCGGTGCAGCCCTATTCCCTGGAAATCCTTTCCGAGACGTATAACAATATTACTTTTGCGGATGAATGGTACAATGCATCGGAAGACGTTTCCCTTCCCATGATCGGAGAAAATTGGGACTGCTTCTATGATGAGAATTACACTTACCAGTGGGACGATGGAAAACTCAGCATTTTTGATGGCGAGAACTGCCTGTATGTACTGAAATATCCGACAGACAAATGGTACGTCAATGGTAATAACGCCCGCCTTGAGAACGGGATCTTCTATGGGGCTTCGGTAATGAACGGCTATGCCCAACCGGACACCTGCTTTATGTTTGCCTATGATCTGGAAAATGAGAAGCTGCTGTGGCGGAGCGCCGACCAGACCTACAACAGCATGAATTTTCTCGTGAAAGGGGACGTGATCTTCTGTGGCTATGGCTTTACCGCAGAGGACGATTATCTCTACCAGCTGGATAAAAACACCGGAGAAGTGATCGACCGCCTGCCCCTGAAAAAGATGCCGGACCTCATGGCAGAGAAGGATGACCGGCTGTATGTGCATACCTATAGTTATGATTATGTGATTGGGATAGGGAGTTATTCTGAAATAAATCAAATTTATTTAAACGCGGTCGAAGAACTGGAAAATACGGGATATTTGCCAAACGGAGATTATTGTTATGTTGATAATGGTACTGGTTTTGAAAAACAAAAAGAGCTGGCATATCCCAATGAATTCGTGATATATGACATAAATGATGATGGTATAGATGAACTATTGATAGGAATTGAAGGAACGTGCAATTCGGACAGTGCACAATATATTTACCGATTTTCCGAGAAAAAAGAAGAGTTTGAATTATTATTTGATTACTATTATGGATGTAGATTTTATGAAAATGGATTGATATATGCTCCGGCATCACATTCGGGATATACATATAATGATGACTTTTGGCCGTATGAAGTATATCGGTATAATGAAATGGAAAATATGTACGAATGTATTGCCAGTGTTGAAGAGTTAGATTTAAACGCATGCCCGGAATACAAGGATAATTTTCCGTTTAAAGATGATAAAGATGGTGATAAAAAAATATACTTTGTGCGATTTTATGAAGACTCTCTTCGTTTAGATGAAGGAGAGTATAATGATTGGAAAGAAAAGCTATTTGAGAGTGATTTATTTGAGCTTAATTGGCATACTTTAAGTTAAAGTAATGATTGGGTAAAATATCATTACCAAAAACCGTGCAATGCACAAAAATAAGGAGCGACGCTGCGGAAATTAAGAAAGATTCCTATCTTGAAC
>OJPV01000352.1_pt1 | contig 26009 bp, 24 predicted proteins | sample 1598581 | NCBI WGS metagenome assembly OJPV01 (sample SAMN03922501, study PRJEB24848) | human gut metagenome | isolation source: stool sample | host: Homo sapiens | place: Germany | collected 2011-11
CGACACGCATAAAAAGCCTCCCATTTCTCGTGTCCAAGAAATGGGAGGCAGTTCATGCTGGGCGGGCCTTCTTATGCCGCGGGCGCGGAGAGCCTGATCATCGCGGGCGCGACGTACTACGAGCCGGGCGCGTCGGGCCCCGGCTGGGCCTGGACCGATGCCGACCACCTGGAGCTTAACGGCTACGCGGGCGAGGCCATCGGCGCCGACGGCGACCTGGTGCTGACGCTTGCCGGGCAGAACTCCGTGACGGAGTCGCATGCGCCCGATGCGGACATCACGCTGTGCGGCATGGAGGTGTGGGGCAACCTGACGCTTCGCGGTACCGGGACCCTGACGGCGACGGGCTCACAGTGCGGGATCCACGTCTCGCAGGCGCTCGTGGCGGACGGCTGCATCGTCGATGCCCGGGCGGACGGGGCCGATATTACGGACGAGGCGGTCGCCGGCGTGATAGCCGGTGACATGGCCGTACGCGGCGACGGACGCGTCGTTGCCGCAGGCGCAGGGTCCGGGGCGGGCGTGCGCGCTTACGGTGTGAATCTGCAGGACGCGGGCATTGGTGCTAGTGTGGCCGACTGTCGGCTTTCCGTCGACGCCTCGTGGCTTGATGCGACCGGTGCCAACGGCGGCGTTGCGTGCTTGGGCGGGTCGCTTGTGTCTGCGCGGTTTGTGTCACCCGCTGGCGGAACCTTTGGTGCTAGCGGCGTGGTGGATGCCTCCGGTGCGGTGGCACCGCATGTGGTGATTGAGCCCGATGTGACCACGCCGCCGGCGGGGGAGACCGATGGGGGCGAGGTACCGAGTGATAGCACGGACAAGTCTCCCACCGATGCTAACCCCGCTGCCGGAGAGCCCGCCACAGGGCCCACGGCAAATCCGGCACTGAAACCCGATGCCACGACAACCAAGACAACAACGACAGTAACCAAGACCACGGTCGCCAAGACGTCCAAGCCCAAGACTGCCACCGCAACAACTGCGGCACTCCCAAAGACCGGCGACAGCCATTGGATAGCCGTGTCCACATTGCTGTTCGTGCTGGGAACAATGCTCCTGGTCGCCACATATCGCTGCTAAAGCACCCATTTCGATAGGCTATGTAGAAGGCTATATTCTTATCGACACATTAGTAGAATAGTTTATTACGACAATTGCTCAGGATTTTTCTAACATGAACCACGAATTGGACCATACAGTTGACGCTGCCAAGAAAGAATTAGACGCCGGCCTTCTTGAGCTGTTCAAGCGTTGCAGCTATCTGTACAACGAGGCATTTTATGCCAATACGGAACTAGCAATCCTTCGCGAACTGTCTAAAGCATCTTCTGACTATGAGAATGAAGTAATTTGCGCTGGCTGCTTCTTCAGCTTTACACAACTTGCATTAACCGAATCATGTTTCATGAATTGCGCACGGTTATTTGATGCCAAAAGCGACGTCAGTATTAGGAACTTGATAGAAGACGTCAAGTCTCATTCTGCTGAAATCGACGCACTTGCAATCTCTATATTCGGTGATCGACCAAACTTTGACAGGCTTAATCCAATCGTTCACCCATTGGCAGAGGACGAGGAGCGTTTTTACCCCAAGGAAGTTGAGTCTCAACGCTCATATGAAAAACTGTTCGGAAATCATTACAGAATGGTTATTGTGTGTATAACCACTCATGACCTTTCCAATTTATGGAAAAATACGACTCAACAGTCTCCGTAAACTAACTGACATGCTTCGCGATCAGCGAAATAAGGTTTTCGCCCATAGCGACATGGAAGCACTGAAATATGATGAGCTTGTTAGGCGACTTCCTTTAACTTACGGCGAAATTCAAAAACTAATCGACTTCGCACTCGATCTGACAATCGAATTATTCGCCAAAATTACTGGTATTGAAAAAGATCGATTGCCCAAGAACTACAACGATATACAAGGCCTCCTAAAATACGCGGAGGTTGGCATGGAGGCTGTTGAGCAGCATTTGGGTAATCTATAGGATTCATGCGCCTGCAAGTAGTTAAGCATGCGGGCGTTTGAATCTGAATACGATTCTTGACATAAAGTCCGACCATCACACAATGACGGTTTTCCATGCCAAAAAGACACTGAAGTGTGAGGTGGTTCAAATCTCAGTAATACAAATAATCAGCAGTTCAGGTCTTATGGGAATAATTCGATTCGCATCACGTTGCATCTAAGCGGCTGTTTATACTTGGATATAAACACTAAGGAGGCAGCAATGCTTTGGAGCTATGTTCAGCTAGATGACGGCACTCAGTTTGCCTACTCAGAAACACGAGACGACGGGACCGTTCGCGTAGCCGTCGAGCGCCCGGTTGATTTTGGTTTTGACCATGCAGAATGCTTTCTACCTGCGGTCAAATGGTTTAACGTCGAAGGATTTTCTACTGACGATCTGGATTTTTTGACCGAGTTCGTTAGATCAAACGCTCCGTTTATCTTCGAGCTTGCAGAACGGCAAAAAGCTGGACCGGCGGTGGCATAATGCCTCGAATTCTTGTTTTTGGACAGTATGTTCTGTTCTTTTGGATCGCGGAAAACTGAGAACCCGTTCACATCCATGTAGGGGTAAAGAGGGCGGCTGCTAACTCGACTAAGTTTTGGCTCACTAAAAATGGTGGATGCACACTTGCGAACAACGAGAGCAAGATTCCGGCTAAGGATCTCAGGGATCTTTCAAAACTAATCACCATGAACCATCGATACATTTGTGACAAGTGGCGCGAAACCTTTGGTGATGATTCCCTGACATTCTATTGCTAAACCGCAATTGAGCCATGATTACGCTTGTCAACTCATGATTGCCGATGTTGACGGGCGGGACCTTCCTGTTACGCCGCTAGTGCTCCAATCGTACTTTCCGATAGCCCGGAACCCAAAGACAACCAGCACTACGCCTGGATCCAGGACCTTGTTTCCGGAAACCGCACGCGAGCAGAACTCGCCGACGAGCTGCGCCGCAATTGCGTTGTGTGTCTCGACGGTGCGTCGCACGTATAAAATCTAAGCATCCAAACTCTAACTATGAAATGGAATGGACGCCACATGGAGATCCCAAGCACCCTGTGCAGCAATGTGTACGACTTCGCGTTTTGCCCCGAGCCCTGCTACGACCGCCTGGTCGACCTCGCCGACCCCGAGGACTGGGGTCCCGGCAACCGCATCCTAAAAACTACCTGTCGTTCTCATTTAGCCGCGCGGTGTTCTTGACCGAGCGTGACGTGGACCAGACCGCCCCGTCCAACTTACCGCTGGTGTTCGACGACGACCGTTGCCTATTCAACACCGGCCTGTACACGCGCCGCTACGAGACCATCTACGGCCTGTTTGAGCCCAACACCAAGCCCGACGCGCGCCAGCGCTGGTTTTTGAAGGGCTTCTTTAAGGAGAGCGACCCCATGCTGGTCTCATTTGAGTACCTGCCGTGCCGCGTGCGCTTTGCCGAGGACCCCTCCGAGCTGGTCTTTGACTACCGCCTTCCCATCCGCTCCAACATCGACCACATTCTGGGCGACGAGGAAAACCTTACGCGCATTCCCGCCAGCCTGATGGGGGAGGGCAACTCGCTGCTGCTGCGCCGTGCCTTTGAGGGAGCCGTCGTCGAGGCCGCCCGCCGCGCCGCAGCCAACTATACGCTCGCGGTGCCGCAGTTCTACGGCGGCCGGATCCAGCTACTCCTACCGCTGTGCCTGACCGGCGACAAGCCCGAGCTGGCGCTGACCATCCAACGCGAGGACGGTTTCTACGCCGCGCGCACCTGCCTCACGCTCGACATGGCCTACAACAACGCGCGACTTATCTGCCGACCTGAGACTTCGTGGATTAAGCGGTAAATGGTAGTTTAGCTGCTGTTTTACCCATTGCTTTGGTTGCTTTGGCTTGGCTAGCACTCACGAATTTAAAATCGAGGGCAAAAAGTTCTTGGTAAACCACGCACGGCTATGATAGTATCTCTTTTGCCTAAAGGCGACGGGCGATTGGCTCAGGGGTAGAGCATATCCTTCACACGGATGGGGTCACAAGTTCGAATCTTGTATCGCCCACCATCTAAAGCACAGGTCAGAGGTGTTAAACCTCTGACCTTTTTCTTTTTTGACACCAAGGGTGATTCCAAAACGAATCATAGTCGTATAAGGCGTCATTTTTTTCGCACCCTTTTTGCTGACGCCATTGCATGTTTTGTATAAAACGCATGCGTATTTTCATTGAATTCCCCATGTGATCCGCGCGCAAATGTGGAGACAGGGACCACATGCCCAAAGCTCCTTCCAGCGGTTTTCTATCACACGACGGTTTTTCGGCGGAACTCGGCATGCTTTTGTCAGCATCTGGTTTGCTTCCCGTACTTACCCGCATGATGCCCCGGTAGATAATCGGCCATGCCCGCAATCCGCACGGCCTACGGTCGAAACCAGGGGAGGCCACATGGACGAAATCGTCTGCGCAAACACCGCATTCCGCTACTGGCGCTGCCCACCGCAGGTGCATGACCTCTACCCGCGCCTACCCAGCTCCGATGACGGCTGGCGAGCCCTATCCCAAGCCCCTTTCGTAACCGACGTCCTCAAGACGCCAGTCATCACGGCAGCATCAACACGAAGCAACCTGCATTCCGAGACAAGACGGACCATCCGATGGAACAGCGCCTATACAGAGAAGGTTTCCATCGACACGGGTATGGGCTTTAGCGTCACAGACCCTCTTAATACGCTATTCACCATGACTCGAAGCGTTTCTTCATGCGACTTGGTTCTGGCTATGTACGAGTTTTGCGAATGGTTCTCGGTTTTTAAACCATCGTCCGCGGTCGACATGGCACTTGAGCAGGCAAAATCAGAAGAAGAGCAGTACACCACAGAAAGTCTGTTTGAACTAGACGAAACACAAGACGAGGCCCCATGGAAGCGAGTCTATGCTCGGGCGCACCAGAAGGATAGTGAGAATAATCAAAGTGGGCAGCAGGATAACGGATCCGGAAATAAAGCTAACGGAAAGGGCACATCGCTCTGGATGAGAAAGCCTCTTATTGAAATAGAAGAACTGCACAGATTTGCAGCGAAGGTTAAGGGCGAGATGTGGGGAAAGCAATTCTACGAAGCCGCACAGCAGGTAATGGGTATTGCTGCATCCCCACTAGAAGTTGCTGGAATCATGTTGCTAAGTCATCCGAGACGTGCCGGCGGAGCGGAGTTTAAAAACATATACGTCAACGACTTAACACCGCTGTCGAATTCAGCTCGGAAAATCGCAGGTCAGAAAGTCTGTTACGGCGATATCGTCATCGTAAACCCAATAACAATGAAGGCTGTGATTATCGAACTTCAAGGAGAGGTTATCCATGGATCGGGCGCTGTGCTTGACCACGATGCCTCTCGAATGACAGCATTGCAAAGCATGGGATACGACGTATTTCTTGTGACTCATGACATGCTCAATGATCACGAACAGCTTAATGCCATCATTCACAGTGTGTGTAAGCGATTGGAGTTGCGCTACAAGCCAAAAACCGAGGCGATGAGATGTGCTGAGACCAGATTGCGCGCCAACGTTCTGTGCAATTGGCTTGGTATTGGTAAGTAATAATGGCCTAGTGAGCATTTTTAATACTTTATATGCTGCCAGTAATTAGGTGCCATTTTAAAACAATGCCGGTTTACTACGTTGGATTGAGGGTGGCTGAATACACCGAATTCGCCGCTCGTAAAACCGCAGGTAGATTACCTGCCCGTTTTGCGAAAGCAGGCGTGAGGTCGGAAATCCGGGAATCGTCGTAGTAAACCGGTCCGTTTATGAAGCGATCAGCTGGCGCGAGCTACGCACGGTTCAGCAAATTGGCCCGAAGGCGCGGATAGAGGCTCAGACGAAACCCTCCCGCGGAAGCACCGCGGATTGCTTTGTTCTGACCGGCGGCACCTGGGGCGACATGCCGAGCCCCGGGAAGGAGGGCGGCGGGCTTGCCGCTGCCCGCGGGGCGCGCCCCGCGGGCTATTTCGGGCATCGTGTGTCTCTTCGGCTCTACGCCGTTCCACGCACCGTAAAATATTTTCCAAAATTGTCCTTGCATCGCCGGGGGAGTTCCCGTATAGTAAATTCTTGCACGGGGGCGTAGCTCAGCTGGGAGAGCGCTTGACTGGCAGTCAAGAGGTCAGGGGTTCGATCCCCCTCGTCTCCACCCGAGCATTGAATGAGGCTCCAACGCAAGTTGGGGCCTTTTTTTCATATCTATCGATTTACGCCATGTGTTGACTGGGCAGTATCTTGGCTACATACCCATTGTTAATTACGAATATGAATGTTAATAACTTTACGTTTCTGGATGGCAAACCTAGTCTGCAGCGCCTATAACAAAGAGACCGAGCGTAATGCCCGGCCTCGAAATACTCTGGTGGGCCCTCCGGGATTCGAACCCAGAACCCAGGGATTATGAGTCCCCTGCGCTAACCGTTGCGCCAAGAGCCCTTATGAACGGTGAATGCAATTCTAGCAAAGGCAACTCAGGCCTAATTTCTTCGCTTCACGTCGTGAAATACTACCATGCACGAGCAAGTCGCACAACGCAAGATCAAGTTCGATGCTAAACAACAGCTAATCTAGGCCCGTCGCAGATAAGAAGTGTTTTATAAAAAGTTAAAGCCTTAAATTCAGGGCTTCAAAACATTTCAGCGTGAAATCAACCTGATGCCATTTCAAAACCATGCTGGTTTACTACGACGAATCGGCGACCCCCGACCAACGCGTGTTCTCCGTTTGCAAAACCGCAGGTAGAGAGCCCGACGGTTACACGAAAAGGCGTGCGTGGTCGAACATTCCTGATTCATCGTAGTAAACCGGCATAGTTCTGAGGCGTAGATGAGGGACGGTTCGCAATCGGACCCGATAATGGGACTGGCGGCGCATAGGAAATCCGGTTGCGCGGGGAGGGTCGTGTTCCGCGCGCCAAGTCGGCCGGCGTACGGGCCGTGCGGGGGTCAGGCGCCCCCGCGGGCTGGCCCAGCCCCGTGCCCGTTCCACGTGCCGTAAAATATTTTCCAAAAATGTCCTTGCATCGTCGTCCGAGTTCCCGTATAGTACTTCATCGCACGGGGGCGTAGCTCAGCTGGGAGAGCGCTTGACTGGCAGTCAAGAGGTCAGGGGTTCGATCCCCCTCGTCTCCACCCGAGCATTGAATGAGGCTCCAACGCAAGTTGGGGCCTTTTTTCATATAGGCACACAAGGTCAAAGGCGGCAGCATGATCCTCCTGGTCGACAAGATCGAAAAAAGCTTCGGCGCGCGCGTCCTCTTTAGCGGCGCGTCCTTCCAGATCAACCCCGGCGAGCGCTTTGCGCTCGTGGGACCCAACGGCGCCGGCAAAACCACCATGCTCAAGATCATCATGGGCATCGACAGCCCCGACGCCGGCCAGGTCCAGTACGCCAAGGACTGCCAGGTGGGCTACCTAGAGCAGGAAACCAACCTGGAGCAAAAGGACACCACCATCCTCGCCGAGGTCATGGCTGCCGCCAAGGAAATCCGCCGCATGGGCGAGCGCGCCAACGAGCTGCAGGCCCAGATCACCGAGCTCTCCGAGCAGGGCAAGGACGTCGACGCGCTCCTTAACGAGTACGGCCAGGTCCAGGACCGCTTTGAGCACCTGGGCGGCTATGAGCTCGAGAGCAACGCCCGCAAGATCCTGTCCGGCCTGGGCTTCAAGGTCACCGACTTTGAGCGCCCGTGCTCCGAGTTCTCCGGCGGCTGGCAGATGCGCATCGCGCTGGCAAAGCTCTTCCTGCGCCACCCCGACCTGCTGCTGCTCGACGAGCCCACTAACCACCTGGACCTCGAGAGCGTCCAGTGGCTGCGCGGCTTTATCGCCAACTACGACGGCGCCGTTCTCATCGTCAGCCACGACCGCGCCTTCATGGACGCCTGCGTCGACCACGTCGCCGCGCTCGAGAACCGCCGCGTGACCACCTACACCGGCAACTACAGCAGCTACCTCAAGCAGCGTGAGGACAACCTGGAGCAGATGCGCGCCAAGCGTGCCGCCCAGGAGCGCGACATCGCCCATATGCAGGTCTTCGTCGACAAGTTCCGCTACAAGCCCACCAAGGCCGCCCAGGCGCAGGAGCGCATCCGCAAGATCGAGCAGATCAAAAAGGAGCTCGTCATCCTGCCCGAGGGCCACAAGCACATCGACTTTAAGTTCCCCGACCCGCCGCGCTCGGGCGACATGGTCGTGGGCTTGGAGGGCGTTTCCAAGTCCTACGGCAACAAGCATATCTACAGCGATATCGACCTCAAGCTCTACCGCGGCGAGCACGTGGCGCTCGTCGGCCCCAACGGCGCCGGTAAGTCCACCCTCATGAAAATCCTCGCCGGCCTGGAGCCGCCCACTACCGGCACGCGCGACCTGGGCACCAACGTGGGCGTAGCCTATTACGCCCAGCACGCGCTCGAGGGCATGACCGAGTCCAATACCGTCCTGCAAGAGATCGACACCGTCACGCCCAAGTGGACCGTACCGCAGCAGCGCAGCTTACTGGGAGCTTTCCTGTTTAGCGATAACGATTCAATCGAAAAGCAGGTCCGCGTCCTCTCTGGTGGCGAAAAGGCGCGCCTGGCGCTCGCCAAGATGCTCGTGGCTCCCGAAGCGCTCCTGTGCCTGGACGAGCCCACCAACCACCTGGACATCGACTCGGTGGACATGCTCGAGAACGCCCTGCAAAACTTCCCCGGCACCATCGTGCTGATCAGCCACGACGAGCACCTGGTACGCGCCGTGGCCAACCGCATCATCGACATCCGCGACGGCAAGGTCACGGTCTACGATGGCGACTACGACTACTACCTCTACAAGCGCGAGGACCTCGCAGCCCGCGCCGCCGCCGAGGCGTCAGGGGAGAGCGCGCCAGCCGCGGCCAAGTCAACCAAGCCGACTAGCTCCACCCTGCCCAGAGCCGCGGCCCCCAAGCCGGCCGAGGGCAAAAAGACCAAGGAGCAAAAGCGCGCCGAGGCCCAGGCCCGCGCTGCGCTCAACAAAATGCTCAAGGGCGTGCGCAACCAGCTAAAGAAGATCGAGGCGGAGCTCGACAAGAAGCGCACCCGCTATGACGAGCTTATGGAATTGATGGCAAGCGAAGAGCTTTATGCCGATCAGGACAAGTTCAACGCCGCGCTGGGGGAATATAACGGCCTTAAGCAAGAGCTGCCCAAGCTCGAGGACGAATGGCTGGAGCTTTCCACCCAGATTGAAGAGGAGACCGCGCGTGAACTCTCGTAAGGCCGCTGCCGTGGCGATGAGCATCATCGCCATCGCCTGTCGCATCTGCGGCATCTTTATGAGCGCGATGACCGTGCTGCTGTGCTTTAACGGCCTCACCGCCAAGCTGCAGATCGTGGGCTTTGTCGTCGAGCTTTCGCGCGCACTGCCGAGCGCCATCGCCGGCTACGGCGTCATCACATCGCCCTTCGGCGGTGTGTTCCGCTTGGATTACGCCATCGTGGCCGTCATCCTGTTTGTGGCCGACTACCTGCTCACGCGCGCCTCACGCCGCGTCCGCTAGAGGAGCAACATGTCTAGCAGCTACCTCATGAACCTGCTCGCCAGCGCCGTTGCCGTCATTGTTGGCATCGTGATCCATGAGAGCGCGCACGCCGCCGCGGCCTGGGCGCTCGGCGACAAGACGGCCCGTTCGCGAGGCCGCGTCTCACTCAACCCGCTCAACCACATCGACCCGTTCGGCACCATTCTCCTGCCGCTGCTTATGCTCGCGGCCGGCGGCCCGGTGTTCGCCTTTGCCAAGCCCGTGCCCGTCTACCTCAACAACCTCAAGCACCCCAAGCGAGACGAGGTCCTGGTGAGCGCAGCCGGCCCCGCCTCGAACATCGCGCTCGCGTGTCTCGCAGCCGGCCTTATGCATGCGGCATACGGCAATCTCTACGCCAGCATGTCCTTTGCCGTGGCGTCCCAAATCATGAATTTCGGCGCCACCTTTATCGTGGTCAATCTGTCGCTCGCGTTCTTTAACCTCATCCCGATCCCGCCGCTTGACGGCTCGTCGATCATCGTGCCGTTCCTCAAGGGCAAGGCGCTCGCTAACTACTACCGCCTGCAGCAATACGCCATGCCCATCCTCATCCTGGTGCTGTACCTGCTGCCCATGTGGACCGGCATCGACGTGATCGGCCGGTATTTCGACGTTACCGTGTATCCGCTGGCCGAGTGGCTGCTCAACTTCGCAATCGCCGGCATCTAAGGTAAACTTACAGGTCGACCGTGTAAAACGGTCGCAACATGCACCCAAACCGCGCCGCGAAGGCGCCGTCAAAGGAGGTCGAAGATGTCGTATCGCGTGTCGACGCAGGTCTACAGCGGACCGTTCGACCTGCTGCTGCAGCTGGTAACCCGCCAAAAAGTAGATATCGGCGCCATCTCGATCAGCGAGGTGGCCGAGCAATACCTTGCCGAGGCCGAGCGCATCGAGGCGATGGACCTGGACGTGGCGAGCGACTTTTTGCTGGTCGCTGCAACTCTTTTGGACATTAAGGCAGCCTCGCTGGTGCCCCAGGAAGCCCCGCGCAAGACAGATGACGATGACGAGGACGACGATGACCTCGAGGAACTCAGTGCGCTCGACGGCGACGCCCTGCGCGAGGTCCTGATTCAGCGCCTGATCGCCTACAAGCAGTTTAAGTGCGCGGCGGCAGCCCTTGGCGCGCGTATGCAGGCCGAGAGCCGCATGCATCCGCGCGTGGCCGGGCCCGACCCCGAGTTCCTAGGCCTTATGCCCGACTACCTGGCTGGCATCACCCTGCGTGGCCTTGCCGTCATCTGCGCCGACTTGGACGGCAAGCGCCAGACCTTCCTGCTGGAGGCCGAGCACGTGGCACCGCATCGCGTGCCGCTCGACCTGACGGTGGCCTCGGTCGACCGCTTTACCATGGCGCACCAAACCTGCACCTTTCGCGAGCTGTTGGACGGCGACGCCACCACCGAGCAGCTCGTCGTTACCTTCCTGGCCATGCTCGAGCTCGCCAAGCGCGGCTCGCTCACCCTGAGCCAGGATGAGATCTTTGGAACCATTCAAATCAACCGCGTCGAGGGCGCCGAGGCATACGTGCCCGGCGAGGGCCCCGAGCTCACCGAATAGGAGCGACCAACCATGTCAACCCTTTCCACGCTGGAGTCAAACAGCCTCAAAGGTGCCCTCGAGGCGCTGCTGCTGGTGTCGAGCGACCCCGTGAGCGCACCCGCACTGGCAGGAGCGCTGGATATCGCCCCGGGCGAGTGCGCATCGCTTTTGGCCGAGCTCAAGGTTGAGTACGAGGAGGCCAACCGCGGCTTTCAGCTGCGCGAGGTCGCCGGTGGCTGGCGCCTGTTCACGCACCCCGCCTACCACGACGTGGTCGAGGCCTACGTGCTGAGCTGGGACACGCAAAAACTGTCGCAGGCGGCGCTCGAGACCCTTGCTGTCATCGCCTACCACCAGCCCGTCACGCGCGAGGTGGTCAAGGGCATCCGCGGCGTCAACTCCGACGGCGTTATCGCCTCGCTCGTGGACAAGGGCCTGGTGCGCGAGCTCGGCCGCGACCCCGAGCGCGGTCAGGCCATCATCTACGGCACGACCAACGCCTTTTTGGAAAAATTCGGCCTGCGCTCCACCCGCGACCTGCCCGATCTGGAGCAGTTTGCCCCGGACGAGCAGTCGCGCCAGTTTATCCGCGAGCGCCTGAGCGGCCGCAGCATTCAGTCCACGCTCGAGGAGCAGGCCGAAGATCTGGACGAAGAGCGCGAACTGATCGATACCGATGTTGAGGACACCGATGGCGATGAGCTTCTGCCCACCAGTGACACCTCGGAGGATATGCATGACGAGGACTAACGAAGCAGGGGAGGCGCGCACCGCAAGTGCCACGGGCGCCACAACGCCCGTAGGCGACGCCCAGCCTGTCTACCCGCACACCATGCGTCTGCAGCGCTTTTTGGCGCGCGCGGGCGTGGCGAGCCGCCGCGGCTCTGAGGACCTGATGACCGCCGGCCGCGTGACCGTCAACGGCCAGGTCGCGACCGAGCTGGGTACCAAGGTCGACGTCGACCGCGACCATATCGAGGTCGACGGCATGCCCGTTAAGCTCAACCAGGGCGCCGTGTACCTGATGCTCTACAAGCCGTCCGGCTACCTCACCACTATGAGTGATCCGCAGGAGCGCCCTTGTGTGGCCGACCTGGTTCCCCGCGACCGTTTTCCGGGCCTGTTCCCGGTGGGCCGTTTGGACCGCGACACCACGGGCCTATTGCTCTTTACCACCGACGGCGACCTGTCGCAGGACCTGCTGCATCCCAGCAAGCACGTCTATAAGACCTACCAGGCACTCGTGGACGGCTACCTGACCGATCGCGATCTCGCGCCGCTGCGTCGCGGCATTGAGCTCGACGACGGTCTGTGTCAGCCGGCAATCTGCCGCATCATCAACGCACGCGAGGCCGAGGCTGTAGCCCCGCAGGGTGTGAAGCCTGGGACCACTGCCGTTGAGGTCATCATCCGCGAGGGACGCAAGAACCAGGTCAAGCGCATGCTGAGCAAGATCCACCACCCGGTGATTCGCCTGCACCGCTGCAACTTTGCCGGCCTGGAGCTCAAGGATGTGGCCAAGGGGTCGTGGCGCGAACTCACCGACCGCGAGGTGCAGATCCTCAAGGCCGGCGGTATCCCGCCCAAGCAGGCCAGCTCCAAACGCGGCACCGCGCGTGCGACTAACACCGCTAGTCGCACGCGTCACCACGGCAGCCACGGCTCCGAGCCCAAGCGCAACACCTACCGCGAGCGCTACACGGACTAGCCAGTCCGCCAAGCCGCAACTCCCGCGTCCCATACCAGCACGTCAACCACCGAAAGGAAGCATTGCATGATCGTCGCCATCGACGGCCCCGCCGGATCCGGCAAGTCCACCATCGCCAAGGAGATTGCCCGCCAGCTGGGCTTTAACAAGCTCGACACAGGCGCCATGTATCGCGCCGTCACCTTCGCCGCGCTCGACCGCGGCATCGACTTCGACGACGAGGCGGCCATCGACGCCCTCGCCGAGCAGATCGAGATTCGATTTACCAACGGCACCGGCGAGGACACGCGCCTGTCCATCGACGGCAAGGACGCCTCGGCTGCCATCCGCACCCCGCAGGTCGACGCCAACGTGTCCAAGGTCTCGGCCTACCCGGGCGTGCGCGCGGCCATGCTCATCCACCAGCGCCGCGCCGCCGAGGACCGCGATATCGTGGCCGAGGGTCGCGACATCGGAACCGTCGTGTTCCCCAACGCGCAGGTCAAGGTATTCCTGACCGCCGACCCGCGCGAGCGCGCCCGTCGCCGCGTGCTGCAGCGCCACCAAAACGACGCCCAGCCGCTCAGCGACGCACAGCTCGAGACCGAGGTCGACGAGACCCTCGACGCCCTCAAGCAGCGCGATAAGCTCGACAGCAGCCGCGAGGTCGCACCGCTTGTTCCCGCCGAGGACGCCGTGCACGTCGACTCCACCGCCCACACCATCGATGAGGTCGTCTCGATAATCGAGGACCTCATCAACCAAAGGAGGTAGCCCATGCGCCTGTTTAAGCAGACGCCCGAGGATTACTACAACGCCCCCTACGACGAGTTTCCGGCGCTCATCCGCGGCACTGTCGCCGCAGTCATGGGCATCCTGTGGGTCTTCTCCAAGCTCATGTGGCGCTGGAAGGTCGAGGACAGCGACCTGCTCTTTGAGCGCCAGGAAGGCCGCGGCAGCGTGGTCATCTGCAACCACACCTCGATGGCCGAGCTGCTGGCCGTGGAGACGGCGTTGTTCTTTGGCGGCCGCCGCATTCGCCCCATCTTTAAGTCCGAGTTTGCCAAGAGCAAGATCGTACGCTGGGCCTTTAGCCGCGTGGGCGGTATTCCCGTCGAGCGCGGCACCGCCGACATGAAGTGCCTGCGTGCCGCCCAGCACGCGCTGCAGCGCGGCGAGGACGTCTTGATCTTCCCCGAGGGCACGCGCATCCGCTCGCGCGAGATCAAGCCCGAGGTCCACGGCGGCTTTGCGCTCATCGCCCAGATGGGCAAGGCGCCTGTCAACCCGCTCGCCATCTGCGGCTGGTCCGATATCACGCCTGCGGGCAAAAAGCTCATGCGCCCCAAAAAGTGCTGGATCCGTGCCGGCAAGGCCATCTCGCTTTCCGACGCTCCGGCCGAGCTAAAGCGCAAGGAGCGCCTGGCATGGTTTGAGTCCGAAGCCATGAGTCGCGTCTACGCCATGCGCGATGAACTGTGCGCCGAGCACCCGGGTAGGTTCTAGCCATGGGCGAGGATGTCATGAATACTGCCAAGGCTGTGTCCGGCAAGGCAGACGCCCCAACCATCGAAATCGCTGCCCACGCCGGCACCTGCTACGGCGTGCAGCGCGCGCTCGATATGGCCCTGGCGGCCGCCCCGCAGGCGGGGGAGACCGCTCAGGTCCACACCCTGGGCCCGCTCATCCATAACCCCATCGTGGTACGCGAGCTCGACGAGGCAGGCGTGGGCCTGGCCGACACCTTGGACGACGCCGCGTCGGGCACCGTGATTATCCGCGCCCACGGTGTGGTGCCGCAGGTCATCGACGCCGCTCGCGAGCGCGGCCTTACCGTGGTCGATGCCACCTGCCCCTACGTGAAGAAGGTCCATGTGGCGGCCGAGCGCCTGGTGCGCGAGGGCTACCGCGTGATCGTAGTGGGCGAGCCGGGGCATCCCGAGGTCGAGGGCATTCTGGGCCACGCCGGGGATGACGCTCAAGTCGTGAGCTGCGCCGCCGATGCGGACGCACTGCCGCTCAAGGGCAAGGTAGGCCTCGTCGTACAGACTACCCAGACCGCGCAGAACCTGGCCGAGGTTGTGGCTGCCATCACCCCGCGCGTGCAGGAACTGCGCGTGATCAACACCATCTGCGCCGCCACGAGTGAGCGTCAACAGGCAGCAGCCACACTTGCCAACCGCTGCGACTGCATGGTCGTCGTGGGCGGTAAGAACTCGGGCAACACCCGCCGCTTGGCGCAGATTTGCGCAGACGCCTGCGGGCGCACGTATCACATCGAGGAAGCTTCCGAGATCCAGGCCGCGTGGTTTACCGACGCTCACCACATCGGCATCACCGCCGGAGCCTCCACCCCGCAAGAACACATCGAGCGCGCCGTCGAGCGCATCAAGGAGCTTTGCCGCTAATCATGGACCAGACCGTACCCGCATACGCCGCCGAGGTGGCCGATTACGGGCGCAGCCGCGACCCCGAGCCGGGTGAGGGCGCGCTCGTAAAGAACGTGCGTCCCGAGTCGCCCGCATGGGATGTGGGTATCGAGCCGGGCATGCGCGTGCTCACGGTCAACGGCGAGCAACTCACCGACATGATCGTATGGCTTTGGGAAGCAGACGACGACACCGTTGATTTGGAGGTATTCGACCCGCGCGACGGCACCGTCACCTCCGTCGAGCTCGACCGCTTCCCGGGAGAGGACTGGGGCCTGGAGTTCGACGGCCCCATCTTTGACGGCATGCGCACCTGTGTGAACGCCTGCGTGTTCTGCTTTATGACGATGCTGCCCAAGGGCGGCCGCTCCACGCTCTATATTCGCGACGACGACTACCGCCTGAGCTTTTTGCAGGGCAACTTTGTCACGCTCACGAACCTTTCCGACGAGGACGTGCAAAACGTCATCGACCGCAACATGAGTCCCATGAACGTGTCGGTCCACGCCGTGAGCCCCGATGTTCGCCGCCGCATGATGGGCCGCAACGCCCAGCGCGGCATGGACGTGCTCGAGGCCATCATGGCCGCCGGCATCGAGATTCACGCGCAAATCGTTTTGTGCCCCGGCATGAACGACGGCGAGGAGCTGGAAAAGACCCTACGCTTTTGCGAGGAGCACGAGCAGATCACCAGCCTGGGCATTGTGCCGCTCGGATTTACCAAACACCAGAACCGCTTTAGCTGGTCCTACAGCGACAAGCCCGAGCTCGCGCGCGAAACCATTGCCATGATCCGTCCCTACCAGGATCGTGCCTACGAACGCTTCGGCCGCCACACGTTCCAGATGAGCGACGAGTTCTATCTGGACGCCGGTATCGAGCCGCCCGAGGCCGATTTTTACGACGGCTACCCGCAGTACTACGACGGCATCGGCATGATCCGCTCGTATCTGGACGAGACCGACGACGTGCTTGCCACCGACGCCGAGCGCCTTGCCCGCGTTCGCAAGGCTATGACCGACCGCGACCAGCGCCTGGTATGTCTTTCGGGCGCCAGCGCACGCGATACGGTCGCCCGCTTCGTGGAGTCTCCACAGGGCCTTTCCGGCACCGTCACGGCCATCAAGAACCGCTACTTTGGCGGCAACGTGGACGTGACCGGCCTCATCGTCGCGAGCGATATCCTTGAGCAGCTGCCGCAAGACCTGTCGGGGGTTATGCTCTTTGTGCCTAAGCTCATGTTCAACGCTGACGACATGACGCTTGACGAGTATCATCGTGACGATTTACTCGCAAGCCTTACCAGTCGCGGCGCCGAGGTTCATGTGGTGTCGACCATGCCGCATGAGCTGCTCGATACCCTGGAGCACATCCTTGGCATTGTGCCTGCCGACTCTACTAATTCCGCTGACCCTATCCATTAAAGGAGAGCAGATGAAACCTATCGTCGCCGTCGTCGGACGCCCAAACGTGGGCAAGTCCACGCTCGTTAACCGCCTGGCCCAGACCTCGGACGCCATCGTCCACGAGTCCCGCGGCGTTACGCGCGACCGCTCGTATCACACGGCCGACTGGAATGGCCGTGAGTTCGCCATCGTCGACACGGGCGGTATCGAGCCGCTCAAGAGCGACGACGTCTTTGCCACGTCCATCCGCGACCAGGCCCTCGCCGCCGCCGAGGAAGCCGCCGTCATCCTGTTTGTGGTCGACGGCCGCACCGGCGTCACCGAGGAGGACGAGTCGGTCGCTCGCATGCTCAAGCGCTGCGACAAGCCGGTCTTTCTGCTGGTGAACAAGCTCGACAACCCCGATCGCGAGAACGACAGCATCTGGGAGTTCTATTCGCTCGGCATCGGTGAGCCCACGCCGCTGTCGGCCCTGCATGGCCATGGCACGGGCGACCTGCTCGACGACATCGTCGCCCTGCTCCCCGAGGAGGAGGACGAGGCCGCCGACGAGTTCCCCGATGCGCTGAACGTGGCCATCATCGGCCGCCCCAACGCCGGTAAGTCCTCGCTGTTCAACCGCATCCTCGGCGCCGACCGCTCCATCGTGTCCAACATTGCCGGCACCACGCGCGACGCCATCGACACGGTCGTCGAGCGCAACGGCAAGCACTACCGCATGGTCGACACCGCGGGCATTCGCAAGAAGAGCACCGTGTACGAGAACATCGAGTACTACTCCATGGTTCGCGGCCTGCGCGCCATCGACCGCGCCGACGTGGCGCTGCTCGTCGTCGACGCCTCCGTGGGCGTCACCGAGCAGGACCAGAAGGTCATGGGCCTTGCCATCGAGCGCGGCTGCGCCATCGTGGTGCTGCTCAACAAGTGGGACCTGCTCGACGACGACCGCAAGCGCGAGGCCTGCATGGAGACCATCGACCGCCGTCTGGGCGTCATGGCTCCCTGGGCCCAGTACCTGCGCATCTCTGCCCTGACCGGCCGCAGCGTCGAGAAGATCTGGGCAATGGTCGACGCCGCCGAAAAGACGCGCTCGCAAAAGATCAGCACCTCGCGCCTCAACACGTTCCTCACCGACCTGCGCGAGTTCGGTCATACCGTGGTGGACGGCAAGCGCCGCCTGCGTATGCACTACGTGACCCAGACGGGCGTCAACCCGCCGACGTTCACGTTCTTCGTCAACCACAGCGACCTGGTCAACGACACCTACCAGCGCTACGTGGAGAACCGCATGCGCTCGACCTTCGATTTTTCCGGTACGCCCATTCGACTCTTCTTTAGGAAGAAGGAGCAAAAGGATGCATAATCCGATTCTTCTGACCGCCATCTGCGCCGTGGTCTCGTTCTTTATCGGGGCGATTCCGTTTGGTCTGATCCTGGGCCGCGTGTTCAACCACACGGACATTCGTAAGGCGGGCTCCGGCAACATCGGCACCACCAACGCCCTGCGCGTGGCCGGCCCCAAGGTGGCCGCGCTCACGCTGCTGCTCGACTGCCTTAAGGGCGCCATCTGCGTCCTTATCGCGCGTCCGCTCATTGCCGACTTGGGCTATGGCTTCCCCGTGAGCATTATGGCCCCCGGTGCCGCCGGCGACTGGATGCTCGGCGTCATCTGCCTGGCAGCCGTGTGGGGCCATATCTTCTCGCCCTACCTCAACTTCCACGGCGGCAAAGGTATCGCGGTTGGTCTGGGTGTCATCCTCGCCTGGTACTGGCCTATTGGCCTGTCGCTGCTGGGCATGTTTATCGTGGCCGTCGCCATCACCAAGTTTGTGTCGGTGGGCTCGCTTGCCGCGGCCATCGGTCTTCCCATCGCCGCCTGTGCGGTCTTTCCGTACAGCAGCCTAGGACTTAAGTTTTGCATGGCGCTGATCGGCATCACCGTGGTGTGGGCCCATCGTGCGAACATCAAAAAGCTCATGGCCGGTAAGGAGTCCAAGCTCTCGTTTACCAAGCGCGTCACCGAACCCGACGATAAGTAGGAGAGAGTCATGAATGTTGCGCTGATTGGCTCCGGCTCCTGGGGAACCGCCGTCGCCGGCCTTGCTGCCGCGAGAGCCGAGCGCGTGACCATGTGGGCCCATAGCGATCAGACGGCCGCCGGCATCAACGGCGAGCATCGTAACCCCCGCTACCTTGTGGGCTACGAGCTGCCCGGCAACGTCGTCGCCACCACGGACCTGGTGCAGGCGCTCGACGGTGCCGAGGCCATCATCTTTGCCGTTCCTTCGACGCACCTTCGCAATGTGTGCCACCAGGCCGCGCCCTTTATCGCCGCCGATACCCCGGTCCTGTGCCTCACCAAGGGCATCGAGCCCGAGTCCGGCCTGCTCATGAGCGAGGTCATTGCCAGCGAGATCGGCAACGAGCGGCGTGTGGCGGCCCTCTCGGGTCCCAACCATGCCGAGGAGATTTGCCGCGGCGGGCTCTCTGCCGCCGTCATCGCCAGCGAAGACCCGCAGGTAGGGGAGACCTTTAAGGAGCTGCTGCTGTCCACGGCCTTCCGCATCTACCTGTCGCAGGATATGACCGGCGTCGAGGTATGCGGCGCCATGAAGAACGTTATCGCCATCGTGTGCGGCATTTCCGCCGGCTCGGGCGCGGGCGACAACACGCTTGCCCTCATCATGACGCGCGGCCTGGCCGAGATCAGCCGCCTGGTGCACGCCCGCGGCGGCCAGGCCATGACCTGCATGGGTCTTGCCGGCATGGGTGACCTCATTGCCACCTGCACCTCCGAGCATTCGCGCAACCGCACCTTTGGCTACGAGTTTGCCCACGGCGTTTCGCTCGACGAGTACCAGACGCGCACGCATATGGTGGTGGAGGGCGCCGTCGCCGCCCGCAGCGTGAGCGAGCTCGCCCGTTCACTGGGCGTAGACATTCCACTCACCTTTGCCGTGGAGCAAACGCTCTACAACGGTGTTACTTTGGATAGGGCGCTCGAGATTCTTACCGATCGCGTCCCCTCTCAAGAGTTCTACGGACTCACAGACTAGCGCAGAAAGGCTTCTACCATGGGTTCCATCAAAATCGCTCCGTCTGTCCTTTCGGCCGACATGGCCAACCTCAAGGGCGAACTCGACAAGATCGCCGGTGCCGACTACGTGCACTTCGACGTTATGGACGGTCACTTTACCGGCAACCTCACCTTCGGCGTTGACATCCTTAAGGCCGTCAAGCGCTCCACCGATGTACCGGTCGACGCGCACCTCATGGTGTCGAACCCCGACGAGACGGTCGATTGGTTCGCCGACGCCGGTGCCGACATGATCACCGTGCACTACGAGGCTTCCACGCACCTGCACCGCACGCTCACCCATCTGCAGCAGCGCGGAGTTAAGGCCGGCGTGGTGCTCAACCCCGCCACCCCCGTGTGCGTGCTCGAGAGCATCATCGACGTCGTCGATATGGTGCTGCTCATGAGCGTGAACCCGGGCTTTGGCGGCCAGAGCTTTATCCCGGGCACCATCGCAAAGCTCCACGAGCTCAAGGCCATGTGCGAGCGCCACGGCGTGTCGCCCATGATCGAGGTCGACGGCGGCATCTCTTCCAAAAACATCGCAGAAGTCGTTAAGGCCGGCGCCAACGTGCTCGTGGCCGGCTCAGCCGTATTTAAGTCCGAAGACCCCGCTGCCGAGGTTGCGCTGCTGCAGAAGCTGGGCAACGAGGCCGCACAGGAGGCATAAACTCTTATGACCGCAGGTCAAAACCGCATACCCGTGAATCTTGACTATGCCGCCTCGACGCCCATGCGCGCCGAGGCGCGCCTTGCGCAGCAAGAATATGACGAAAGTGAGCTTGCCGGCGTCAACCCCAACTCGCTGCATTCGCTTGGCCGCAAGGCCGCCGCACGCCTGGAAGTCGCCCGTCGCGATATCGCCCGCAGCTTTGGCGCACGCGTTCGCCCGTCCGAGATCATCCTTACCAACGGCGGCACCGAGGCCAACCAGCTGGCGCTGCTCGGTCTTGCCGAGGGCGCTCGTCAGCGCGATCGTAAGCGCGATCGCGTAATCGTTTCGGCCATCGAGCACGATTCGATTCTGGACAACCTGCCGCTGCTGCGCGCCGCCGGCTTTATCGTCGACCTGGTGCAGCCCTGCCGCGCTGGCTACATAGAGCTCGCCAGGCTTGTCGAGCTGCTAGGCGACGACGTGGCACTCGTGAGCATTATGGTCGCCAACAACGAGACCGGCGTGGTGCAGCCCATCCGCGAGCTGGCCGCCGCCGCACATGCTGCCGGCGCCCTGTTCCACACCGATGCCATCCAGGGCTATCTGCATATTCCGCTCGATGTCACCGAGCTGGGCGTCGATGCTATGACCGTTGCCGCGCACAAGATCGGCGGCCCCGTGGCATCCGGCGCGCTCTACCTTAAGAACCGCACGCCGCTGCGTCCGCGCATCTTTGGCGGTGGACAGGAAGCCGGACGTCGTGCCGGCACGCAGGACCTGCGCACGCAGCTGGCCTTTGCCGCCGCCGCCTCTGCGCTGTTGCCGACCGTGGCCCAGGAGCGCGCGACGCTGCAGGCCTTGTCCGACAAACTCTACGCCACGCTTACGGCTCATCCGCGTATTCATGCCACCATGGGCGACTACGTACAGGCCGATCGCCTGCCGGGCATGGTGTCGATCTACGTCGACGGCATGGACTCCGAGGAGCTCATCGTCAAGCTCGACGCCGCCGGCTTTGAGGTTTCGGCCGGCTCGGCGTGCTCGAGCGGCAGCATGGACCCGAGCCACGTGCTCAGCGCAATGGGCATTGGTCGCGAGCAGGCGCTAGGCGCACTGCGCATCTCCTTCGATGACCGCGTGGACCCGGCTGACCTGAACGACTTTGCCCAGACGCTGCTCTCGATCGTAGGTGCTGCATGATCGTCGCCGAGCTTGAACGCGCGCTGCTGGCGCGCTACCCCAAGGCGGACGCCGAGGGCTGGGATCATGTAGGGCTCTCTGTGGGCGACCCTGCCGCCGAGATTGCTGGCGTGGCCTGCGCACTCGATGCGACCGAAGCTAATGTTCGCCGCGCACAAGATGCCGGTGCCAACGTGCTGCTGACGCATCACCCCGTCTATATCAAGGCGCCCGAGGCGTTTTGTCCGGCGGATGCGTCACGCCCCCAGTGCAGCGCTGCGCTGTACGAGGCGGCTCGTTGCGGCGTGAGCATTATTTCGCTCCACACCAACCTGGACCGTTCGCACGAAGCGCGCGTTCGCCTGAGTGAGTTGCTGGGCGCTGAGCCCATGAGCTCGCTGGAGCATGTGGACGACCCCGAGGCAACCGGCCTGGGCGCGCTTGCAACGCTCAACGACCCGTGCACGCTGCGCGATCTTGCCACCCGTGCTGCCACGGCCTTCGGCAGCGACCCGCGTGTGTGGGGCGAAGCCGATCGCCCGTGCCGCACCGTCGCCATTTTGGGCGGCTCCCTGGGCGACTTTGGAGAGCTCGCCATCGCCGCAGGCGCAGATGTTGTCGTGACGGGCGAGGCGGGCTACCACGTGGCGCAAGACCTTGCCTTGCGCGGGCTGTCGGTGATCTTGCTCGGCCACGACCGCTCTGAGGAGCCGTTCGTTGATATATTGATGAACTCTGCAGTTGACGCCGGGGTCGACCCCCGTCATGCGATTAAAATACTGAACCCTTGCCAATGGTGGACTGTGACAAAAGGAGAGAACTTATGAGCGCCGGCGCTACGCTACTCAAGCTGCAACAGATCGATTTGGAGCTCGCCCGCAACAAGAGCGAACTTGCCAATATGCCGGAGCTCAAGGAGCTCGCTTCCAAGCGTAAGACCTACGTTAAGCTCAAGGCCGAGATGACCAAGCTCTACGCCCAGCGCAAAGACCTGGATATTGAGCTCGATGACCTCAACACTACCGAGATCCAGACCAATACCGCCATCGAGGCCGCCAAGAAGCGCCATGTTGATGGCTCTGACTACCGCGAGGTTCAGGACCTGGAGAACGAGCTCGCCACCCTGGCCAAGCGTCTGGACAAGATCGAGCATACCCGTAAGGACGTCGTCATCGCCCATAAGGAGGCGCTCGACCGCGAGAACCGCGCGCAGGTCATCATCGCCAAGTTCGAGGAGGGCGTGAAGACCGACACCAAGGCCGCCCGCGCCAAGGCCGCCGACCTCCAGGCACAGATTGACGCCGCCACCAAGGAGCGCACCGCGCTGGCTGCCACGCTGCCGACTGACGTGCTCACCGATTACGAGCGCCTGCTCAAGCAGTTCCGTGGCCTGGCCGTCGAGACCATCAAGGGCAACATCCCCACGGTCTGCCACACCGCGCTGCAGGCATCGTCCATGAGCGACCTCAACCACGACGGTAGCGAGATTACGCACTGCCCGTACTGCCACCGTCTCCTGGTACTCCCGAGCAAGGAAGCCTAGCGATGACGGCGGCATCCAACAATTCAATGCAACTTGAGGGAAAAACGATCCTGCTGGGCATTACCGGCGGGATCGCCGCCTATAAGTCGTGCAATATCGTGCGCCTGCTGCAAAAGCGCGGCGCGCGCGTCAAGGTCGTTATGAGCGAGCATGCCACCGAGTTTGTGGGCCCGCTCACCTTCCGTGCGCTCACCAACGAGCCCGTTGCCGTGGGCCTCTTCGACGATCCCTCCGACCCTATCCACCACATTTCGCTGGCGCAAGAGCCCGATCTGGTGGTCGTGGCGCCCGCGACGGCCAACATCATCGCCAAGATGGCCAACGGCATCGCCGACGACCTCATCTCCACCACGCTGCTTGCGACGCCGCGACCCATCGTGATCGCACCCGCTATGAACAACGGTATGTGGAAGGCGCCAGCGATGCAGGCCAACATGGCCACGCTGCGCGAGCGCGGTGTCCATGTGGTGGGACCCGGCAGCGGCTACCTTGCCTGCGGCGACGTGGACACAGGGCGCATGAGCGAGCCCGAGGACATCGTCGAGGCTGTCTGCGAGGTGCTCAACCCCGCGCCTCAGGACCTGGCAGGTAAGCGCATCGTGATCACCGCCGGTCCCACGCACGAACCGATCGACCCCGTACGCTTCATTGGCAACCGGTCGTCGGGCAAGATGGGCATCGCCCTGGCGGGGGAGGCCGCTCGCCGAGGCGCTGCGGTCACGCTTGTGCTGGGGCCGACATCGCTCGATGTTCCCCGCGGCGTGGAGTGCGTGCGCGTGCAGACCGCCGCAGAGATGCTGCAGGCGACGCTGAGCGTCTTCCAGACGGCCGATGCGGCCATTTGTGCGGCCGCTGTCGCCGACTACACCCCCGCGGCCCCTGCCGACCATAAGCTCAAAAAGGCCAACGAGCGCTTGGATCGCATCGATCTTGTCGAAACGGTCGATATTTTGGCCGAGCTTTCGCGCCAAAAGGGCGAGCGAAGCGTGATCGGCTTTGCGGCCGAGACCGATAACGTCGTGGAGTACGCGCAGCGCAAACTCGCGCGCAAGGGTTGCGATGCCATTATCGCCAACGATGTCTCGCGCGCCGATTCGGGCTTTGGAACCGATACCAACAAGGCCTGGATTGTGAGCACAACGGGTACGAAAGAACTTCCCGTTCTAACAAAACCCCAGCTCGCAGATACAATTTTGGACTTGCTTCAAAATTTATAAAAAAGTTCTTGCACAAGTCTAAAGTTTCGGGTTAATATACTCCCTGTTGCGAGCGAGAGCAGAGCAACAAACAAAAGCTTCGGGACGTGGCGCAGCTTGGTAGCGCACTTGACTGGGGGTCAAGGGGTCGCTGGTTCGAATCCAGTCGTCCCGACCAGAAGTTTGCAGGTCAGGCACCTAGTGCCTGACCTTTTTTGTTTTAAGCAATTGCTTAATTTTGATTAAGCAACAGGACGCCAAAATCTAGCTGCGCGATATTCGCTTTTTGCGGTTACTTGCGTGTTTTGCACACGCTTGAGCCGATTTATTACCGCGATGTGAATCTACATACGCGTAGCTGGTATACAGCCGAGTACAGGCTGTATTTATCGCGGCGATTTACATAGGTATAACGACTGTAACGAATAAGCGTGTCGCTGTATTTATTCCAGTAGTTCACTTGATCGGTGGACAAGTGGGCTGTTGCAACGAAACGCCAAGCAGGATGGGCTCTATACGAGGACGCCGCAGAGGTAATGGCGGGGGAGTGCGGCAGGCGCTCTGAGAGCCGCTGTATGACCCCATTTCTCCTCAACTCGATAACCTGTGCTATGAACCTCAAACCCCTTCGTTCTGCTGCTAAAAGAAAGGCCCGCGCAGGATAGCGCGGGCCTTTATCCATATGTCAGCTTATAGGACAAACTGTCTAGAAACACCAAGCGGGAAACACGAAGTCGGTTGCCGTGTAGCCGTGGTTGCTCCAGTCACCGTTGCTATGGACATAGCGGAAGTACTGGGAGCCATCCAGACATACGGAGCGAGTCCAGTGGCTAGAGCCGGACGAAGCCCCGGAAAATTTTTCCTGCGTCACGCCCTTGAAGGCGTAATACTCGTACTGGGAGCCGTCGGACTGGAGGTGCCCATTGGCCTGGAGTGGAGGTTTCCGTAGACCTCGGTCGTCGAGAGCAGGAAGACCTTGTCGGTCGTGGCCGTCACGGTGCCGGGGTATGTGTCCAACTTGTTGTCGGTCATTTTCGTGACGGCTTTCGCCCTAGATTGGATCTCAGCCGGCAGGAGCGCCCAGAGGTCGCCGGAGTTGAGGCGGCCGCGCAGCTCGGAATGCTCCCATCCGCCGAAATTGTAATATGAGTCACTCATGCGCTTCTTGCCCATTGCGCCGTTGGTCGCCTCAAATGTGAGTCCCGCCTTGCCGGTGCCGTCCGCGAGGTCGTCGTGGTTGATGCCGACGATGCGGTACTCGAGCGTCTCGCCATTGGTCAACTTGACGGAGAATTTCGTCCCCGCATCCATCGCTGCCTTCGCCTTGGCGTATGCGGGAGAAGCCGTGCCATCCTTGGCGATGTCCTCGGCCACGGCCTTCTGCTCCTCGAGCGTCCAGTCCTTCGCGTCCTTGGCGACGGCCGCTTGGACGGTCGCGGAATCGGCCCCGGCGGAACCGCCGCCGGACGCTCCTCCGCTCTCGACGCCGCCGGTCGTCCCGTTGTTCACCGTGTTGCCGACCAGGTTGAACTGGTTGCGGATGGCACCGGCCACGCCGGGTCCCGCGAACACGATCACCAGGCCGATAACCGCGATGATCAGGACGTACTCGATGATTGACTGTCCTCGGAGAAGAGTACCTCTAGGAGATACCCATTACAGTCTGAAATAGGCCATCGATAAATTTCGATGGCGAGCATTCGGCGC
>OJPV01000358.1_pt1 | contig 25644 bp, 21 predicted proteins | sample 1598581 | NCBI WGS metagenome assembly OJPV01 (sample SAMN03922501, study PRJEB24848) | human gut metagenome | isolation source: stool sample | host: Homo sapiens | place: Germany | collected 2011-11
CCTTTGATATCCGCATGACACGCCCAACTATGAGCCAGTCATGAATACGGCGGAGGTTCACACCATCGAGCACCTGGCTGCCACCTGGCTGCGAAATAACGAGGAGTGGAAAGACCGCGTCCTCTACTTCGGACCGATGGGCTGCCGCACCGGCTTTTACCTGCTTCTCGCAGGCGACCTGACATCCGAGGAGATCGTGCCGCTGATGAAAGGGCTCTTTACTTTCATGCGCGACTACAAAGACGAGGTTCCGGGTGCTTGTGCAAAAGATTGCGGCAACTACCTCGATATGAACCTGCCGATGGCAAACTGGCTGGCTGACCGCTTTCTGCGCGAAGTCTTAGATGGAATTGGTCCGGAGAGACTGGTTTATCCGGAATAAAAGACAAGAATAGCAGGCGGTATGCTTTGAAACACAAAACCCCCAGATGCTGTAGCATCTGAGGGGTTTTATTCTATTATTTTCTATTTTCCCTATTTTCTTGCATCCGCAGCCGCTGCATGTCCAGATAATCCTTCTCCATGCGCCATACGCGATACAAGCGGCGCGATCCGCGCGGATGCCTCCGGGGTCATGCTCTGGTGGGTACAGGTCTTTAAGAATGTACCAACCCAGACGCCACCGGTATAACGTGCCGCCCGAAGAGTCGGAAGTGTGTGGTTGGTTCCGGAAGCATAATCACCAAATACCTCCGCCGTATTCTGACCGATAAACAGGGAACCGTAATTAACCAGCTTCGGAATCAGTGCATCCGGATCTTCCACGTTGATCTCCAGATGCTCCGGTGCGTACTCATTCGCATACTGAACTGCCTCGTCCAGGCTGTCTACCACGCCGATCTCTCCAAACGTATCCCAGGACTGTCTCGCAATCTTTGCCGTATCCAGAATCTTCAGCTCTTCCTCTACCGCCTCAATCACGCTCTTTCCAAATGTCTCATCGGTTGTCAGAAGAATGCCTTTCGCATTGACATCATGCTCGGACTGTGCCAGCAGATCTGCCGCTACCACCTTCGCGCTCGCTTTTCCGTCCGCGATTACCAGGACCTCGCTCGGCCCGGCTACAAAGTCGATGCCGACCTGCCCGTAGCACTGACGTTTCGCCTCGGTTACGAAGCGGTTACCCGGCCCTACAATAATATCCACCGGCTTGATGCTCTCAGTTCCATAGGAAAATGCTGCGATCGCCTGTGCACCGCCCAGTGCGTAGATCTCATCCACGCCAGCCAGATCCATCGCTACCAGCGTCTTGGCATTGATATGACCCGTTCCCCGCACTACCGGAGAGCAGGCGGTGATACGTTTTACCCCCGCTGCCTTCGCCGGAGTCGCTAACATCAGCGCCGTCGAATACAGCGGATAATTGCCGCCCGGCACATAACAGCAGCAGGACTCCACCGGAATGATGCGGTGTCCTAAAAAGACTCCCGGCTCCGGGCTGAAATTGTCAAGCGGTTTCACGGTCTGTCTCTGCGCGTTCGCAAATGCCTCGATATTGTGATGCGCCGCTTTCAGATCCGCCAGCTCCTGCTCGCCCAGCTCCTTATAAGCCGCATCAATCTCCTCCCGGCTGACCCGCAGCGATTCACGGGTACATCCGTCAAACTTCTCATTGTACTCCCTCAGTGCCGCGTCCCCGCGCCCCCGGACCTCACCAATAATCCCCGCCACGATCTCCCGCAGATTCCGGTTATCTTCCTCGCTTCGAACCTGTGCTTCTTTTATAATCTTGATCATACGTTCTGCCTCTCTGTATAAGTTTTATCATTTTTTCCAAGTATACCACAAGTCTTTTTATTTTGCGATACAAAATAAACCTATCCAACACATCTGAAACCAGAACGTTACTGTACACGGGTAGGCACTTTTGGAACCGAAAGTGCCGTAAGAAAACGTGCCCAGTAACACCAGAACAGGATCACACTTTTCTCTTAGACAACCGTCTCAATATTCTTAACCACAAATCCCTCTTTTTCAACCGCTTCCTGCAGCTTCGCATCGTCCACACCTTTCTCATAGAACACGCGGGCAATGCCTCTGTCTACGTCCGCATCTGCACGGATGACGCCGTTCTGGGCAGTCAGGGCTTTTTCAACGGATTTCTTGCAGTTTGCACAGTGCATACCCTCGATCCGCATGATCTTGGACGGGGTACTCGCTGTAATCGCTTTCTTGGAAAGATCTTCGCCGCGCGCACCAGCATTCCCATCGCTGCCGCAGGAACCGCAGCTTCCACCGGAGCATCCGCAGCATCCGCCGCCTTTTCCCGTGTAATGACGGATCGCCGAACGTAATGCCAGCAAAAGCAAAATCGCTACTACAATTAAAATTCCAATATGAATCGGTTTCATACGTTATCGTCCTCTCTTCTCTGACTTTTCGATGAATGGCTTCGGAGTATCTTTTTTATTTTATCATACACACGGCAGATAAAATATCCTACAAAATAAACTACCAGAAAACCAATCACACCATAAAACATGGATCCGGATGAATCTCCCATCTATGCTTTCTCCTTTTCTTTTTTGAAATCGAATAAAACTGCCTCCAAACAGCAGACTTTCATTCTGCTATCCGAGGCAGCCTTATAAAGGATTGATTTTATCACTTATGATTCCAGGCACCTGCCGATGCCCGGTCAGCGGAAACGCAAAACCACCGGCCGGACGGCAGAACCTGTTTTATTTTTCATTTAGAAACTAACTTATGAAGCTGCCTCTACAGAGCTTCTTGTGTAGCTCTTCTGATCCTTATATGGATCCGGACGGAACAGCATGAACAGCATGAGTACCAGAAGGACTGCTGCCACGATAGTCCATACGTTGAATGCAACTGCGCCAAGTACCAGACCACCTAACTGATATACAATCAGGGATACAGCGTAAGCGAAGAGATTCTGATACAGGATAGCGAACCAGAACCATTTTCTGGACTGGAGCTGCTGTGCCATCGTTGCGATAGCTGCCAGACACGGAGAGTCAAGCAGGTTGAACAGCAGGAATGTAAAGGCTGCGATGGTTGTCGGGAACCATGTCTGGATAGCTGCTGCTACGACATCGGTCTCCTCAGACAGATCCTCGGATACATTCGCCAGAACACCCATGGTGGAAACGATAGCCTCTTTTGCTGTGAAACCAGTGATGGAAGCTGCAACCGGCTGCCACTCGCCGAAACCAAGCGGACGGAAGAGGATTGCGATAGCACCACCCAGCATAGCCAGGATAGAATCTGCAGATTCTTCTACCAGACCAAATCCACCGTCTACAAATCCGAAGGAGGACAGGAACCACATAACAACGCAAGCCAGGAACAGGATTGTACCAGCCTTGATGATGAATCCCTTCAGACGCTCCCAAACATGAAGGAGAACGGTCTTAGCGGACGGAATGTGGTACGCCGGAAGCTCCATAACGAACGGAGCTGGTTTGCCGGAGAACGGTTTGGTCTTCTTTAACATGATCGCGGATACAAGAACCGCAACGATACCTACAAAGTACATGATCGGAGCCATCATAGTAGCCAGATCCATGTTGCCGCTCATATAGCCAGCCATAACGCCGCCCATCAGAGCGATAACCGGCAGTTTCGCACCACACGGAACGAATGTAGCGGTCATGATAGTAAGACGTCTGTCGTTGTCCTGCTCGATGGTCTTGGACGCCATGATACCTGGAACACCGCAGCCAGAGGAAATCAGCAGCGGGATGAAGCTCTTACCGGACAGTCCGAAGTGACGGAATACACGGTCCATAACGAATGCGATACGTACCATGTAACCACAATCTTCCAGAATGGAAAGGAAGAGGAACAGGATAGCCATCTGCGGAACGAAACCAAGAACGGCGCCAACACCGCCGATGATACCATCCACTACAAGGCTTACAATCAGGTCGGAAGCGCCTGCTGCTGCCAGCGCATCGCCAGCCCAGCCCTGAATTGCGCCAACAAATGTATCATTGGTCCAGTCTGTTACGAATGTACCCACGGTAGTAACGGATACATAGTAAACCGCCCACATAACAAGAACAAAGATCGGAATACCAAGTAAACGGTTGGTTACGATGCTATCGATCTTATCCGACAGACTCATCTTCTGAGCCGGTTTCTTTACGGTCTCCTCGATAACCTTCTGAATGTATACATATCTCTGGTCAGTGATAACAGACTCAGCGTCATCATCAAACTCTTTCTCCAGTTCCTTGGTGTAACGGGAGAAACGGTTGTCTGCACTAAGACCAAGCTGATCTGCAACTTTGCTGTCATTCTCGAGAACTTTGATTGCATACCATCTCTTCTCTGCATCCGGAATGCTAGAAGGAAGCTCTGCCTCGATTGCGCTTACTTTATCCTCTACGCTGCTCTCGAAAATAGCACTTACAGTGCCTGCTGCATGGCTCTTTGCAACTTTGATTGCCTCTGCAATGACTTCCTTCAGACCGGTTTTCTTCAGCGCGGAAGTCTCAATAATCGGGCAGCCAAGTTTCTTGGACAGTGCCTTTACATCAATGTTGATGCCGTTCTTCTTCAGAAGATCGCACATATTTAAAGCGATAACAACCGGAATACCTGTCTCGATCAGCTGTGTGGTCAGATACAGGTTACGCTCAATGTTGGTTGCATCGACTAAGTCTACGATGACATCCGGATTCTCTTTTAAGATAAAATCACGGGTTACAACTTCCTCCAGTGTATACGGAGAAAGGGAATAAACTCCTGGAAGGTCCGTTACATTTACTTCTTCTCCCGAAGCATCTTTTAATTTACCGGTTTTCTTCTCAACTGTAACACCCGGCCAGTTACCTACATACTGGTTAGCACCCGTCAGTGCGTTAAACATGGTTGTTTTACCGCAGTTCGGGTTACCCGCCAAAGCAATATGAATTGCCATTTTTCATCCTCCTGCTTTTTTAATCAAACGTATTAAACTGTCTGAACATCTACGCACTCAGCATCGGCTTTACGAAGTGAAAGCTCATATCCACGAATCGTAACCTCTACCGGATCGCCCAGCGGAGCTACTTTTCGAATAAAAATCTCGCTTCCCTTCGTGATGCCCATATCCATGATGCGGCGTTTGTATGCGCCTTCGCCATGAATCTTGACAACTTTGACGGTAGATCCAACCTGTGCATCTTTAAGCGTCATTCTCTGTTCCTCCTAACCATTCCAATTTTTCACTCGGGATTCCGTCTGCTTTTGTACCATACAACCTGCTCTGGAATATCCCCATTCCCTTGCCTTAGACCAGAATGTGTCTTGCCTGATCCTTATTTATAGCCACTCTGGACTCCTTTACGTGAATAATCACGTCTCCGTCCAGCTGGGTTATCAATTTTACTTCGGTTCCCTCGTTAAATCCCATGGATTTTAAATGAGAACGAACCTCTGTGTTTCCGCTGATCTTTTTGATCGTATAGGCGGTTCCAACGGTTGCCATCGAAATCGGCATTGCTCCCTGCATACGATTCTCCTTCCTCTGTGTTTCCGCATTCTGCCCGTCATGATGTCTCACTTAGCGGAAACGGCTCTTTTCATCTGCTGCTAATCTAATTGATTCGCATACGCTAATTCTCATTAGTTTCTGCTAACAATTATTAGACATGGCTAATTTTCATTAGATGAGACTAATTTTCATTAGTTATTCCTAACTCATACATAAGGTTAGCACATGCTAACTTTATTGTCAAGTTTTTTTGCCCGATCTGGAAATAAAAAAAGGGCGTGTTTTACGCCCGAAAATTGTCAAAAATTCCCATAATTAAAAGTCATCCCACGGAGCTTTTTTGTCATAGGACAAGGTTTTCTATGACAAAAAATACAGCACCAGAAGATGCGCCGGATAATAGATATAAAAGAACGAACGGAATCTGCTCCGACCTCTGGAACCGTCATATAACATGAAGCAGACAGCCGTGAGCGCCAGTACCCAGAGGGGTTCCTGCCACGCAAACGCGCCGATGAGGACGGCGGCAATCATCTTCATAAACACCCCCGCCGTTTTCTCATGAAAAAGAATGTGCCTTGGCACGTTAGTGCCTGAATTTCCTATTACACAAAAATAAAATGCCAGCACCAGTCCCATCCCCCATGCGCCGCCGTCTGCTCCCGCCGCTTCTGTCAGCGTACAGAACGCTGCCGTCAGCACCAGCTTCTCCCAGATACCGTTTCCATACCGCTCTAATAGCTCCATCGCAACCAGCGCCAGAAAAAAGGTCAGGCAGACATTCTGGTGCTGTGCATCCATCCACCGTCCGGAAAATGCCAGATCATACGGAATCTCCGACACAGCCGCCGCCAAAAGCAGCCTCCGTCCATAACATCTGCGATCCCGCGTGTGAAAAAAACCTTCTACTAATAAAAAGGCGAACAATGGAAACGCCAGATCCCCAAATGTCCGGAATCCCGGAACCGGTCTGCAGATCACCGCAATGTGGTCTGCCGTCATCGCCAGGAGTGCTAAATATTTAAGGGCGGAGGCACTGAGATGGAGGCGGGTTAAAACCGCTCTTTCCATCCCCTCTGATTTCTCATTCTGCTTTTCCTTGATTCGATCTTTTATCGCACTCTCCTCCCTTCGTTTCCTGTCCATTCTATCTCTATTCCATCAAATTATACTGAACATTTCACCCGCTGTCCATCCGCACTTTTCCATTCCCTTTTTCTCCATCTCCCCTATTTTTCCATTCTCATTTTCCACTCTTTCTCCCCATCTTTTTTCTTTATTTTCTCTAATAAAAAAAAGTAGTTTTTCCTTATAAATAAAGGCTTTTCGGCACTTTTCCGCGTCTTTTTTACACTAATTTTACATTTTATTTGACAAACGAAAAACCGTGTTATATTCTGTAAATGGTGCTGGTGCGAGATCCTGCTGAAAAAGCAAAAATCCCGCACCGCTCTTCATTTTAAATACTAAAAAAAACACGGACAAAAGAGGTAGAATCTCATGGCAAGTTTAGATGTTATTTGCATTGGCGCTATCAATTATGACTATATGTTTCACTGCACCGGACTTGATCTGGTGGAGACATCCGCCGGTGGAGGCGACGAGAACTTAAGCAACCCGATTTCCGATGTGGAAAACGATATTCAGGAGCTGGCAATAAAAGGCAAGGAGTACACGACCCAGATCGGCGGTTCCGCTTTCATCACCCTGAAAGTTGCAAAGCATATTCTCCCTAACCTGCAGGTCGCTTATGTCGGCGTGTGCGGTACGCCCAGTCCATTCGATCTGCGCTTCGGCAAGACAAATGACATTGACGCTGAGCTGGCGCACCTGGATAACCGCGACTGGCTGTTTACCACGCGCGAACGCTTCGACGATCCATATTCCAAATCGATTGCCAAATCGATTGTCCGCCTTTATAATCACACGCGCAACTGTATTAAGATTGCACCGTGTGCCAACAACACGCTCTTAGACCGCATCCAGGAACAGGAAGCCCGGACGGGAACCACACTGGCGGAGTACCTCGCGCAGGCCCGCTGGATCCATCTGTCATCCCTGTCTGATTTCGACCAATTCGAGGCAATCATGCAATCGGTCATCCAGGCAAAACATTTAAATCCTGCCATGAAAGTCAGCATGGATCCTGGTTTTGAGTATACATCGCTGCGCCGTGAGCGCTTACAGCCGCTGATCGCATATGCCGATTATGTTTTCTTAAATAAATCCGAAAAGAAAAACCTCGGCTTCAATGCCCGCAGCGCCCGTCCGCTCTACGCGAACCTCTGTGAGTATTTTTCTGCGATCAACCCGGATCCCACCCGCACCCTCATTGTCAAGCACGATGACCGCCATGAGCTGATCCATTTTAAGGACGGCGTATGTCAGATCCGCACAGTCCGCCACAAAAAGCTCTACCAGTACCAGTTAAACAACGATACCGGCGCCGGTGATTCCTTTGCCGGCGGTTTCATCAGCGGTATGCTCGATGATCGGCTCAATTCGGATATCGCTGAGCCGATCCAGCTCGGTGTTCTGGCTGCCAAGGGACGGATGCGTAGTTTTGATTATGAGAACCCGTATCTGAATATACAGAAATTGACCAATGCTTTTTTTGAAGCTCTATAATATTTTTTTCAAGTGCTGTTAAATAGCGCAGAGTGAATTGCAGCCATCATTTCAGGAGAAAAGTACCCAAAAAACAATAAAAGGGGGCTTTTCTCCTGTTTATCCTTATATAATTATATATATAATGTCTGTACACATCTAAAAACTTCTTTCATATATTAATATCAATTTGATATTGATTTTGGAGATCCCATGATCCGCCTCAGCCTATGTATGATCGTCAAAAATGAAGAAGCCGTTTTGACGCGTGTTTTAGCATCTGCCATACAATTTGCGGATGAAATCCTCGTCGCCGACACCGGTTCCACCGATCGAACTGTAGAAATCGCCCGGCAATACACCAAACATATTTATCACTACCCGTGGAACGATGATTTCGCCGCCGCGCGCAATTTCATCTGTGAAAAGGTCTCAACCGAATACTGGATGTGGCTCGACGCCGACGATATCGTTCCCGCCGAATCGATCACAGCGATTTTAAAGTTGAAAGAAACTTTAAGCAAATCCCCGCAGCCCGATGTCGTCATGATGAAATACGTTGCCGGATTTCAGCCGGACGGTACATCTGCATTTACCTACAATCGCGAACGGATTTTGCGAACGGACCGGCATTTTCGCTGGAAAGGACGCGTCCACGAAGCCATCGCGCCGCGCGGCAGGATTCTCTATTCTCCTATTCAGATCGAACACCGAAAGCCTGCTTCTGCTCTCACCCATTCTGACCGTAACCTGAAAATCTATGAAACAATGCTTGCGGACGGCGAACTGCTCGATCCACGCCATCAATACTACTATGCCCGCGAACTCATCGACCACAAACAATATGAAAAAGCCCGCCCGGTTCTGGAACATTTCCTGAATGAACCGGCCGGATGGTATGAAAATAAGACAGATGCCTGTCTGCTTCTGGCGCGCTGCCATGAAATGCTCAGAAATACGACTGCCAGCCAGCTTTCTCTGTTCCAGAGTTTCCTCTACGACCGCCCACGTGCTAAAACTTGCTGTGAGATCGGACGGTTGAAACTTTCCCTCGGAGAAATTCCCCAGGCTGTTTTCTGGTACCAGCTTGCCCTGAAAGACCGACCAGAATATCATCCAAATGCCTTTATCGAAGCCGATTACTATGATTTCATTCCTTTAATCCAGCTCTGCGTCTGCTATGATCGGATGGGAAACTATGATAAGGCACTGTATTATCATAAGAAAACAAAAAAAATCCGCCCGGATTCTCCGGCGGTTTTGACAAATGAAAAATACTTTCAAACCATATCCTCAAACCATAAAACAAACTGATTACCTATCTTGTGACATTCTCTCCGACCTCTGCGGTAGTCTGAGCGGCGGACTGGGAGTCGTTCCATCCAGCGGCATCCACACTTCCTACATTCATTCTTACCGTCTTCCACACTTATAATATTCCACAGTTCCAAGCCCTCGATTTCCCAGCCCTTTTCTACTAATGCACATCTCTTTCATCGCACACATATACTACATCAGGATGGATGTCCTAAATCTGGAAAGGAGTTTTTTATGTTTCGTCATTCATGTAATTTTCCCTACTATTTTGATGATAGTGACTATGAAAATAACGGCTATGGGCGCTGCGGACGCGATCGCGGCTGTCCCGGTTCTTTTGAACCCTACAACTGCTGTCGTCCCGGTCCCATAGGACCACGCGGCTGCCCCGGACCGATCGGACCTGTCGGTCCCACTGGTGCTGCCGGACTCGATGGACTGGACGGCGCTACCGGTCCGGCTGGTCCGGCTGGTCCGACCGGGGCAACGGGCGCTGCGGGTCCGATTGGGCCGACCGGCGCTACCGGGGCTGTTGGTCCGACTGGGCCGACCGGGGCTGACGGCGCTACCGGCCCAACTGGCGCTACAGGAGCTACCGGCGCTGCGGGTCCGACTGGCGCTACCGGTCCGACCGGCGCTGCAGGAGCTGTCGGCGCTACAGGAGCTACCGGCGCAACGGGTCCTACCGGTCCCGCCGCCATCGTCACCGCCGCTGCTCCCGTCGCAGATGCAACAAGTGCTGAAGATGTCGTTGAACGCTTTAATGAACTTCTTGCCAACCTGCGTGCCGCCGGACTTCTGGCAACCGACAATGCGTAAAGGGCTGAAATTCTGTGAAAAAGAATGTGCCTTAACACATTCGGGCGTCTCGCGCGGTCGCTTGCGACATGTTTCTGCTTCGCGCGAGTACGCATCCTCGCGGAGCGTTTGTTGTTTCATAGAACGCAATTTCCTATGAAACAACAGAAAAACCCCGGAAACCTTACGGTTCCGGGGTATCTCTTACGTCTGGACACAATGCGCTTCCTGGAAGCGACTTTATATTATATATATACGGTACATCTCTTGCCTGCTGCGCATACAAGAAGCACCTTTGTTTAATTCATTGATTACTCAATGATAGTAGCAACTCTACCAGATCCTACTGTACGGCCGCCCTCACGGATAGCGAAACGAAGACCCTGCTCCATAGCTACCGGATGAATCAGCTCTACAGTCATCTCTACGTTGTCGCCCGGCATACACATCTCGGTACCAGCCGGTAACTCACAAACGCCTGTTACGTCAGTGGTTCTGAAGTAGAACTGCGGACGATAGTTGTTGAAGAACGGAGTATGACGACCACCCTCGTCTTTTGTCAGAACGTAAACCTGAGCAGTAAATTTCTTATGGCACTTTACAGAACCCGGTTTAACCAGACACTGACCACGCTGGATGTCAGTTCTCTGAACACCACGAAGCAGAGCACCGATGTTATCACCAGCCTCAGCCTGATCAAGCAGCTTACGGAACATCTCGATACCAGTTACAACAGTCTTACGAGTCTCCTCGTGAATACCAACGATCTCAACCTCATCGTTCAGTTTCAGAGTACCACGCTCAACACGACCGGTAGCAACAGTACCACGACCTGTGATGGTGAATACGTCCTCGATTGGCATCAGGAACGGCTTATCAGTAGCACGTACCGGATCCGGAATGTAGGAATCTACAGCATCCATAAGCTCCATGATCTTGTCGCCCCACTCGCCGTTCGGATCTTCAAGAGCCTTCAGAGCAGAACCCTGGATGATCGGTGTGTCATCGCCCGGGAACTCGTACTCGTTCAGCAGGTCTCTGATCTCCATCTCAACCAGCTCAAGCAGCTCCGGATCGTCTACCATATCGCACTTGTTCATGAATACTACGATGTACGGTACGCCTACCTGACGGGAAAGCAGGATGTGCTCTCTTGTCTGAGCCATAACACCATCGGTAGCAGCTACAACCAGAATAGCGCCATCCATCTGAGCAGCACCAGTGATCATGTTCTTAACGTAGTCAGCATGTCCTGGGCAGTCAACGTGTGCGTAATGTCTCTTCTCTGTCTGATACTCAACGTGTGCAGTAGAGATAGTAATACCACGCTCTCTCTCTTCCGGAGCTTTATCGATATCCTCGAAGTTCTCAGCTGTGTTACCAGCTACTCTTGCAGCCAGAACTTTTGTGATAGCTGCTGTCAGGGTTGTTTTACCATGGTCTACGTGTCCGATAGTACCAATGTTACAATGCGGTTTAGTTCTTTCAAACTTTGCTTTTGCCATTTTAAGACGTCCTCCTTAATTTACACCCAATACGGGTATCTCAATTTATGTTAGGCTGACTCTAATTATATTCGATTAGAGCCGTTTTTTCAAGCCTAATATTGCTTTTCCGGGCAGTTATCTGCCCGGAAAAGGCAATATAGTTACATTTTTAATTATTTCTCAGCTTTTCCAGCAAGAACTTTCTCCTGAACGCTCTTCGGAACCGGCTCATATTTCTCAAAGAACATGGAGTAGTTACCACGTCCCTGAGTTCTGGAACGAAGGTCGGTAGAATAACCGAACATCTCTGCCAGCGGAACATAAGCCTTAACCAGCTTGCCGCCGCCGATGTCTTCCATACCCTCGATACGACCACGACGAGAGTTGATATCACCGATGATATCACCCATATACTCTTCCGGCATGGTTACCTCAACCTTCATGATCGGCTCAAGCAGTACCGGGTTACCTTTACGCATAGCATCCTTGAATGCCATGGAACCTGCGATATGGAAAGCCATCTCAGAAGAGTCGACCTCATGGTAGGAACCATCGTATACGTCAGCGTGAACGCCGAGTACCGGGAATCCGCCGAGGATACCTGCCTTAGCAGCCTCTTCGATACCTTCGCCTACAGCCGGGATGTACTCTTTCGGGATAGCACCGCCGACAACGCTGGACTCAAACTTGAAGGTCTCTTCGCCGTTCGGATCCATCGGAGTGAAGTGTACCTTACAATGACCGTACTGACCACGACCACCAGACTGTTTTGCATACTTGCTGTCTACATCTACAGCCTTTGTGAAGGTCTCTTTGTAAGCTACCTGCGGAGCACCTACGTTAGCTTCAACGTGGAACTCACGAAGCAGACGGTCTACGATAATCTCCAGATGGAGCTCGCCCATACCAGCGATGATTGTCTGACCAGTCTCTTTGTTTGTATAAGCACGGAAGGTCGGATCCTCCTCTGCCAGTTTTGCAAGAGCCTCGCCCATCTTGTCCTGACCAGCTTTGGTCTTCGGCTCGATAGCGATGTCGATAACCGGCTCCGGGAACTCCATGGACTCCAGGATTACCGGATGCTGCTCATCACAGATAGTATCACCTGTGGTGGAGAACTTAAATCCGATCGCTGCTGCGATATCACCGGAGTAAACCTTTTCCAGCTCGTGACGCTTGTTGGCATGCATCTGAAGGATACGTCCAACACGCTCTTTTTTGTCCTTTGTTGCATTCAGTACGTATGAACCGGAGTTCATAACACCTGAGTACACACGGAAGTAAGCCAGCTTACCTACGAACGGGTCGGTCATGATCTTGAATACAAGAGCAGAGAACGGCTCTTCGTCGGAAGAATGTCTTACAGTCTCGTTGCCATCCAGGTCAACACCCTTGATCGGCGGGATATCAAGCGGAGACGGCATGAACTCAATGATAGCATCCAGGAGCTTCTGAATACCCTTATTTCTGTATGCGGTACCACAGCATACCGGGATAGCCTGACACTCACAGGTTGCTTTTCTTAATACTTTCTTTAATTCATCTACAGACGGCTCTTCACCCTCAAGGTATGCCATCATCAGATCATCATCCAGCTCGCAGATCTTCTCTACCAGCTCGGTGTGGTAAAGCTCAGCGTCATCCTTCATATCCTCCGGGATATCAAGGATGCTGATGTCCTCACCCTTATCATCATTGTAGATGTATGCTTTCATCTCGAACAGGTCGATAATTCCCTTGAAATCATCTTCCTTGCCGATCGGAAGCTGTAAACAGATAGCATTCTTACCAAGTCTGGTCTTGATCTGCTCTACACAGCCATAGAAGTTTGCACCCAGGATATCCATCTTGTTGATGAATGCCATACGCGGTACATTGTAGGTATCAGCCTGACGCCATACGTTCTCAGACTGCGGCTCTACACCACCCTTAGCACAGAATACACCTACAGCGCCGTCCAGTACACGCAGGGAACGCTCAACCTCAACCGTGAAGTCAACGTGTCCTGGGGTATCGATGATGTTGATACGATGCTCCAGAGCGCCTGGTTTCGGTTTGCAGTTTTCCTGCAAAGTCCAGTGACAGGTTGTCGCTGCAGAAGTGATGGTAATACCTCTCTCCTGCTCCTGAGCCATCCAGTCCATGGTAGCAGTACCTTCATGAGTATCACCGATCTTATAGTTAACACCAGTATAATACAGAATACGCTCAGTAGTGGTAGTCTTACCAGCATCGATATGAGCCATAATACCAATATTTCTGGTTCTCTCTAACGGATATTCTCTTCCAGCCAAAGCTTTTTCCTCCTATTAGAATCTGTAATGAGCAAATGCCTTGTTAGCCTCTGCCATCTTATGCATATCTTCTTTCTTCTTCACAGATGCACCAGTGTTGTTAGCTGCATCCAGAATCTCTTTTGCCAGTCTCTCTTCCTGAGTCTTCTCGCCTCTCTTACGGGAGTACAGAGTGATCCAGCGAAGTGCAAGAGCCTGTCTTCTTTCCGGCTTAACCTCGATCGGTACCTGATAGGTAGCACCACCGATACGTTTTGCCTTAACTTCCAGAACCGGCATGATGTTGTTCATTGCCTCTTCGAAAACCTCTACAGCTTCCTTACCGGATTCTGCAGCGACACGATCAAACGCGCCGTATACGATCTTCTGAGCAACGCCCTTTTTGCCGTCCAGCATGATGTTGTTGATTAATTTAGTAACAACCTTATTGTTGTACAGCGGATCCGCTAATACGTCTCTTTTCTGAGTATGTCCTTTACGTGGCACGTTACTTCCCTCCTTAATATCTGCTCCGGCGGGGAGCCGCGGGAGCCATTCATTAGATCTTAGGTACTCGCATTGAACACTTAGCGAGGTCCCTCACGAGCTTAGTGTGAAAGCGCACCTGCGAAACGAGCGCGTCTTTCAGCGCGACATTGAGCACGGTGCTTCCTCTCTTCCTGCCCGGCAGGTTCTCTCCAAGTTCAACCTGCGTCTCGTGCGCGGTTCTATGATTCCCTGCAACCTACAGGATCAATATCAAAGTCCGGCACATTCATTCTAAATCTAATAGAACTTCTACCTAATTAAAATTATTTCTTGTCTTTCGGTCTCTTAGCGCCGTATTTGGAACGCGCCTGTTTTCTGTTGGCTACGCCTGCAGTATCAAGAGTACCTCTGATGATGTGGTATCTGGTACCTGGTAAGTCTTTTACACGACCACCACGAATCAGAACAACGCTGTGCTCCTGTAAGTTGTGTCCCTCACCCGGGATGTAGCTTGTTACTTCGATACCGTTGGAAAGACGAACTCTGGCGATTTTTCTAAGAGCAGAGTTAGGCTTTTTAGGTGTTGCAGTCTTAACGGCTGTACACACGCCTCTCTTCTGCGGTGCAGAAACGTTGATAGCTTTCTTCTGTAAAGAGTTGTATCCCTTCTGCAGAGCCGGAGCTGTTGATTTCTTTTCAGATGTCTGTCTTCCCTTTCTTACTAACTGGTTAAATGTAGGCATCCTTTTCACCTCCTGTGATATTGTCTGTGGTTGCTTTTTTAAGCTTGTATTTCCGCGCAGAAATTCCTTGAATTTTGCACGCTTACTTATATAGCTAGTTTGAGTTGCACTGTCAAGGTATAAAATGCAAATTTTTCCCGTAAAATAAAGGGTTTTACGCTGTATCCAGGTACAGTGCAAAACCCTCTATTGTCTCGTCTGACTCTTTTTTGTCCGGAAAATATCTTAAATATCCCGGAACTTCATTTCCACTACTCCTGCGGTCCCATGTACTCCGAATCACCAAAACCAAGAATCAGCATAAAAAGCGGATTCAGGAAAAATAAACCAATCGTAAATCCTATCCCGTGACCATAAGCACACGCCAGCTTATAGAGTGCCACCACATTCATGAGTGCTGTTCCCAGAAGCGCAAGCGAACCGATAACTCCCACGATTCCGCCGAAGGAATTTAAAATACCTCCGCCGACCGCCAGTCCCAGTGCCACCCAGAAATACTGCACATCCCAGGTCAGCCGGTACTGTACATAGCCATTGTAAATCGGAATGATGGATTTCCATCCTTCTTCCCCGGCTTTTGTAAAGATCTTCCAGTATGCAATTACCTGCAGAATATAAAAGATAAACGCAAATAATGCATATGCCATAATAAACGCTACCAATCCCATACACTTTCCTCCTTTCAGCTTTTACTGTCCGAAGAACGTATTCACGCCAGCCAGCAGTCCGTTCGCCAGCGTCTCAAGCGTCGCTCCCGAATGATCGGACGCCTTATCTCCCAGCTCAATATCCACACTCGGAATCGTCGAATAGGAAGTCTGGGTCAAATCCATCTCCATGCTGCCTTTGGAATAAATCTTCACACCCGCGCTCTTTAAGCCGCTGATCAGCGACTCGCCCAGTTGGTTGTGCTGCTTCCAATGAGAGGCGACCGGCTCCATCGCACGGTAGGTTGCATTGCTTGGAACGCTCATGAAAAAGGCACCCTTGTTGCTGCTGGTTGAATCCCAGTGCAAGGCTATATGACAGTCCGCGTTGTTATTCGCAATGACCGTACGGGCTATATTATCCAGCTGTACATCATCTGATTCACGGATCATCAGTACATCATAGCCTGCATTCAGAAGTTTTGTCTTAAGCACCTTTGCCATAGCAAGTGTTACCTTGCTCTCTGCTGTTCCATCTGCAAAGGTCATACCGCTGGAAACTGCCACTGCTGAGGTAGCACCGGCTCCGGTTGTGCCGCCGGTTACTTTCGCACTTCCATCCGGATGACACTGGGTCTTGACGCTTCCGCCACCGTTTGTTCCATGTCCGGCATTGACACAGACCACTTTATTTTTCTTGTTAGAAGCAGTCGAGCGGTACAGGGTCGCAGTTCCGCTGTTGATCTTCGAATAATTTGCGTATTTATAATTAGAAGAAAGTGCGATCGCCGTGCCGCCGGATGTCTGCGCTCCCGCTGCTGTCTGGCTGGTTGTCTGAACAGCACCTGCGGATGCCGGTTTTTTGCTTGTCACATAGGCGGATGAAACGTAATACTTCTTTCCATTCAAAAGAATCATCGTCCACTGCCCGCTGGTTCCCACGCGCTCCAGCTTCTGACCGTAGGACAGATTACCCGCGATATTATTGTCCTTGATCTGCGCCGATGTCCGGTAGCGCAGGGAAGACGTATTGACATACACCGAGTCACCTGCCAGCGCGATCTGCGACATACCGGCTGTCACCAGCAGAGCCGCCGCCAGTCCCAGTGTATGTTTTTTGAGCCGATTGTGTCTCTTCATCTATATAATCTCCTTCCAATGTCTCTATTTTTTAAATAATTGTTTCTGTTTTGAAAGTCTAAAATCGTTAAATTTGTTCTTTAAATTTATACAATTCAATCACATTACTTTGGATTTTAAACATTTCCTTTATAAGTATAACGGATTTTCACCTTCGATTCAACCAATCCTGTGCTTCTATTTCTTACGGTTTTATGAAACAAAAAAAGACCGCCGCATCTCTGCGGCGATCTCCAAAAAACGATTCCGTTTTTCATTTTTAATTATTCTTCACTCAGCTCATCCTCGTTGAGTACAATCTTGTCTGCCTCGTCCAGTTCAGCCGGCTCGTTGAAGTCGTCCTCTGCCAGATCGATATCATCCTCTTCCTCAACATCAGTGTTCAGCTTGATGGAGCGGTAACGCTTCATACCGGTACCAGCCGGAATCAGCTTACCAATCAGAACGTTCTCCTTCAGACCAATCAGCTTATCTACCTTTCCGTTGATGGCAGCCTCGGTCAGAACCTTGGTTGTCTCCTGGAAGGATGCAGCGGATAAGAAGGAGTCGGTTGCCAGAGATGCCTTGGTGATACCCAGCATAACCTGACGTCCGATCGCCGGCTCTTTGCCCTCGGCTTCCAGCGCCTCGTTCATCTCGTTGAAATCGAGTACATCCATGGATACGCCCGGCAGTACGTCGGAATCTCCACTTTCCTCAATCTTAATCTTCTTTAACATCTGGTGTACGATCATCTCGATATGCTTATCGTTGATTTCTACACCCTGTAAGCGGTATACACGCTGTACTTCCTGGATCATGTAATCCTGTACGGCGCGGACGCCCTTGATCTTCAGAATATCGTGCGGGTTCACGCTACCTTCGGTTAGCTCGTCACCAGCCTCCAGAACCGCGCCGTCCTGAATCTTGATACGGGAGCCGTAAGGAATCAGGTATGTCTTGGAATTGCCCGTCTCATTATCCGTGATAATGATCTCACGTTTCTTCTTGGTATCTTTGATGGTTGCCACACCGCCGAACTCAGCGATGATAGCAAGTCCCTTCGGCTTACGTGCCTCGAAAAGCTCCTCGACACGCGGAAGACCCTGTGTGATATCGCCACCGGCAACGCCGCCCGAGTGGAACGTACGCATGGTCAGCTGTGTACCAGGCTCACCGATGGACTGTGCCGCGATGATGCCGACTGCCTCACCGACCTGAACCGGCTGACCGGTTGCCATGTTGGCACCGTAGCACTTCGCACACACACCGATGTGGGATTTACAGGTCAGGACGGTACGGATCTTGATGGAATCTCTGCCCTGTTTCTTCAATGCTGCCATAACAGCCGCTGCACGCTTCGGCGTACACATATGATTCTTCTCGATCACCACTTCACCTGTATCCGGGTCTGTGATTGTCTCAGCGATGAAACGTCCTGTGATACGCTCCTGCAATGTCTCGATGGTCTCCTGACCATCCATGAATGCCTTGATCTCCATATACGGAATCTCCGGCTTATCCCAGCAGCAGTCCTCCTCGCGGACGATCAGATCCTGGGATACGTCTACCAGACGTCTGGTCAGGTAACCAGAGTCGGCAGTACGCAGAGCCGTATCGGACATACCTTTTCGAGCTCCGTGTGCGGAGATGAAGTACTCCAGTACGTCCAGACCCTCACGGAAGTTGGACTTGATAGGAAGTTCAATCGTATGACCGGTCGTATCTGCCATCAGTCCTCGCATACCAGCAAGCTGTTTAATCTGCTTATCCGATCCTCGCGCACCGGAGTCAGCCATCATGAAGATGTTGTTATATTTGTCAAGTCCTGTCAGCAGGTCGTGAGTCAGCTGATCATCGGTTGCCTTCCAGGTCTCGATAACTTCTTTGTAACGCTCTTCCTCTGTGATAAGACCACGGCGGAAGTTCTTTGCGATATGGTCAACCGTTGCCTGCGCGTCAGCAATCAGCTTCGGCTTGCTTGCCGGTACGGTCATATCGGAAATCGATACGGTCATGGCTGCACGTGTAGAGAACTTGTAGCCAATCGCCTTGATATCATCCAGGGTGATCGCTGTCTGGGTTGCACCATGGACATTGATAACCTTCTCCAGAATCTGCTTTAACTGCTTCTTGCCTACATGGAAGTCAACTTCCAGTTTCAGCTCGTTCTCTTTCTGGGAACGGTCTACAAAGCCCAGATCCTGCGGGATGATCTCGTTGAAGATGAAACGTCCAACGGTAGACTCGATGATACCAGTCTTCGTTGTGCCATCCGGCATCGTGCGGGTTACTCTTACTTTGACACGGGAATGCAGGGTAACAACCTTGTTCTCGTATGCAAGAATCGCCTCGTTGATGCTCTTGAATGCCATGCCCTCGCCCTTGGCGCCCGGACGTTCCTGGGTCAGATAGTAGATACCAAGTACCATATCCTGGGAAGGAACGGCTACCGGACCACCATCGGACGGTTTTAACAGGTTGTTCGGGGAAAGCAGCAGGAAACGGCACTCTGCCTGTGCTTCCACGGAAAGCGGAAGATGTACCGCCATCTGGTCGCCATCGAAATCGGCATTGAATGCGGTACAAACAAGCGGATGCAGCTTGATTGCCTTACCTTCTACCAGAATCGGCTCGAATGCCTGGATACCCAGACGATGCAGTGTAGGAGCACGGTTTAACATAACCGGATGCTCTTTGATTACATCCTCGAGAACGTCCCAAACCTCCGGCTGAAGGCGCTCTACCATCTTCTTTGCATTTTTAATGTTATGAGCGGTTCCGTTGGAAACCAGCTCTTTCATAACGAACGGTTTAAACAGCTCGATCGCCATCTCTTTCGGCAAACCGCACTGGTAAATCTTTAACTCCGGTCCTACGACGATAACGGAACGTCCGGAATAGTCAACTCGCTTACCCAGAAGGTTCTGACGGAAACGTCCCTGTTTACCCTTTAACATATCAGAAAGGGACTTGAGGGCACGGTTGCCAGGACCGGTAACCGGACGGCCACGGCGGCCATTATCAATTAATGCGTCAACTGCCTCCTGAAGCATACGTTTCTCGTTGCGCACGATGATATCCGGTGCGCCGAGCTCCAGAAGTCTTGCAAGACGGTTGTTACGGTTGATAATACGACGATACAGATCGTTTAAGTCGGAAGTTGCGAAACGTCCGCCATCCAGCTGTACCATCGGACGGATATCCGGCGGGATAACCGGGACAACGGTCATGATCATCCACTCCGGTTTGTTGCCGGAATTTCTGAATGCCTCTACGACTTCCAGACGCTTGATGATGCGGGCACGCTTCTGTCCGGTTGCATCCTGTAACTGGTTTCTCAGATCCTCAGAATCCTTCTCCAGGTCGATCGCCTTTAAAAGCTCCTGAATCGCCTCGGCACCCATGCCGACACGGAAAGAACCGTAACCGTATTTCTCGATCTCGTCACGGTACTCCTTCTCAGACAGAACCTGCTTCATCTGCAGTCCGGTCTGTCCCGGATCCAGCACGATATAGGAAGCGAAGTACAGAACCTTCTCCAGAGTTCTCGGAGAAATGTCCAGAATCAGACCCATGCGGCTCGGAATTCCCTTGAAATACCAGATGTGGGAAACCGGAGCTGCAAGCTCGATATGACCCATGCGCTCACGGCGGACACTGGCTTTTGTAACCTCAACGCCGCAGCGGTCACAGATAACACCTTTATATCTGATTTTTTTATATTTACCACAGTGGCACTCCCAGTCCTTGCTCGGTCCAAAGATTCTCTCACAGAACAGGCCGTCTTTCTCCGGCTTTAATGTTCTGTAGTTGATGGTCTCCGGCTTTTTAACCTCGCCGTGAGACCACTCCAGAATCTTTTCAGGGGATGCCAAACCGATCTTGATTGCGTCAAATGTCAATGGTTGATATGTTTCATTTGTCTCTGGCATGAGCGGTACTCCCTCCTATCGATTATTCTTCGTCGTCAGATCCATTATCATCGGAAACGTCTGCATAGTCATCGTCCGTATAGCCGTCTGCCTCTGCTGTATACTCATCGTGCTCTACATCGGTCAGCTCACCATCTTTAAATTCCTGCTCCTGGTAACCGTAGTTGCCGAAGGACTCATTCTGAGAGTAACGCTTGCTGTCACCCTCGATGACGGAACGAAGATCGGTATCGCCTTCGTCGATGTTCTCCTTGAGCTCGATCTCGGAACCGTCTTCTGCCAGAACTCTGACATCCAGACCCAGGGACTGAAGCTCTTTTAAGAGTACCTTGAAGGACTCCGGAATACCCGGCTCCGGAATATTCTCGCCCTTGATGATTGCCTCGTATGTCTTCACACGACCTACCACATCATCGGACTTCACGGTCAGGATCTCCTGCAGCGTGTAGGATGCGCCATACGCCTCCAGAGCCCAAACCTCCATCTCTCCGAAACGCTGACCACCGAACTGAGCTTTACCACCCAGCGGCTGCTGTGTAACGAGGGAGTAAGGACCTGTGGAACGTGCATGAATCTTATCATCAACCAGATGATGCAGTTTCAGGTAATGCATGTGTCCGATTGTAACCGGGCTGTCGAAGTATTCGCCGGTACGTCCATCTCTCAGGCGGACTTTACCGTCGCGTCCGATCGGAACGCCCTTCCAGAGTTTTCTGTGCTCCAGATGGGTACCCAGATACTCCATAACTTCCGGATCTACAATATCTTTATATTTTGCTTCGAACTCTTCCCAGGAGGTGTTGACATAGTCATTTGCCATCTCCAGAGTGTTCTGAATATCTTTCTCGTCTGCACCGTCGAAAATCGGGGTGGATACATCAAAACCAAGTGCTTTGGCAGCAAGGCTTAAATGAATCTCCAGGACCTGTCCGATATTCATACGGGACGGTACGCCCAGTGGGTTCAGTACGATGTCGAGCGGACGGCCATTCGGAAGGAACGGCATATCCTCAACCGGAAGTACACGGGAAACGACACCCTTGTTACCATGACGACCAGCCATCTTATCGCCGACGGAAATCTTTCTCTTCTGTGCAATGTAGATACGAACGGTCTTATTTACACCCGGAGCCAGCTCGTCGCCGTTCTCTCTTGTAAATACCTTCGCATCAATGATGATACCGTATGCACCATGCGGTACTTTCAGGGAGGTATCACGAACCTCTCTTGCCTTCTCACCGAAGATCGCACGTAACAGGCGCTCTTCTGCGGTCAACTCGGTCTCTCCCTTCGGGGTAACCTTACCTACCAGGATATCACCGGCACGAACCTCTGCACCGATGCGGATGATACCGCGCTCGTCCAGATCTTTCAGTGCATCCTCGCCGACACCCGGAACATCTCTTGTGATCTCTTCCGGTCCCAGCTTGGTATCACGTGCTTCTGCCTCGTATTCCTCGATATGGACGGAGGTATATACATCCTCCTGAACCAGACGCTCAGACAGAAGAACGGCATCCTCGTAGTTGTAGCCTTCCCAGGTCATGAAGCCGATCAGCGGGTTTTTGCCCAGACCGATCTCACCGTTGCAGGTGGACGGACCATCTGCGATAACCTCGCCAGCTTCGACATGGTCATTCTTGTATACAATCGGTTTCTGATTGTAGCAGTTGGACTGGTTACTTCTCTTGAATTTTGTCAGATGGTATACATCGCGGTTTCCATCGGAATCTCTCTTGATGATGATCTCGTTGGAAGCGGAGCGCTCAACCACACCGGCATTCTTTGCAACGACACACACACCGGAGTCAACAGCTGCCTTCGCGGAAATACCGGTATCGACAACGGCTCTCTCGGTGGTCAGAAGCGGTACCGCCTGACGCTGCATGTTCGATCCCATAAGAGCACGGTTCGCATCGTCGTTCTGCAGGAACGGAATCATGGAAGTAGCTACGGAGAATACCATCTTCGGGGATACGTCCATCAGGTCGATTTTCTTCTTCTGGAACTCGGAAGTCTCCTCACGGAAACGACCAGATACGTTATTGTGGACGAAGTGTCCTTCTTCGTCTAACTGCTCGTTTGCCTGTGCAACAACGAAGTTATCTTCCTCGTCTGCTGTCAGGTATACAACCTCATCCGTAACAACCGGGTTGGACGGATCGGTTTTATCTACTACACGGTACGGAGCTTCGATGAAACCGTACTCATTGACACGTGCGTAAGATGCCAGGGAGTTGATCAGACCGATGTTCGGTCCCTCAGGTGTCTCGATCGGGCACATACGGCCATAGTGTGTGTAGTGTACATCTCGTACCTCGAATCCGGCACGGTCCCTTGACAGACCGCCAGGACCCAGGGCGGAAAGACGTCTCTTATGGGTCAGCTCGGACAGCGGGTTGTTCTGATCCATGAACTGGGACAGCTGGGAACTTCCGAAGAACTCCTTGACTGCTGCTGTAACCGGCTTGATATTGATCAGGGACTGGGCAGAAACACCTTCCATGTCCTGTGTTGTCATACGCTCACGTACCACACGCTCCATACGGGACAGACCGATACGGTACTGGTTCTGAAGCAGCTCGCCGACCGCACGGATACGACGGTTGCCCAGATGGTCGATATCATCTGGATTGCCGATGCCGCCTTCCAGATGCATGTTGTAGTTGATGGAAGCGATGATATCTTCCTTCGTAATGTGCTTCGGAATCAGGTCATGGATATCTCGGCGGATAATCTCTTTTAACTCCTCATCAGAAGCGCCGGCATTTTCTTCCAGAATACCCTGGAGAACCGGATAGAATACTAACTCTGTGACGCCTACTTCTTCCGGATCGAAATTCACATAAGCGCCCAGATCTACCATCATGTTAGAAAGAACCTTGTGATTCTTCTTCTCACCCTGAATCCATACAAACGGAACGCCTGCGTTCTGGATGTCAGTAGCAAGTTCCTTGGTAACCTTTGTTCCCTGCTCCGCCAGAATCTCTCCGGTAGTTGTATCAACCACATCCTCAGCCAGAACGTGACCTACGATACGGTTCTTAAAGTGAAGCTTTTTATTGAATTTATAACGACCTACCTTTGCCAGATCGTAGCGGCGCGGATCGAAGAACATGCTGTTTAACAGGCTCTCCGCGCTGTCTACGGAAAGCGGCTCACCTGGACGAATCTTCTTATATAATTCCAGAAGACCATCCTGGTAGTTGTTGGACGGATCCTTCTCGAAGCTCTTCTCCAGTTTCAGCTCATCGCCGAACAGGTCAATGATCTCGGCGTTAGTACCGTAACCAAGAGCACGGATCAGAACAGTAACAGGAACTTTTCTGGTCCGGTCTACACGCACGTAGAAAATGTCGTTGGAATCTGTCTCATACTCCAGCCAGGCACCCCGGTTCGGGATAACGGTGCAGCTGTATAACTCTGTACCGATCTTATCGTGCGCGATTCCATAATAAATACCAGGGGAACGAACAAGCTGGCTGACGATAACTCGCTCCGCTCCGTTGATAACGAAGGAGCCGGTGTCGGTCATAAGTGGAAGATCACCCATGAAAATCTCATGTTCATTGATCTCATCTTTATCTTTATTGCAAAGTCTTACCTTTACCTTCAGAGGAGCTGCATAGGTCGCATCGCGCTCTTTGCACTCTTCGATCGTATATTTGATATCGTTTTTACACAGTGTAAAATCCACAAATTCCAGACTCAAGTGACCTGCGAAATCCGTGATCGGGGAGATATCAGCAAACACTTCTTTCAGTCCCTCATCCAGGAACCACTGATACGAGTTTTTCTGAATCTCAATCAAATTCGGCATTTCCAGAACTTCTTTTTGTCTTGAGAAGGTCATCCTTACACCTTTACCGGTTTTTACCGGACGCATCCTGCTTTTCTCCATTCGATGTTTCACCCCTGTTTTCTTTCTATCTCTATGGTTTGCATTTTTCCATCTCCGAACCAGCCTTGTTTCATGCCGCCGGAGCCGCACTGTCATTTGGGCATACGAATACCCGGAAAACACAGTTTTCCACAATAGTGCATTCTCCATCTTAGCATGGGATTTGATGGGTGTCAAGTGGTTTTTTGATGGATTTGGAAAATATAGCCTTCCCTCTTCTCATTTCATTGTATCATGCGGCAAATCATGGTATAATTTAAGAATATTCACTACAACATATGGAGGAAACCTATGCCAGAGTTAAGTGAATTTGAAAGAATCGCTTATGCGGACCAATGCACTAACACATCCGAAATCATCTCAGTAAAAGCGCTCGATAACATGATTTTGGTTTTTTCTATTTTTTTAAGTCCCCATCGCCATAGTTACCCGTCTATTTTTCTTGCCATTTCCTCTCTCCAATGCTATAATATACAGTAATTGCGCGGTTATTTTCGTGTTCCATGCGAAATGGGATTGGATTTTCGTCCCGCCGCTATCTACAACGGAGGTATATATATGTCATTTTGGAATGTACTGCTAGTTATTATCGTCATTCTGGCTATCCTTCTTGTCGTACTGTATATTCTGGGTTCCCGGATGCAGAAACGTCAGGCAGAGCAGCAGACTATGATCGACGCTTCGAAACAGACTGTTTCGATTCTGGCGATTGACAAAAAGAAACTGAAGATCGGAGATTCCGGTCTCCCGAAGATGGTTATCGACCAGACTCCATGGTATATGAAGTGGGCGAAGCTCCCGATCGTAAAGGCTAAAATCGGACCGAAGGTTGTGACCTGTCTCTTATACACATCTCCGAGCCCACGAGACTAGGCATGATCTCGT
>OJPV01000399.1_pt1 | contig 23719 bp, 20 predicted proteins | sample 1598581 | NCBI WGS metagenome assembly OJPV01 (sample SAMN03922501, study PRJEB24848) | human gut metagenome | isolation source: stool sample | host: Homo sapiens | place: Germany | collected 2011-11
AGCACCGGCTTTGCGCTCAGCAGACCCATCTCGTGCAGCACGGTCTGCTGCTCGGTGTCAGTGGGGTCAAAATCGAAGCTGCGGGCGGGCTTACCGGCGCTCAGATGGTCGGCCAGCTGCTGCAGCCATGCGGCCTCGGCGGCAGCGCCCTTGTTGTTGCCGCTCTTGGCAGCCTTTGCCATGCGGCCTGCGCGGTTCTGCACCACCTCAAGGTCGGAGAGGATCAGCTCGTAGTCGATGGCTTCAATATCGGCAATGGGGTCCACGGCCTCGGCCTTGGTCACGTCCTCCACCACATGGATGATGTTGTCATCGTCAAAGCAGCGCACCACGTGCACAATGGCGTCGCACTCGCGGATATGGCCAAGGAACTTGTTGCCAAGGCCTGCGCCCTGACTTGCACCCTTCACAAGACCGGCAATGTCCACGAACTCCACGATGGCGGGGGTCTTTTTGTTGGTCTGCCAGATCTCGGCCAGCTTGTCCAGCCGCTTGTCCGGCACTGCCACGATGCCGGAGTTCGGCTCGATGGTGCAGAAGGGATAGTTTGCAGCCTCCGCATTCTTGGTGGAGGTAATGGCGTTGAACAGAGTGGACTTGCCCACGTTGGGCAGGCCGACGATACCTAACTTCATATAAAATACGCTCCTTACACGTTTTTTGGCATAACGATACATCTATCATTATACGCGATGAACCCCGCCAGCGCAAGGGGGCAGGGCTATCTTGAATCAGGAATCCTGAAATAATCCGGGATGGTTTATCGGCAAGAAATCAAATCCTGGAAGCTCCGCGGTAAACGTTTCTTGCCGATAGCGCGGCTGCGTAAGGTGTATCTGAAAACAAAGAAAATGACGAATATTTCGCAAGCACAAGCGGGATTTAAGGCAAACAGCCGCAGGAATCCTTTGTGGATTTCAAGGCTGCTTAACGCAAAATCCAGCTGTGCTTGTAGAAATAGATTAAATTTTCGACTTTTCAGATACACCCGAGGCAGAAATGTGAAAAAAACTACACTTCCTTCTTTATTTTGTCATAACTGTCCCGTATAATAGAAAGGAAAGAGCCTGTCAAAACGCCCGGAAGGGCTGAAGATACAGCAAAAACCTGCATAAAAGGGGAGGAAAACTTATGGCAAACGAAAAGATCCTTGTGGTGGACGACGACGCCAACATCTGCGAGCTGCTGCGGCTGTACCTGACCAAGGAGGGCTATCAGGTCACGGTGGCAAACGATGGCGAAGAAGGGCTGGAAAAGTTCAACGCGGTCAAGCCGGACATGGTGCTGCTGGACGTGATGATGCCCCGCATGGACGGTCTTGAGGTCTGCCGCCGCATCCGCAAGGCGGGCAACACTCCGGTGATGATGCTTACCGCCAAGGGCGAGACCTTTGACAAGGTGCTGGGCCTGGAGCTGGGCGCAGACGATTACATGGTAAAGCCCTTTGACGCAAAAGAGGTGGTGGCACGCATCAAGGCGGTGCTGCGCCGCTGCCAGACGACCTCCGCTGCCGCCGAGAGCACCGAGGGCGTCATCGAGTTCGACAACCTCCGTCTGGATATGAACAGCTACGAGCTGCGGGTCAAGGGCAAGGTGGTGGAAGCTCCCCCCAAGGAGCTGGAGCTGCTGAACTGTCTGGCCTCCCACCCCAACCGCGTGTACACCCGCGACCAGCTGCTGGACGAGGTGTGGGGCTTTGAGTACTACGGCGACAGCCGCACCATTGATGTCCACGTCAAGCGCCTGCGCGAAAAGCTGGCCGGTGCCTCCGATAAGTGGGAGCTGAAAACTGTCTGGGGCGTGGGCTATAAGTTCGAGGTGCGTCAATAATGCGTAAAAGTATCTCCACGGCCTTTTTCTCCATGGTGTCCACCCTGATGGTGCTGGGCATCGTGCTGATGGGCTGCTCGGAGTGGGTGCTGTTCAAGAATTATTTTGCGAAGGATCGCTACGAAACACTGGATCAGGTGGTAAACGTTGCCAAGCGCACCGCGGAGTATCTGGTAAACAGCGAGACCATGCCGCAGGGTGCAGAGCTGGACGCTTTGAACACCAAGTTGGAGATCATCGGCGAGAGCGCCGAGGCCTATCTGTTTTTCACCGACCGACAGGGCAATGTGCTCATCGCCTCCGACCCGGACAAGCTTACCACCACCACCGTGCCGCTGGATATCTGCCAGCGCGCCAACGCAGTGGCTGACCCGGACGCCCGGCACTACCACGCTTTCGGCGATTTGGGCGGTGCCCTGACCGAAAAAAGCTATATCGCGGCGGTGGAGACCATCGACGACCAGAGCCTGTTCAGCGGCTGGCTGTTTTTGTGCTCCTCCGGCGCGCAGCTCACCGACTTTAAACAGCAGTTCTGGTCCAACTTCCTCATGTCTGCCTGCGTGATGCTGCTGTGCGCCAGCGTGCTGACCCGCCTGTTGATGCGTCAGCTCACCGACCCGCTGCAAAAGGTCACCGATGCCGCCCAGCGCTTTGGCGGCGGCGACCTCTCCGTCCGCGTGGAGGGCGTGGAGGGCGATGGCGAGGTGGCAGACCTTGCCCGCACCTTTAACCAGATGGCGGAGAATATCCAGTCCAACGATAACTCCCGGGGTCAGTTCATGGGCAACATCGCCCACGAACTGCGCACCCCCATGACCACCATCAAGGGCTTTGTGGACGGCATTCTGGACGGCACCATCCCGCCCGAGATGCAGAACCACTACCTGCAGCTGGTCAGCGAGGAGACCGGCCGTCTGGCACGGCTCATCCAGAATATGCTGGATCTCTCCAAGCTGGAAAGCGGCGAGTATCAGGTGAACGCCCGGATGTTCAATATCTGGGAGACCCTGACCGGCGTGGCACTGGCGGCAGAGCAGCGCATCAATGACGGCATGATCGAGCTGGAAGGCCTGACCATGGATGAAAAGGTGCTGGTCTACGCCGACCCTGACCTGATCCATCAGGTGGCGTATAACCTGCTGGACAACGCCATCAAGTTCACCCCGGCGGGCGGCACCATCCGCTTCAGCGTGGAAAAGCTGGGCCCCGAGGCCGAGATCTCCATCTGGAACTCCGGGCAGGGCATCAGCCCGGAGGCGCTGCCCTATGTGTTCGAGCGGTTCTACAAGGAGGATCGTTCCCGCGGCCTGCACGCCCGCGGCTCCGGTTTGGGACTGAACATCTGCAAGGTGCTGGTCAATCTGTCCGGCGGGCAGATCCGCGTGGAGAGCCAGCAGGGCGAGTGGTGCCGCTTTGTGTTCACCCTGCCCACCTGTTCCCCCAACCCCGGCGGCATGAAGCGCCTGCCGGACGCCGCCGGTCAGCCCGGCGCAGTAGAGGACCCCGCCAGCATGAAGCCGGTAGAATAAGACCCCGCAGCCAGACTGCCCCGCCCGGGCGGTCTGGCTGCTTTGGCGTTGCCGCCGAAGAAACTCCCCCAGTCATCTCGCTGCGCTCAATGCCAGCCCCCTCGGAGATGGGGCCTTTGGCATGGCGGTAAAGTTTCCGGCTAAAGCGCAAAGCTTCCGGGTGCGCCAGAGGCTCCCTCCCCGAGGGAGCTGTCAAAGCCGACAGGCTTTGACTGAGGGAGTTTCGCCTTATGGACTTTTTGCGCTATTTACGACTTTTCGGTGAAAAAAACGGCTGCGGGTTTGATTTTTTGGCCGTTTTCATGTAAACTAAAGAATAACCATGCCCGTGTGTTTTCCGGGCGGGAAAACCCCGCAAGATGCACAACGCGTGGGATAAAAACTGCTAAAAATAACGGAGCGTAATGAAATATTATGGCCATCGTAAGTCCTTCGATTCTTTCTGCTGATTTTGGCAAGCTGGGTGCAGACTGCCGCATGGTGCTGGATGCCGGCGCACAGATGCTGCACTACGACGTGATGGACGGGCATTTTGTGCCCAACATCAGCTTTGGCGTGCCGGTGCTCAAAAGCCTGCACAAGGCGCTGCCGGATGCCTTTTACGACGTGCATCTGATGATCAGCCACCCGCTGCAATACGCCGAGCCTTTCATCAAGGCCGGTGCGACCCTGTATAACTTTCATCTGGAGTGCGAAGATGATATTCAGGCCACCATTGATGCAGTGCGTGCGCTGGGCTGCAAGGTGGGTCTGACCATCAAGCCTGGCACCCCGGCCCAGGCGCTGGCACCGTGGCTGGATCAGCTGGATCTGGTGCTGGTGATGAGCGTGGAGCCCGGCTTCGGCGGGCAGAAGTTCATGCCCTCGGTGCTGGACAAGCTCCGCTGGCTCAAGGCGGAGCGGGAAGCACGCGGCCTTTCCTACCTGCTGGAGGTGGACGGCGGCGTGGATGCTGCCACCGCACCCCTGTGCGTAGAAGCCGGTGCCGACGTGCTGGTGGCGGGCAGTGCCGTGTTCGGCGCTGCCGACCCCGCTGCGGCTGTGGGCGCACTGGCCAGCCTGTAAGGAGGGCTGTATATGGATGAAGCTTTGATCCAAGAGCAGGAGCGGCAGCTGCAAAAGACCGGGCGGTACTATAGGCACGTTTTCTGGCTGTGTGTGCCGCTGCTGTGCATGGCCTGCTATTTCTACGGCGCACGTCCGCTGCTGCTGTGCGGCATCGCCCTGCTTACCGGCAACCTGTGCGACCGTCTGGTGGCGCTGCTGCGCCATCGGGTGTACACCAATAAAGATCTCTCCAACGAGAGTTTCAGCCTGATCATTGCCCTGCTCATGCCCGCCACCGTGGACATCTATGTGCTGGTGGTGGCAGTGCTGGCGGGCGTGCTCATCGGCAAGGAGGTCTTTGGCGGCTACGGCAGCTATCCCTTCAACCCCGCTGCCGTGGGCTACGCCGTGGCGGCGGTATCGTGGCCGGAGCAGGTGGTGCGCTACCCGCAGCCCTACACCCCGCTGCCCCTGTGGGACGCTTCCGCCGTGCCGGTGAGCAGCACCATCGAGGATACCCTCCGCAGCGGCGGTATCCTGAACCTGAACTCCCTTGCTGTTGCGCTGGGCGAGTTTGCCGCCCCCATGGGCACCGGCGCAGCGCTGGTCATTCTGGCCTGCGGCCTTGTGCTGTGGACCCAGAAGGACGTGCACATCGGCGCATCAGCGAGCTTTCTCATCACCTGCGGGCTCATCGCTTTCTTCTTCCCGCGGCAGGTAGGTCTGGCAGACAGCACCCTCTTCAGCAGCCTGCTGCCCCGCCTGCAGGGCATCAGGGACGAGCTGCACACTGGTGCAATGCTGTTCTGCGCGGTGTTCCTGCTCAACGAGCCATACACCTGTGCGCATCACCGGCTTGGGCGCATCCTGTACGGCGCACTGGTGGGCATCGCCACTATGGGCTTCCGCTATTTTGGCGTGTACGAGACCGGCGTCTGCTTTGCACTGCTGGCCGTCAACAGTGTGTCCGCGCTCATTGACCGCACCGAGGAGCGGCTGTACCGTCTGCTGCACCGTCTGCCGTCCGAACGAAAGGAGGCTGCGGAATGAAAAAGCGTACTGCGGAGCTGATTTTAAAAGATCCCGAAAAGTTTGCCCATCACGACCGCGTGTTCCTGAATAACCCGGTGGTCATGCAGGGCATGGGTCTGGCACCGCTGGTGGTCGTGGCTACCACCGGTCAGAACAGTCTGATGCTGGCGGCGGCGGTGGCGCTGCTGCTGGTGCCCTCCCGCGTGCTGGCCTGCCTGCTCAGCCGCCTTGTGCCCCTGCGGGACGAGGAACCCTCGCCCGCACAGCTGCAGAAAAAACTGCTGCCCCGCGCTATACTGTACGCAGCCAGCGCCGCTGTGGTGTATCTGGCGGCGTATCCCATCCTGAACCTTGTGTTCGGCACGGGTCTTTTGAACCTTGGCATCTACCTGCCCATGTTGGTAGTGGAGCCGCTTCTGACCTACCGCTTCGGCCGCGTGCAGGAGACGGTGCACAAGGCGGTTTCCAAGGGCGTGCGCATCACCGTGGGCTACGCGCTGCTGCTGCTCGTGATCGGCATGGTGCGCGAGTGGCTCAGCCTTGGCACCGTGTTCGGTGCCCCGGTGGGGCGCTGGGCGCTGCTGCCGCTGGCTAAGATGCCGGCGGGCGGCTTTATCGTGCTGGGCATCCTGTGCGCCATCTGGCGCGCTGCGGCTGCAAAGCGCAGGGAATTTCTGAAAAAGGAAGCGCAGGATACCCTGACCGTGCACTACCAGAAGGAGGTGGACCGCGAACCGTGAAGGAAGTTGTAAGCAGCTCGGCAGTGTTTTTCAGCTATGCACTGCTGGCTATTTTTGCACAGAACGCTGTCTTTACCCGTGCATTGGGCGTGTCCCGCATGGTGCAGCTGGTGGGGGACGACCGCACCAGCAGCGCGTTGTTCGGCATGATGCTGTGCATCACGCAGGTGCTGGTAGCACCGGTGGCTTTCATTGCCGGCGGATTCATCGCCCCGCTGGATAACCGCGCCCAGCTGCGCCCGCTGGTGTATATCGCCAGCATCGCCGTGGTGTGCTTGGCAGAGCATCTGGTGCTGTGGCTGCTGCGCAGCCTGCCCCGCCGCGCCCAGCTGCTGCGCATCGTGCCGCTGGCCGCGCTGAACAGCGGCGTGCTGGGCACGGTGCTGGTGGAGCGCACCCAGAGCTTTACCCTTGGCCAGAGCCTTGGCTTTGGCCTTGGCAGCGGCCTTGGCTATGTGCTGGCGGTGCTGCTGGTTACCGAAGCGCGCCATCGCCTGCGCAGCAAAGCCATCCCCAAGGCATTCCGCGGCCTGCCCATCACGCTGGTGTATATCGGCGTGCTGGCGCTGGCAATCTATGGCTTTACCGGACACTCCGTCATCCTGTAACGCAGACAGGGAGGAAAGGATACCATGGCTAAGAATAAACGTCAGAAGGTCAAGCATTATAACCGCAGCTTTTACAGCCGGGAAACGCGCGTAAAGCGCGGCATCGGCATTGTTGTGCTGGTGGCGGCAGTGCTGGCAGCCGCATGGTTTGCCGCACCCCATGTGCTGGATTGGGCCACCCACACATGGTATACCGTGGTCAAGGATCGGGACTTGGAAGCCGAAAGCGCTTCCCGCGCCGAAGCAGCCGCTTCCTCTGCGGCGGCAAGCAGCGCCGCCGCTTCGCAGGCAGCGTCTGAGCCGGAGCCGGAGAAGGAAAAGCCGCTGGACGGCAAGGCCATCACCGGCGGCAGCTGGGCAGAGCTGGACGTGACAGCCCTGACCGATGAAGCCGCCATCCGCGCCGCTGCCCGGCAGTTGAAGCAGCAGGGCGCAGACTATGCCCTTGTCACCCTGAAGGACGCCGCTGGCACGGTGTACTACGCTTCCGGGGTGGCAGCTGCTGCTCAAAGCATCACCGAAAGCCCGGTGGATGCGGCAAGCATCGCCGCCATCCTGCGGGAAGAAGGCATTATCCCGGCGGCACAGCTTGCCGCCTTTACCGACCCGGTGTCGGTGTACACCGACCGCAGCATGGGCGTGCACTACGACGGCAACAGTCTCTGGCTGGACAACGTCAGCGCAGCCAAGGGCGGCAAGGCGTGGATGAACCCCTTTGCCGCAAGCGCGGTGCAGTATGTCGGCGACCTCATTGAAGAGGTGCAGGGCATGGGCTACGAGCAGGTGGTGCTTACCGGGGTGCAGTTCCCCAATATCATCACCCGCAAGCAGGACTTCGGCACTTCCGGCGGCAAGAGCCGGGAAGGACGCGCTGCCCAGCTGACCGCTGATATCGCCGCATGGCAGACCCGCTTTGCAGGCAGCGTGACCCTGTGGGTCAGCTATCCTGACGCACTGTGCACCGCTGCCACCGATGCCCTTGGCACCACCGGCGTGTCCCTTGGCATGGAGAATCTGCTGGTCACCAGCAGCACCGCACTGGACGCGGATAGCCGCGCTGCACTGGAGCAGGCCGCTGCCGACGCCGGTGTGCAGCACGTTGTGGTGCACGACGCCGCAGCATTCCGCTGAGAAGCGGCTTTTATCGCAAGTCAAAAAATTAGCGCAACATTCAAACAGCATACTTGCGATATGCAATTCAACGTTGTTGCTGTTGCATTAAAAAAGTTGAATTGCAATAAAGAGGGGAGGAAACGACTATGAAACCGACTACCTGTTTTGCACCTGCACACATCCTGCTGCCTTCGGAGCAGGTGCCGCTGGAGCAGTGGGGCTGCATCGCCTGTGACCAGTTCACCAGTGACCGCAGCTACTGGCAGCGGGCAGAAAAGACCGCTGCGGGTGCGCCCAGCACTCTGAACCTGATCCTGCCGGAGGTGTATCTGGAGGACGGAGACGCTGACGCGCGGGTGGAAAAGATCCACGCCACCATGCAGGATTACGCCCAGAACGTGCTCACCCGGGCGGTGGACGGCTTTATCTATGTGGAGCGCACCGAGCAGAGCGGCCGGGTACGGCAGGGTCTTGTGGGGCGTGTGGACCTGGAAGCTTACAGCTACCGCCGTGGCGAAAAATGCACCGTGCGTCCCAGCGAGTGCACCGTGGAAAGCCGCATCCCGCCCCGCATGAAGGTGCGCACCGGCGCTGCGCTGGAAACGCCCCACATCATGATGCTGGCGGACGACCCGGACTGCACCCTCATCGAGCCCATTGCCGCCCACAAAGACAGCCTGCCCAAGGTGTACGAGGGCAAGCTGATGCTGGGCGGCGGTCATGTGGCCGGCTGGGCGGTGGAGGATCCCGCCCTCATCGCGCAGATCGAAAACGCGCTGACCGTGCTGGGCAGTCAGGAAGAATTTGACAAGAAATACCCCGATGCCACCCGCCGCGACCCGCTGACGCTGGCCGTGGGCGACGGCAACCACTCGCTGGCTACCGCAAAAGCCTGCTGGGAGGAGCTGAAAAAGACCCTGACCCCGGAGCAGGCAGAAAACCACCCCGCCCGCTGGTGTCTGGCAGAGGTGTGCAACGTGCACTCCCCGGCTATTGAGATCGAGCCCATCCACCGGGTGCTGTTCAACGTGGACTGCGCCACCGTGCTGCTGAGTCTCATTACATGGAGCGATTCCAACATGGCAGGCTGCTGCTTTGGCGGCAGCAAAAAGCAGCCCTTTACGCTGGCAGGCCCCCACATGGCTAATGTGCTCAGCTTTGAGGACCCCACCGAGCCGCTGACCGTGGGCACCATCGACGATTTTATTTCGGATTATATCGAGCGCCACCCGGAAGCAAAGGTGGACTATGTGCATGACGAGCCGGCTGTGCGCGCTTTGTGCAAGCAGGGCGCGGTGGCGTTTTTGATGCCGCCCTTCGCCAAGAGCGACCTGTTCCGCGGCGTTGTGATGGGCGGCGTGCTGCCCCGCAAGACCTTCAGCATGGGACACGCGGAGGAAAAGCGCTACTACATCGAGTGCCGGAAGATCACAGAATAATAGGAGAACCATGACATTTAAAGAACTGAATCTGTCCGCCCCGCTGCTGCGCGCTGTGCAGGAAGCGGGCTACGAGACCCCCTCGCCCATTCAGGCAGCGGCCATTCCGCCGGTGCTGGCAGGCCGGGATCTGATGGGCTGCGCCCAGACCGGCACCGGCAAGACGGCGGCTTTTGCGCTGCCCATGCTGGACCGGCTCACCGCCAATGCGCCCCGTCGCAAGGGCGCTGTCCGTGCGCTGATTTTGACCCCCACCCGGGAGCTGGCTTTGCAGATCGGCGAAAGCTTTGAAGCCTACGGCAAGTACCTGAAATTGCGCAGCACCGTCATCTTTGGCGGTGTGGGACAGGCACCGCAGGTGGAAGCGCTGAAAAAGGGCGTGGACATCCTTATCGCCTGCCCGGGACGGCTGAATGACCTGATCGGGCAGGGCTTTATCGACCTGTCCGCACTGGAAATTTTTGTGCTGGACGAGGCCGACCGGATGCTGGACATGGGCTTTGTCCATGACGTGAAAAAGGTCATTGCAAAGCTGCCCGCCCAGCGCCAGAACCTGATGTTCAGCGCCACCATGCCCGCCGAGATCGAGCAGCTGGCTGCCGGCATCCTGCATGACCCCGCCTTTGTCAAGGTGGACCCGGTGTCCAGCACCGTGGACCGCATCCAGCAGAGCCTGTACTATGTGGAAAAGGGCAACAAAAAGCTGCTGCTGCCGTGGCTCATCAAAAATCTGCAGCCGCCGGTGGTCAATGCGCTGGTGTTCAGCCGCACCAAGCACGGCGCGGATAAGATCGCAAAGGATCTGACAAAGCAGGGCATCCCCGCCGCCGCCATCCACGGCAACAAGAGTCAGACCGCCCGCGTCACCGCGCTGGAGGATTTCAAGTCCGGCAAGACCCGGGTGCTGGTGGCGACCGATATCGCCGCACGCGGCATTGATATCAGCGAGCTTTCCCATGTGTTCAACTACGACCTGCCCGAGGTGCCGGAGACCTATGTGCACCGCATCGGGCGCACTGCCCGCGCCGGTGCGGACGGCACCGCCGTCAGCTTCTGCGCCCCGGAGGAGCAGGAGTACTTGGCAGGCATCGAAAAGCTGAACCGCCGCAAGATCCCGGTGGTATCCGGTCATCCGTGGGACGGCGTGCCCGCCCCGGTGCGCCCGGTGCTGCCCGTGCGCGGCAAAAAGCCCCGCCCCGAAGCGGAAAACTTGGCCGAAGCGCCGAAAAAACAGGCCGAAACTGCGCCCGCAAAAGCTGCAAAAGCAGCTGCGCCCGCGCCGAAGCAGGAGCCGAAGGCCGCAAAGAACGCGGTGCCTGCAAAACCGAAAAAAGAGGAAACACTGATGCAAGACAGCAACGCAAAGCGCGGGGCCCGCAACGACCGCCGCGCCAACAACCGGGGTGCAAACGCCCCCAAGGAGGCGGCAGCGCCCCGCGCCCGCCGCGAGAATGCCGCCCCCGCCCGGGGCAGCAACGCCCAGCCCAAATTTGACCCCCATTTTGTCAGCGCCCCGGAGGCTACTCCGCTGCGCCCGGCACGCAAGACCCCTGCCGCTCCGGCAGCACCTGCCATCCGCAGCGCACAGGAGCCCCAGAATAACCAGAACGCAAACCGCAGCGGCAGCCGCCGCAACGACCGGGGTGAACAGCGCAATGCCCGCCCTGCAGCCCAGAGCAATAACGCCCGCCCTGCCCGCAGCGAGCGCGGCAATGCAGGAAGCCAGAGCCGAACCGGCAGCGCACCCCGCGCTGCCAAGGCCGAGCCTGCCCGCCGCGGCCGCAATGCCGCCGTCCGGGACGAGGACCCGGGGCTGATGCTCATCAGCCGCCGCCCGCCCCAGCAGAAGTACACCAGTTTTGAGGAGTATATGGACGCCCACGGCGGTGCTACCGCACCCATTGAGGATCACAGCGAAGAAGTATGAGCCGGAACGAAGCCTTTGCCCCGTGGCAGTGCCCCCTGTGCGGCGGTGCGCTGCAAGGGGAGAATGACCTGAAATGTGAAAAAGGCCACTGCTTTGACCGCGCCCGGGAGGGCTACTGGCATCTTTTGCCGGTGCAGAGCATGCGCACCAAAGCCCCCGGGGACAGCAAGGAGATGGTAGCTGCCCGCCGCGCCTTCCTGAACGCCGGATACTACGGCATTTTCGGGCAGGCGCTGGGGGAGCTGTGCCTTGCCCACGGCGTGCCCGCCGCGAAGGACGCCCCGCTGCATCTGCTGGACGCAGGCTGCGGCGAGGGCTGGTACGACCGCTGCATCGCGCAGCAGTTCGCTGCGGCGGAAAAACCGCTGCAGCTGGCCGGGTTCGATATCGCAAAGCCCGCCGTGCGGCTGGCGGCAAAGGCGCTGCCCGCCGCGCAGTACGCGGTGGCGTCCAGCTTCAGCCAGCCGGTGCGCACCGGCTGGGCAGATGTGCTGCTGAACTGCTTTTCGCCCTTTGCACAGGAGGAATTCAGCCGGGTTCTGCGCCCGGGCGGGCGCATGATCTATGTTGTGCCGGGGGCAGAGCATCTGTACCAGATGAAGGCTGTGCTCTACGAAAAGCCCTACAAAAACCCGGTGCAGCAGGTGGAGTACCCGGGCTTCCGCGCCATTGATGAGCGTGAGGTGCAGGGCACCATCACTGTGCCCGCCGCCCAGCTGGAAGCCCTGTTTGCCATGACCCCCTACTACTGGAAAACGCCCCGCGACGGTGCTGCCCGCCTTGCGGCTCTGCCGCAGCTGACCACTACCATCGCTTTCCGCTTTCTGGTGTTTGAAAAGCTGTAATAAGATAAAAAGGACTGCCGTGCAGAGTGCATGGCAGTCCTTTTTTGTACCCATTCTCATGCTTGTTGATTTTCACAAGAACTGACATACTAATATATCAATTTCGCACAAAAACAATAAAATCTATTTACAAGTGCATTGTATTGTGGTACGATTTGTGCGGATTTCGATGGCGTGATACAACTGGAATGTCTATCGGGCCCGGCAGCAGGGCGTTTGCTGCACAGCTTTGGGCGGCTTTGTTCTGCACAAATGAGCCGTCTGCATTTAAAAGGAGAAATGATGATGAACAGAAGAGACTTTATGAAGCTTTCCGCCGCTTCTGCCGTGACCATGGGCGCAGTGGCTGGCATGGCACCTGCATCCTTTGCTGAAAACGCTGGCGTGCACACCGATGCCGAGGTGCAGGCCATGGTGGCAGAGGAACTCCGTCTCTCCCGCGAGGTAGCCTTTTATCCGGCTGCTTTCCGGGGCGATTTTGACAAGTTCTATGTGCTGTTCCACAAGCTGTCCCGCGCTCAGTACGAGAAGGTGGACGGTGCAGCTGTGCCCGGCATCAATGCTTCTCACTACGATATGTGTGTTGCCCTGACCAATGCCCGCAAGGCGCTGCGCCAGATCAAGGACCCCAAGAGCACCGTTTGGGAAATTTGGGGAGATCAGATGGCCGTGGAATCTCCGCTGCCCACCAACTGGGAAAATTGCTACGATAACGAGGGCTTCCGTCCCTTCCTGAACCCGTACCTGCTGCGAGATCAGGGCAAGGTGAAGGGCAACGTGATCATTATTGCAGGCGGCGGCAGCACCCACCGCAACAACGTGGTGGAAGGCTACCCGGTGGCCGAGTTCTTCAACAAGAACGGCTACAACGCCTTTGTGCTGCAGCGCCGCGTCAACCCTTATGCCGCTGTGGATCAGCAGCTGGATCTGGCCCGTGCTATCCGCTACATCCGCCACAACGCCTCTGAAAAACACATCGGCAAGACCGATATCATGATCGCTGTGGGCTTCTCTGCCGGCGGCATGAATGTGATGCAGGTGGTGGCCGACCAGTTCGGCACTACGAATACCCCGGATAAGGTCTACCCCAGCTACGTCTGCGATGCTGTGGACCATGAGAGCGCCGACCTGAATGTGGCGATTCCCATCTACGGCCTGTTCGTCACCGGTCTGAACTTCACGAAGAACCCCAACCTGCCTCCGGTCTTTGGTGTTGTGGGTCAGAAAGATGGCCTGAGTGCGATGATGCTGCCCTCTCTGCCGGAGTGCGCGGATATCTTCAAGGATTTCAGCTTCTATCTGGCACCCGATGCGCCCCACGGTGTGGGTCTGGGCACTGGCACCAAGGGCTATGTGGACTACTACACCCAGATCGCCCAGTGGCCGGATATGGCTGTCAACTTCATCGAGAGCCGTCTGGGGCTGATGGAAAAGAAGATCGACATGGACTCCGTGGGCTTTGCATGGTAAGCTGCCCCGACAGGAGTACCTGAAAAACAACGACCCGCCGCATCTCTTTCAGTGCGGCGGGTCGTTGTTTGTAAAAATGTTATGTATGATACTCCATCCATTTACCCTTCCACGCATACAGGATCATGAGCAATGCGCCCAGACCCCAGCTGACGGGGTAGAGGATGAATACGCCCTCGATGCCGGAGAAGAAGGGCAGCAGGAACTGGATCCATACCACACGGAACAGGCACAGCGAGACCAGCAGCACCACCATGGGCGGGATGCTGGCACCCGTGCCGCGCACGGCACCGGCAAGGCCGTGCAGGATGCTGAGCAGGAAGTAGAACGGACAGAACCACCGCATGGCCAGCTTGCCGTAGGTGACCACGGCCTCGTCGGCGGTGAACAGGTGCAGAATGGCGTCCTGTCCGGCCAATAGCGCCGCGCCGGTGCAAAGGGTGTAGATGACCCCAATAGCAAGGGTGACCCACACCGAGCGCTTTACCCGGTCCAGACGCCCCGCACCGTAGTTCTGCCCCACAAAGGTGGTGGCAGCCATGCTGATGCTGCTGACGGGCAGAATGTTGAAGCCGTCGATCTTCATATAGGCTGCAAAGCCCGCCATGGCGGCGGCGCCGTAGCTGTTCACACTGGCCTGCACCAGCACGTTGGAAAAGGAGATGACCATATTCTGGATGCCGGTGGGCAGACCCACCCGGATGATGCGGCCTGCCATTTTGCGGTGCAGCCGGATGGCGGAAAGCTCCACCCGGCAGGCGTCCTCGCTTTTCATCAAAAAGCGCAGGCTCAGCACGCAGGACACCAGCTGGCTTAAGTCGGTAGCGATGGCAGCGCCCGCCACCCCCATCCGCAGCCCCACGATGAACACAAAGTCCAGCACGATGTTGGTCACCGACGCCCATGCCAGATACACCAGCGAGCGGCGGGAGTTGCCGGCGGCGTTCAGGATGCCGGCGGTCATGTTATACACCACGCTGAACAGCACCCCGCCGAAGTAGATGCGGATATAGGTCACGGCATCGGCCAGCACCTCGGCGGGGGTGTTCATGGCCACCAGCAAAGCGCGCCCGCAGGCAACGCCGCCCACCGTCAGCAAAAGCCCCATGACCACCGCAATGGCAAGGGAGGTGTGCACCGCCTCGCGGGTCTCCTTGTGGTCGCCCGCGCCCAGATACTGCGAGACCACCACGCCCGCGCCCACGGCAAGCCCCTGACTGAAGCCGATGAGCAGGTAGATGGGCGACCCGCTGGAGCCCACGGCGGCAAGGGCATTGCTGCCCACAAAATTGCCCACGATGATGCTGTCGGCGGTGTTGTACATCTGCTGCAGCAGGTTGCCGAAGATCAGCGGCAGGGCAAACAGCAGCAGGCTTTTTACAATGCTGCCCTCGGTCATAAGGGTAGCGGTATTCCGTGTTTTTACGGCGGCCATGGGGCTCCTCCTCTCAGCGCAAAAAATCGCTTGTACCCCTTAGCATAGCACAAACCCCGCCCCGGGACAAGGGGACGGCTGACGATTTTAAATCGTCTCACCCGCAGACAACAGCGGCGGCGCGGGGCTGCCGTGCAGCTTGCGGGCGAGGTAGTTCTGGGTGATGCGTACCACCGTACCGGACAGCGCAATTACGCCGATGAGGTTCGGCAGCATCATCAGGCCGTTGAAGGTGTCGGATAGCGTCCATGCAAGGTCCAGCCGCATCACTGCGCCCGCCGGCATCAGCGCTACGAACAGCACCCGGTAAAATGTCCCAGCCCCCGCGCCGAAGAGATACTCCACGGCTTTGCAGCCGTAGCAGCTCCAGCCCAGCGCGGTGGAGTAGGCGAACAGCAGGATGCACACTGCGATGAGCTTGGACCCCAGCGCGCCAAACACGGCGTCAAAGGCATGCCCCACCAGTGCACTGCCCGCCGCCCCGGCGGCAATGCGCCCGGTGTCCAGATCCACAAAGCCGGAGGTCAGCACCACCAGCGCCGTCAGGGTGCACACCACCATGGTGTCTGCAAACACCTCAAAAATGCCCCACATGCCCTGCTGTACCGGCTCTTTTACGTTGGAAGCCGCGTGCACCATCACCGAGGAACCAAGCCCGGCTTCGTTGGAAAAAGCACCCCGCTTGAAGCCCCAAGTGACCGCCCGGGACAGCCCGTAGCCCACCATGCCCCCACCGGCGGCGCGCAGCCCGAATGCGCCCTTTACGATGGCGGCAAGCGCCGCCGGGACGGCAGTGATGTGCACCCCCACCACGGTGAGCGCACCCACGATGTACAGCAGCGCCATGGCGGGGACAAGCCGTTCTGCCACAGCAGCCACACGTTTCAGCCCGCCCAGCAAAATCACCGCCGACACTGCCGCCAGCACTGCGCCGGTAACGGCCTCCGGCACGCCAAACGCCGCTTTCAGGTTGCCTGCGATGGAATTGAGCTGGCTCAGGTTGCCGATGCCAAAGCTTGCCAGCGCGCAGAACGCAGCAAACAGCACCGCCAGCACCCGCCCCGGCTTGCCGCCAAGGCCGTCCCGCAGGTAGTACATCGGCCCGCCGCGCCAGCCGCCCGCCGGGTCTTTGCGGCGGTAGTAGATGCCCAGCACGTTCTCGGCGTAGCTGGTCATCATGCCCAGCAGTGCCATGACCCACATCCAGAACACCGCCCCCGCCCCGCCGGAAAGGATGGCGGTAGCCACCCCCACAAGGTTGCCGGTGCCGATGGTGGACGCCAGCGCGGTGCACAGGCTCTGGAACTGGCTGATGGCCTGTTCCTCGCGGGCGGTATGAGCGGTGACGCTCCGGTCGGTCAGGATGGCACCGAGGGTGTGCCGCATCCAGTAGCCCCACCGCCGCAGCTGGAAGCCCCCGGTGCGCACCGTCAGCAGCAGCCCGGTGCCGAAGAGCAGCCCCAGCCCCATTGGCCCCCACACGATGCCGTTTACGGCCTCGATTCCCCGCATGAACCGCTCTGGCATCCCATCCCCCCTTTTTTACCGTATCCTATGCAGCAGCCTTACTCCTCATGCGGTGCGGAGGGCTTTTCGGGGGCGGGTGCGGGAAGGGGTTCCAGCGTCAGCCAGAAGTCCTCCTGTTCCTCGCGGTCTTTTTTGTTGGGGTTTTCTGTTTGATCCATGCAGCATCCCTGCCTTTCTGCATAAAGGGTCGCCCGCTGGGCTATGCTTTATGCACAAAAAGGAGGCAGAGCCATGAAACACGCAAAACGCAGCGGCTGGCGTCCCTTCTGGGCGGCGCTGTGCGCCGCCCTGCTGGTGCTGCTGCCGCTGGTGGGCGGCACAGTGCTGCTCAGCCGCGCCCAGCTGCGCAGCAGTCTGCGGCAGGCCGCAAAAAGCCAGAGCGGAGTGCCCATCCGTCTGCCCAAAGCCGCCGACCGGTGCACCGTGCTGCTGTGCGTGGCAGACGAGACCCCGGGCTTTGTGCTGGCCTACCTGAACGCCGGGCAGAACTGCATCCATCTGCTGGCGGTGCCCGCCGCGCTGGAAGTGCCCTTTGGGGGCAAGAACGTCCCTCTTGCGGACTGTTACGCCGCCGCGGGCCCCGCCCGCTGCCGGGAAGCGCTGAGCGAGGTGTTCGCTCTGCCGGAGGATACCGACTATCTTGCCATCGCCCCGGCGGTGCTGACAAAGCTTGCGGCGCGGTACGGCGCAGTGCGGGTGGGCTTTACCGGGGCGCTCACACCGGAGCAGCTGGCGCGGTACGGCAAGGGCACCGGGGTGCAGGGCATTTCTGCCGCCGATGCCCACAGCTTTTTAGCGGCGCTGGATGCCGACACTTCTCTTTCGCCCCGGCGCAGCGCCGCCGCCCGGGCGGCGGTGTGGGATGCGTTTTTCCGGCAGGCGTTGGAGCTGCTGCCCACCACCCTGCCGCAGGGTCTGCGGGAGGTGAGCAGCAGCCTGCTGACCAGCCTGACCGCCGTAGACCTTGCTACACTGGAACGCACGCTGGAATTTTTAGCCACCAGCGCCGAGCCGGTGGATATCACCGCCGACGCCCTGCCCGGGGACTGGGCAGGCGGACACTATACGGTGTCCGATGCCTCCCGGGCGGCGGTGCAGAGCTTTTTCAACCTCTCCCCGGCGGCGGCGCAGTCCGCGTCCGGCAGCGAGCCGTAACCCAGCACCAGCGTCCCGGCGGCAGAATGCGCCGTGCCGGTCAAATCGTAGTCGCTCAGCAGGGAACAGCGCACCCCGTACTGCCGGGCAGCAGCCCGCAGGGCGGCGTCCGGCGGCGGGTCTTTCAGCTGCGCCAGCAGGTGCAGGCCGGTGTGCAGCCCCGCAAGGGTCAGCTCTTCCGGTGCAAAGGAGGTGCGCAGCGCCGCCACCAGCGCATCCCGGCGGGCTTTGTAGGCGGTGCGCTCCCGCGCTAAGTGCCGGGTGAAATACCCCCCGGTGATAAAGCGCGCCAAGGTCTGCTGCTCAAACCGCCCTACCGTGCCGGAGTACAGCCGGTACTTGGCCTGCCATGCGCCCAGCAGCTGCCGGGGCAGTACCATGTAGGCGATACGGATGCCCGGGGCAAGGCTGCGGGAGCAGGTGGACAGGTACACCACCGGGCCGTCTGCGCCCGCCATGCCCTGCAAGCTGGGCAGCGGACGGGTGTCGAAACGGAACTCGGAGTCGTAGTCGTCCTCAATGATGTACCGCCGCCCCGGGGCGCGGGCTGCCCAGTGCAGCAGCTCGGCCCGGCGTCCGGCGGGCATGGTGACCCCGGTGGGGAACTGGTGGCTGGGAGTGACGTAGCACACCGCCGCATCGCTGGCGGAAAGAGCCGTCAGCGACAGGCCGTCCGCGTCCACCGGCAGGCAGCGGCAGGGCACGCCGTTGTTTTCCAGCACCTGCCGGGCGCGGGGGTAGCCGGGAGTCTCCACGGCAGCAGGGCCGGGCAGCAGCGGTGCCAGCAGCCCCAGCAGATATTCCAGACCTGCACCCACCACCAGCTGCTCCGGGTCGCACTGCACGCCCCGGTACTCGGCCAGATACTCTGCCAGCGCCTGCCGCAGAGCAGCGTCGCCCCGGGCATCCCCGGGGGTGAGCAGCTCCGGCGCGGAATAGAGCAGTTCCTTTTGCAGCCGTGCCCATGTGCGGAAGGGGAACAGCCCCGGGTCCACGCCCCGGGTAGATAAATCGAACTGCACCGGCGGGGCGGTGTCGGCGGGGTGCGCTGCCACCGGCGCAGAGGGCGCGGCGGGCGGCTGCACCCCCTGCGGCAGGGCAAGATACTCCTGCACCGTGAAGCCGCTGCGCTCCCGGGCGGTCAGGTAGCCCTCGGCTGCCAGCATCTGGTAGGCGGTGTCCACCGTGTTCACCGAGACCGACAGCTCCGCCGCCAGCCGCCGCTTGCCGGGCATCCGGGTGCCCGCCGTCAGGGTGCCCGCCCGCATCTCGGCGGCAAGGCTGCGGTAGAGCTGCTCGTACAGCGGCACCGCCGAAGCCGGGTCCAGCGCCGTGGTCAGATGTACCATAGAATGTCCCTCCTGTCTGGGCATTGCGTCAAACTGACCCCATAAAAAAACTTTATTCTGGGTATTTTCATGGGGTCAGTTCTGCGTATAATAGGAGCATACCCGCCGGACACCCAAATGTCAAGTAGTTTTGTGGGGTTATCGGCACGATTGGAGGGAAAGTATCATGTCTACTACTGCAATGTGGCTGCTGCTGGCAGTCGTCGTTATCCTGATCCTGTTTTTCAGTGTGCTGTACAAGCGCCGCTTTACGGTGCACGAGCTGGCGCTTACCGGCGTGATGGCTGCGCTGAGCCTTGTAGCTTACCTGTTCTTCCGCATCCCGTTCTACGGCGGCTCCTCGTTCCATCTGGGCAACACCTTTACCGCCCTGACGGCGCTGCTGCTGGACGGCGTATCCGGCGGTCTGGCGGGTGCCATCGGTCTGGCGCTGGCAGATATCCTTGCCGGTGACCCGGGCTACGCTATTACCACCTTCGTGCTCAAGTTCATCATCGGCATCACCTGCGGTGCCGTGGCACATAAGGTGTTCAAGCTGCGGGATCAGGATCGTCACAGCGCCGGGTATCTGGTCAAGGTGATCGTTTCTGCGGGTTCCGGTCTGCTGCTGAACGTGTTCACTGACCCCTTCCTTGGCTACTTCCGCAACGTGTACATCTTTGGGCAGGAGTACACCGTGGCACAGGCGCTGACCAAAATTGCCGGCGGCGTCACCTTTGTGAACAGTGTGGCTTCCACTGCCTGCGCCGTGGTGCTGTATCTGGCACTGCGCCCCGCGCTGGAGCGTGCAAAGCTGCTTTCCAAGGGCGAGTAAAAATAAAAAGGGATCCTGAAGCGCCAGCTGGCGCTTCAGGATCCCTTTTTTGTTACCGCTTTCGGTTGCAAAGGTGCTTTGCGGCGTCCCGCCCGGCGGCAAGGCCGCTGCCGAACGCCCAGTGCAGGTTGAAGCCGCCGCAGCTGCCGGCGCAGTCCAGCGTTTCACCCACGAAGTACAGCCCCGGACAGCCCTTGAACTGGAAGGTGGGTTCCACCTCGGTCAGGGCAAGCCCGCCGCCGGTGGTCTGTGCCTGCCGCCAGCCGCAGGGGGCAAGCCCCTCGAACCGCCAGTGCTTGGCGGTGTGGGCAAGCTTCTGCCAGCTGCCTGCGGGCAGGGCGTGGGGGGCAGTATCCGGCAGGGCAGCGGCAGCCCAGAGGGCGCGGCCAAGCTTGCCGTGCAAAAGCCCCAGCCAGAACGCCGCCGCCGTGTCCTCGGCAAGCAGCGGTGCACGCGCCGCAAACAGGGCGGCAAGCTCTGTCTCCGGCACAGCGGGGAAGAGATCAAGTTCCACCGCCGGGTGCTTCGGGCTGCGCCCGGGGGCAAGCAGGCCGGACAGCTGCATGATGCAGATGCCGGAAAGCCCGTAGTCGGTAAACTGTACCTCGCCCATTTCTTCTGCCAGCACCCGGTCGCCGTCCAGCAGGCGGGCGGCGGCTTTGGCGCGGATGCCCGCAAGGCTCTTGTTCGGCTTTGCGCATTGCAGGGCGGTCAGGCAGGGGTAAAGGGGGCGCATCTGCCCGCCGCAGTCGGCGGCAAAGCGGGTGCCGAAGCCGTCCGTGCCGAACTGCGGCCCGGCAGCGCCGCCCATGGCGCAAATGACGGCATCTGCCCGCAGGCTTTCGGTGCCGCCCTCGGCGGTGGTAAACTGCACCGCGTAGCCGCCCTTGCTCTGCCGCAGGGTGCTTACCGTGCAGCCGGTGCGCAGCTGTACGGTGTGCCGCTGCAAATGCAGCTCCAGCAGCGCCAGCACGTCTGCCGCCTGATTGGAATAGGGGTACACCCGCCCGGCCTCATCGGTGCGGGTGTACAGCCCCAGCTGCTCAAACCACGCCAGCGGCGCGGCAGCATCCACCGCCGCCAGCAGGGGGCGCAGTGCGGCGGGGTCGGCGGTGAAGTACTTTTCCGGCGCAATGGCGGTGTTGTCCAGATTGCAGCGGCCGTTGCCGGTAGCCAGCAGTTTTTTGCCCACCTTGGGGTTGCGCTCCAGCACCGTGACGCGGGCAGCGGGCGCGGCCTGTGCAGCCGCCAGCGCAGCGGCCAGTCCGGCGGCACCGCCGCCCAGAATAAGGATGTGTGCCATGCGGACACCTGCTTTCTTTGGGTTTATTCCTATTTATTGTAGCAGAACCCCGCCCGGAACGCAATGCGGCGGGCAAAGCAAAAAATGCGCTGCCGGTATAATTTGCCGCCGCTGACAGATACTACATACAAAGGAAACCGCAAGGAGGGCAAAATAATGAAAGCAACCGGTATCGTGCGCCGCATCGACGAGCTTGGCAGGGTGGTGATCCCCAAAGAGATCCGCCGCACCCAGCGCATCCGGCGGGGCGACCCGCTGGAGATCTTTACTACCGGCGACGGGGAAGTGATCTTTAAAAAGTACTCGCCCATGGGCGAGGTGAACACCCTTGCCGCCCAGCTGGCAGAGGTGCTCAGCCGCCAGTTTGCACTGACCGCTTTTGTGTGCGACAGGGACCGCATTCTGGCGGTCAGCGGCAGCGGGCGGCGGGAGCTGACCGACCGCAGCATCAGCCAGCCGCTGGAAAAGCTGATGGATGCCCGCAAGCCCTACCAGAGCCCCGGCAGCCCGGAAAAGACCCTGCTGCCCTGCGAGGGCGCACCCCGGGTGCTGCTATGCGCCGCACCGGTACTGGCGGGCGGGGACGTGACCGGCGCGGTGGGTCTGTTGACCGAGGACCGCACCGCCTGCCCGGAGGACGCCCAGTGCAAGGCGGTTGCAGTGGCAGCGGCCTTTCTGGCAAAGCAGATGGAGGAGTGAAAACACCGCCGCCCGGCCTGTGAAAGCAAGCCGGGCGGCGGTGTACATGAAAGGATGAATGTGAGGATGATTAGTTTGTGATGGTCACAGGCACCTTTTTCAGGCTGTTCCATGCGCGGATGATGCGTGCATTGGTCACCTTGGTGTCCGGGCCGAAGGTTGCGCCGTAGTCGGAGAGCAGACCCTGCTCCACGCACCAGCGGGCGGCCTTCTGCTGCTCGATATTGTCAGCGGGGATATCGGTATACAGTGCGGTGCTTACAGGGTCGGGCTTGCCGGCAGTCGTCCACAGGACGTTTGCCAGCTCCTGACGGGTGGAGGGGATAAAGCCGCCCGGCAGGGTATAGTACAGGTACAGGGAAGAGATGTGAGCATAGGTGATATAACCCAGACCCGCAGTGCCTAGCACCACGCCAAGTGCGGCTGCGCCGGAAGAGAACGCAGGGTCAAGCTCGCCGGGGTCGTCCGTTGGGGGTGCCGAAGGCTCCTCGGTCACCAGAACGATCTTTTCAAAGTTCTGTACAGGGATCTGGTAAATGTAGCTGTCACTGTCGCTGTCAAGGACGGGGAAGCGTTCACCATCTGCAAGGTAATAGAGTAGTTTGGTATTGGTCTTTACGGTAATGGTGTTGGGCTGCTCAGACGATCCGCTGGGGACATAAAGTTCGTTGTAGCCGTCAGACCAGCCTTTATTTACAGGCACTTGGAAGTGTCTGCCATTCTGATCGCTCACAGAGGTAAAGGCGATGTCGCTGCCGTTCGGCACAGTGGGCTCGCTTACAAAATAGCCGCCGGTGATCTGAAGATTGGGCATGTTGGTGATGCTGCTTACATCCACGGCTTTGGTAAATAGGCCACCGCTGATCGTAAGTGGCTTGATGAGGGAACCTGCTTCGGTGAAAACCTTGCCGTCAAACAGGCCGTCGGTGATGGTGGTGGGGTAGTACGCATCGGGATAGATCTTCATACCATCTTCAAAGGTTCCACCCTCGATCTGAGCCGGCTGGAAGATGGCTTCCGCAGTAACAGTTAACTTAAAGATGCCGCCGGAGATGGTGCCGGAGTTGTACATCTTTCCTTGGAAGGTACCGTCGGAGATGGTTTGGTAGTTGTGCAACTTCCCTTGGAAGATGCCGCCGGAGATGGTTTTGTAGTTGAACACCTCCCCTTGGAAGGTGCCGTCGGAGATGGTGCCCTCGTTGTGGGCTCTTTTGCCGACGGTGCCGCTGTTAAATTCGGCATCTTTACGAATATCGAGATCTGTCTGCAATGCGCTTTCAGCCCCGGATTCCGAAGAGGGCTGCAGGGTGAAGGTGCCGTCGTACAAGAGTAATTCAAAGCTTGTTGCATCGTCACATTTCCAATGCCCAGAGCCGCCCTCGCTTTCGGGCTTGCCATCGGCGTTCAGCTGGATGGTAATGCTTTCGGCGGTGCCGTTCTCCGCGTCCAGATCACGGCTGCTGCGGGTGGCGGCTTCCTCCTCGGTGCTGCGGGAGGCGTCGGCCTCCTGTACAAGGGGTGCAGCCTTTTTGGCCGTGGTCTGGGCGGGTGCATCGAACACCGGGGTGGCTGCCAGTGCAGACACCGGCAGCAGGGACAGCAGCATACTGCCGGTCAGCAGGATGCTTACAATGCGTTTGACTTTCATAAAGTTCCGCTCCTTTCGTGTGGGTTTTATACGGGGGTCTCGTTACTACAAATATACCATAAACTAGGCAAAAACAAAAGAAATTCTGCGCGAATGGGGGTTAAAACTGCGCGAATGGCTGAAAAAGGGGGGAAAACTAAAACACTGCTGCCCGGGGATGTTCTCTTTTGACACCAAAAGAGAACCAGAAAAGTGCCAGCGATTTCGAC
>OJPV01000409.1_pt1 | contig 23218 bp, 16 predicted proteins | sample 1598581 | NCBI WGS metagenome assembly OJPV01 (sample SAMN03922501, study PRJEB24848) | human gut metagenome | isolation source: stool sample | host: Homo sapiens | place: Germany | collected 2011-11
GAGATCTCCTCCAGATTTTCCAGACGCTTGACGTAGCTTTCCACGTTCTCGCGGCGGGCACCCGGGCGGGCGGCGCTGATGGCGTCGGCAGCCTGAATGATGAAGGCCAGCGGGGTCTTGGGCTCCACATCGCCGTGGTGTGCCTCAATGGCGTGGATGATCTGGGTGTTCTCCTTGTACTTGCGGCAGATGTCCACGCCGATCTGGACGTGGCTGCCCTCGATCTCGTGATCCAGTGCCTTGCCGATATCATGCAGCAGACCGGCGCGGCGTGCCATGGTAACGTTTACGCCCATCTCGCCTGCCAGCAGACCGGCCACCCAAGCCACTTCCATGCTGTGGGTCAGGGCGTTCTGGCCAAAGCTGGTGCGGTACTTCAGCCGACCGATCAGCTTGATCAGGTCGGGGTGCAGGCCGTGGATGCCCAGCTCCATCACTGCACGCTCGCCCTCGCGCTTCATCTGCAGTTCCAGATCGTGGCGGCACTTTTCCACCGTCTCCTCGATGCGGGCGGGGTGGATACGGCCATCGCCGATCAGGCGCTCCAGCGTCATGCGGGCCACCTCGCGGCGGGTCTGGTCGAAGGAGGACAGGGTAATGGCCTCCGGGGTATCGTCGATGATCAGATCCACGCCGGTAGCGGTCTCCAGTGCGCGGATGTTGCGGCCCTCGCGGCCGATGATGCGGCCCTTCATCTCATCGCTGGGCAGCGGCACCACACTGACGGTGGTCTCGCTGCAATGGTCGGCAGCGCAGCGGCTGACGGCCTGTCCGATAAGGTTGCGGGCGATGTTATCGCAGTTTTCCTTCAGGTCGGTCTCGTAGGCGGCAACGCGCACGGCCTTTTCGTGGGTCAGCTCCTCGTCCACCTTGTGCAGCAGCACCTCGCGGGCGTCCTCCTGGCTCAAACCGGCCAGCGTTTCCAGACGCTCCATCTCCTTGGCGCGCAGAGCATCGATCTCTGCCAGACGCTCCTCGGCCTCGGCAGCGCGCTTTTTCAGCTCTTCTTCCTTCTTTTCCAGCGCCTCGGTCTTGCGGTCCAGCGCTGTCTCCTTCTGGTCGATGCGGTTCTCCTGACGGCTGATCTCCGCACGGCGCTGCTTGATCTCCTTGTCGGCCTCTGCCTTCTGGGCATCGACCTCGGCTTTCAGACGGAAAGCCTCATCCTTTGCTTCCAGAACCGCTTCCTTGCGCTTCTGGTCGGCGGTCTTGATCGCCTCGTTCACCAGCCGGGTAGCCTCGGCCTCGGCGCTGCCGATCTGGGCTTCGGCAGTCTTTTTACGGTTGTTGTAACCAATAAAATAGCCCGCAGCCACGCCGACAACAGCAACGATCAAGGCCACGATCACTCCGATCGCGGTCATTGCGTTCACTCTCCTTTGTTTCAATTCAATGCAAAATTAAAAGCAGGAGACGCTGCGCAGCAGGACACGGGCAATGATATAGAAAGAGCTTTCAATGCAAAAAGTGACACCAAAACCATACGCACCACCCAAAACCGGCGGCACGGGCAAAAGCATACGGCTTTTCTCTTTACGGTTCCATTTTATATCAAACAGGCACGCTTTGCCTGAAACGGGTACAGGGGTCACACAGAAACCTGCGTACAGCGTCTTTGATTCCATACTACTAAATATAGTACGAAACATTTGCCCACTTGTCAAGAGGAAAACCCTGCCCGCAGAACATTTTGTGCAGAAAAACAAAAATAAGATGACTGAGAGGGTTCTCTTCCCAAACCAAAAGGGCTGCCCCGGAGAACGGAGCAGCCCTTCTGGCTTATGATGAAAAGAAGAAAATGAAGGAGAATAGCTTATTATTTGGCGGCTTTTTCGCCCTCCGGGAAAATGATCTTATTCACAAAGAAGAAGATGACCATGGAGATGCCGCCGTTGAGCACGGTGGTGCCGATGTTGTAGATGAAGTCCGGCACCAGCAGACCTGCCACTGCCACCCAGATGCAGTTGATGGAGTTGACGATGCAGGTGATGATGCAGAAGGCCAGCACATACCAGCCGATCTGTTTTGCCAGATTGCCCTTGCTGCGGAACACAAAATTGCGCTGGATGGGGAAGTTGATGCACTCGCCGATGACCATGGCGATCATGTAGGCGCAGAAGTAGGGCAGACCGCCGTGGGCGGCATCGTAGCCGAGGATGTTCCACTTGAAGGTCTCGCCGAACAGGGTAATGTCGATGCCCGGCCAGCCGAAATCCACCACCGGCAGGCTTGCAAAGGCCTTGGGCAGAAATTGCAGCAGCAGGTACTTGAACACCGTGATGAGGTTGGACACGATGACGAATAGGCCGCCCTCGCGCACCCACTTGGCAGCGGCGGGGTGCTTTGCCGCGAAGTTATTCCAGAAATTCATAGCCTGCTTCCTTTCAGCTGTTTTTCAAGCGCTCTTCCATGCGGCTGTTCAGCACGAGGTTCTTCACGGCCTCCACGATCACCCGCACAAGGCCGATGATCCAGAAGCCCTGCAGCTCCATCACGATGCCGTCCACCATGCCCATGCTGATGGCGCCGTTGGTCATTTTGGCCAGCGCCCGCAGAGGCATATTGTACTGGAACAGGATGTTCAGGTCGGGCTTGCCCTTTTTGATGCTGCGGCGCAGCAGGGTGCCCAGCACGGCAGCCGCCAGCCAGCCGATGGGGCTGCGTCCGTGCCCCATCTCGCCCAGCGTCATGTTGCGGTCGATGTGCACCTTGTTCTCCGGGATGGGACGGCCCAGCAGCGCCTCAAATTCCGCGTCCGGCACATTCTGCACCTGTGCGGTGCGGTAATGTGCAAGGTCTTTGCCTGCGTAGGGGTCGGGTGCGCCGGTGCCCGCCACCGTGACAGCGGCAGTCAGACGGATATCGGCGCTGGAAGCGCCCACCAGCAGCTGATAGCTGCCGCCCTCCACCTCCCAGCGGTCGGTGGCAACGTTCCAGTAGCGGAACGCCTTATCGTCCAGCGGGATGGTGACGGTCTTGCTCTCTCCGGCTTCCAGCTGCACCTTGGTAAAGCCCTTCAGCTCCTTGGCGGGGCGGAAAACTTTTGCATCCGGCTTTGCCACATACAGCTGCACCACCTCGGCACCTGCACAGCTGCCGGTGTTGGTGACAGTCAGGGTCACGCCGGTTTCGTCTGCTTTCAGGTCACTGTACGCAAAGCTGGTATAGCTCAGGCCGTAGCCGAAGGGGAAGGCGGTGGGCACACCGGCGGTGTCGTAGTAGCGGTAGCCCACATACAGACCCTCGCGGTACTCCACAGTGGGGCCGTCGCCGCCGAAATGATCCTTTGCGGGAGTGTCGGCGTAGCTGCGCGCCCAAGTCTCAGCCAGCTTACCGCAGGGGTTCTGCGCGCCGGTGAGCACCTCGACCAGTGCGCCCGCACCGGCCTGACCGCCCAGACAGCCGTAGACCAGCGCCTTGCAGTCCTTGACCCAATCGCTTTCCAGCGAGGAGCCTGCACTCAGCAGCACCACCACGTTGGGGTTTGCCGCCGCCACAGCCGCCAGCAGCTCCAGCTGGTTCTCTGCCAGCTTCATGTCGGCGCGGTCGATGCCCTCGCTCTCCTTGATCTCGTCCAGACCCATGCACAGCAGCACCACATCGGCGTTCTTTGCCAGCAGCACCGCCTCGGCCTTCAGCGCCTCGTCGGGCTTGCCCTGCCGGTCAAAGCCCTTGGCGTAGCCGACGCTGTTCAGGCCGCTTTCGGCAAGGCAGTCCAAGAAGGAATCCACCTTGATGGAGTTGACGGCGCTGGAGCCTGCACCCTGATAGCGAGGCGTCTGGGCAAAGTCGCCGATGACCGCCACCTTCTCCCCCTTTGCAAGGGGCAGCAGGCTGTTTTCGTTCTTCAGCAGCACGATGCTCTGGGCAGCAGCCCGGCGTGCCAGTGCGTGGTGGGCGTCGGCATCGAACTTGCCGGGTGCGGCGTCCACCGCCGCCTTGGTGGTGAACACCAGTTCCAGCAGTTCCTCCAGCCGGGCGTCCACGTCCGCTTCGGTGATCTTGCCGGTCTGCACTGCCTTCATCAGCTCCCGGATGGCGTCCCCGCCGGGGGCGGGCATTTCCAGCGTAGAGCCGTTCTTTACGCCGAGGGCGTGGTCGTTGCTGCCGCCCCAGTCGGTGACCACTGCACCGTCAAAGCCCCAGTCCCTGCGCAGGATGTCCATGAGCAGGTGGGCGTTCTCGTTGGCGTAGGTGCCGTTGACAAGGTTATAGGCGGACATGATGGTCTTGGGCTGCGCCTCTTTGACCACCATCTCGAAGCCGGTCAGGTAGATCTCCCGCAGGGTGCGCTCGTCCACGATGGAATCCGACGCCATACGGCGCAGCTCCTGACTGTTCACGGCAAAGTGCTTGGGGCAGGCGGCAATGCCGTTTTTCTGGATGCCGCGGACGTAGGCCGCCGCCATCTTACCGGCAAGGTAGGGGTCCTCCGAGAAATACTCGAAGTTGCGGCCGCACAGGGGGCTGCGCTTGATGTTCAGGCCGGGGCCCAGCAGCACCGACACGCCCTGTGCCGCTGCCTCTTCGCCCATGGCTGCGCCCACAGCCTCGCCAAGCTCCGGGTCCCAGCTGTTGGCAACGGTGGCCGAGGTGGGGAAGCAGGTGGCGGGCACACTGGGGTTCAGGCCCAGATGGTCAGCAGCGCCCGCCTGCTTGCGCACGCCGTTGGGGCCGTCCGACAGGGTAATGGCCGGGATGCCCTTGCCCGGCAGCGCCCGGGTGGTGAACACCGTGCCGCCGCTCAGCAGGGCGCATTTTTGTTCCAGGCTCAGGCTGTTGATGATATCTGTGTGTTTCATGGCATTTTCCTCTTTGCCTTTTCAAATCCAGAAAAGGCCCGCTGTTTTTACGCAGCGGGCCTTTGGTCTGGTTTCAGTTCAGGTGCTGCAAACGTTCAGAGCGTCTTGCCCTAGATCAGGCGTTGACTTCCTCTTCCTTGCGCTTTTTGTAGCCCTTGAGGGTCTTGACTTCCAGCGTCACGAACAGCAGAGCCACCAGAACATCGGCACCGATCAGGACGATCTGCCACTTTGCCATACCGGGGTTCAGGTTCTCCTCTGCGTATGCACGGCTGTTGACCACGGTGTAGAGGATGTTCTTTGCGGACTCGCGCAGGGCCTGCTTGCTGCTGTTGGTCAGCACGGTCACGGTGTTGAAGTCGTTGCCGGTGGTGCAGAGCATCAGGTCGTTGCCGTTGCGGACGCACTGGTCAGCAGTCATGTAGCCGGAGACGCCGAAGTAGTCTGTCTCGACGAAGCCCACGAAGCCCCACTCGCCGCGCAGGACGTTCTTCAGCAGCTCCTTGCAGCCGCCAGTCCAGCGGGTGCCGATGTAGTTGAAGGAAGACATGACCGCGTGGCAGTCTGCATCCTTGACGGAGATCTCGAAGGGCTTGAGGTAGATCTCACGGATGGCCTGCTCGTTGGACCAGGTCGCCACCATGGAAGCACGGTTGCCTTCCTGATCGTTCAGGGCGAAGTGCTTCATATAAGCATACACACCGCGATCCTGTGCGCCCTTGATGGCGTTGGAAGCCATCACGCCGGACAGCACGCCGTCCTCGGAGTAGTACTCGAAGTTACGGCCTGCAAAAGCAGTGCGGTGGATGTTCATAGCGGGACCGTACCAGCCGGAGGTATCCATCTCGTCAGCCATCTCGCCGATGCTGTCGCCGAAGGCGTAGGCCAGATCCTTGTCCCAGGTCATGCCGATGAGGGCAGCAGCCGGGAAGCCGACGGAACCGACACCGGTGAAGAAGTTGTTGATGGAAGCCGGGCCGTCGCAGTCACTGGTGCGGACCTTCTCGATGCTGGAGACCGCAGCGGTCTGGTAGCCGCCGAAGCCGATGATCTGCTGCAGATCGTCGATGGACATCTGATCCAGCAGGGCATCCCACTGGGCGTCGTTGTAATCCACGCCGCGCAGATCGGCCAGCTTCAGGCCGTTCTTGGCACCGGTGGTGATGTCGGCGGCGTTGGCGTCGTCATCCTGCTGATAGCCAGCTTCGACGTAGGTGTGTGCGTTGTCGAAGGCAGCCTTCTGCTCGTCGGTCATCTCATAGGTGGCGGGAGCAGCGGTCGCCTCGGCATAGTTTGCAAAGCCGTCGGCGCGGGACAGATAGGTGATCTCGCCTTCTGCGAAATCGAACTCGTTGGTCGCAGCCACAGCATCGCTGCCGCGCTTGTTGGACTCGTTGTAGACGCTGTCGGATGCAACGGTGTAGACTTCAGAATCGGCAACGGTGTGGGAATCATCGTTCGCGCTGATGACATAGTCGCCAGCTTCCAGCACATAGCAGCCGTTGGTCTGGTAATCATAGGAAGCCAGCTGCTCCACCGGGATGGAGAACTCGATGGTCTCGGATGCGCCGGGTGCCAGCTCAGAGGTCTTGGCGAAGTCCAGCAGGTTTGCGGTAGCCTTCTCGATGCCGCCGTTGGTGTAGGGAGGATTGCTGTAAATTTCTACAACATCCTTGCCCGCCACAGCGCCGGTGTTGGTGACAGTAACGCTGAAGTTCAGGTTGGTGCCGTCGGAGGTGATGCCGCTCATCTCCTTGGTGAAGGTGGTGTAGCTCAGGCCATAGCCGAAGGGGTAGACCACTTCTTTGTCGTAGTCGATGAGACCCTCGGCGGCGGCAGTTTCGTAGAACTTGTAGCCCACGTAGATGCCTTCCACGTAGTTGACGAAGGACGGGGTGGTGCCTTCCGGATCAAAGAAGGTGGAATCGGAATTCAGCTCCTCGGTGTTGGTGTACTTGAAGTCGCCGAAGTTGTTCCACCAGGGCGCATTCTTCAGGTTGGAAACATAGGTATCCACGGTACGGCCGGAGGGGTTGACCTCGCCGGAAACGACCTTGCCGAAGCCCTCAAAGCCGGACTGGCCGGTGCCGGGGCAGAGCAGGACGCCCTTGATCTGGGGGTAATCCTTCAGGAAGTCCATCTGGAAGGCGTTGGCGCCGTTGTAGACCAGAATGACGTTGTCGAAGTTTGCGGTGACCAGGTCGAGCAGGTCTTCCTCACGGTTGGACAGCTGCAGGAAGTGGTCGCCCTTATCCCAGTCGTTGCCCTCGTTCAGAGAGTCGTCGTAGGTACCGTTGTAGTAAGTGGTGCCGCGCTCAGAGCCGTAAGCCTGTGCCACGCGGCGGATCCAGCTGCCATCCACAACGGAAGCCATATCGGTGGGCAGATCTGCGCCCTCGCCGCCGACACGGGTGATGACGACCATTGCGGTATCCGAGAATGCTTTTGCGTTCTCCATCATCTCATCGGTGTACAGACTGACATTGGGCTCCGGCAGGGTCCAGTCCTGCGCCGCTATGCTAACGCTGGGGCGGTCTGCCTTGTAGTCGGTGTAGAACTTGCTCAGTTCCTCGTTGGTCTCGATGCCGGCATCGTGCAGGCCGGTCAGCAGATCGGTGACGGGGTAAGTGGCGTTCAGCGCACCGGAACCGGTGCCGCCGTAGCAGGGGTTGGTGGAAGCCCAGCCGAAAACGTTCAGCTTGGAGCCGGAAGCCACCGGCAGGATGCCGTCTTCGTCCTTTGCCAGAACGACACCGTCTGCGGTGATCTCATTCACCAGCTGGGTGGCCTTTGCAGAGGTCTCCTCGCTGATGGTGCCGCTGCCGGACACCAGATCCAGCATGGTGGACATGGGGCCGGTGCAGATCAGGTTGACAACGATGGTCAGTGCCAGCAGAATGGCAAGGCCAGACTGTGCACGGATCATCTTTTTCTTTGCTTTGGGCAGTTTGCGCACCGCGATCATCACAACGACCGCCAGTGCAAGCACTACACCAAACGCGATGAGGTACCCACGAACATTCGTAAGGACCTGCATCACGTCATCCATATTGATGGACAACATAGTTTTCTCCTCCTTGTTTTGTCGAATCGGACAACGGCGGGGACACCCCCGCCAGCTTGGCTTTATGATACCAGAAGCTGACAGGGAATTTTCATTTTGTTCACAATCTGTCGTTTTGAACGCATAATTTGCAAAAGTTACAATAAGGTTTCAATTTTTATTGTGCTAATACACAAATTTCATCCAACTTTATTTGTGCACCCTGCCAGACAACAAAAAACGGCAGGGGATACCTGCCGTAAAAATTATTTGTTTTTGGGCAGCGGAAATAAGATCCGCAGGGTGCACCAGTTGTTTTCCCAGTGCAGCGTCATGCTGCCGCCGTGCTGCCCGACGGTGGTGCGGACACTTTTCAGGTCCGACCCCTGCTTCGGCAGACCGTCCGCATCCAGTGCGGGGGCGGCCTCTGTATAGTGCTCGAACCGCAGCATGGCAAAGCCGCCCTGACTGTACACCGCCACCTTGATGAGCCGCTTTTCGGGGTCCGGCTCGGCGCGCACGGCGGCAATGGCGTTGTCCAGCGCCACGCCCACGATGGTGCACAGCTCCCGGATGGTGAGAAAGCCCAGCATCCTGCCGTCCGCCACGCTGGTGATGGTGATATTCTCCTGCTGGCATTCCATGGTCTTGGCGGTGAGCAGGGTATCCAGCACCGGGTTGCCGGTCTTGTTCTCGGCCTCGTACTGGCGGATATTCTGCTCCATGGCGGCAATGGCAGCGTTCTGCTTGGTCTGGTCCTGCTCCTCCCGGATGCGGGCAAGCTGGACTTTCAGCTCATGGTACCGCCGGTTGATGAGGTTGATGCCCTCCTTGCTGCGCTTGTACTGCTCGTACTGGCGGTGCAGTACCTCGTCCATGGCGGCAAGCTCGCTGTGCAAAGCGTTCTCCTGCAGCTGCTCGTGCTGCACAGATAAGATCAGCACGCCGGAAAAATCCACCAGAGTGCGGATGGAAAAAATGCTCATGTTGATCTCGCTGCCGGGCAGAAAGCCCAGATTGCTTACCGCAAAGGCAGTCAGCGCCAGCATGACCGCCGTCAGGGCGGCGCTGCCGCCGATCTGTAAGTGCCCGGCGGGCTGGGGACGGCGGTGCTGCAGATAGCACATGATGCCGAACAGCGTCCCATACACCAGTGCCAGCAACAGCAAAGAAAGCGGCTCCCATGGGCCGCGGGCGGGCCAGAGGGCGCAGTGCAGCTGCCACTCCACGCTGGCGGCAAGCTCTGCCAGAATAAACGCCCGTGCGCAGTGATACCCGGCTTCCAGCAGAGTGATGTTCCACATGCCCCATAGATATAGGTAGGAAAACCCGATGGCCGCTGCCATGCAGGGGATCCAGAGCCCGCCGGGCACATCGCCCGTCAGCCCCAGAAAGGCCGACAGCACCGCCGCCCACAGCAGGGTGACACCCCCGGTGACCGCTCTGGAAAAGCGGGGCGCAAGCGCCGGGGTGAACAGCAGCACCGCAAGACACTCGGCAAGGGCGGTGTACAGCCGGGGGATATCCGGCAGCGCGGTCATGAGCCTTCACCTCCGATGTAATCGGTCAGTGCGGCAAGAAAAGCCTTACGCTTGGGGCGGCTGACCTGCAGCTCGCAGGGGCCCACCTGCACGGTGCTCTGCCGCAGCTCCCGCACCTGTGCCAGATTGACAAGATAGCCGCTGTTGCAGCGGGCAAAGGGGCAGTCTGCCAGCTTTTCCTCAAAGGCCTTGAGGGTGCCGGGGGCGGAAAAATCGCCCTCATCGGTATAAAAATGCACCCGGTGCCCCTCGCTTTCCAGATAATAGATGCTTGCGGTGTCCAGCCGGCGCAGCCCGCCCTCCACCGGCACGGTCAGGTAGTGCTTTGCCCGCTTTTCCAGCCGGGCAACCGCCTTGAGCAGCTGCTGCGAAAAGGCAAAGTAGGGCACCGGCTTCAGCACATAGTCCAGCGCTCCCACCGAGTAGCCCCGGATGGCGTACTGCGCCATATTGGTGATGAAGATCAGGATGACGTCTGCATCCATCTGCCGGATGCGCTCGGCCGTGGTCATGCCGTCCAGATGCTTCATCTCCACATCCAGAAAAATAATGTCGTAGACCGCGCGGTAATCCTCCAGAATATCCACGCCGTCCGCAAAGACCGTCACTTCAAACTCTGTCCCGTACTGCCGGGTATACCGCCGGACATACTCCTGCAATACCCCCTGTACCTCCGCGTCGTCCTCTACGATCGCCACCCGGATCATGACCGCACCTCCCTTACCACACCTTTGTGGAACTGTTACGGCTCTATTATAGCGCAATCCCGTCCGGTTTGCCAAGGGGCACTCCGCAACAAAGGGCAGGGCAGCCCACAGCTGACCACCGTGGACGTCAACCCCTACCAGCTGGGCATGGAGGCTGCCAGCCAGACCATCAACCACATTGAGAACCCGAACCTTCTGGCCACAAAGATCATCGTGCCGCACAAGCTCATCCCCCGGGAGAGCTGCTGCCCGCCGGAGGAGCAGCGCTAGGAAGTGCTTTTTCAGCAAGACAGTGTCCGCTTCCGGGAGCTGCCGCGCAGCGCTTGCTATCCTGCCCCCAGAGTAGACAGCGTAAAAAACGCTGCATCCTCCGGGGGTATTTTTATGCCCAAAAAGGCACAAAAGAATGCCCGCCCACCTGTGGAAAACCACGGTGGGCGGGCATTTTATGGTTTATCGTTTGCGCGCTGCAAAAGCGTTCAGAGGGCGGTGGGCTGGGGTACCAGCCGGAAGAGCATTACGGGCAGCTCGCTGTTTGCAAAATCCAGCGTAAGGATGATCGTTCCGCGCTCTGTTTCAAAAGGCATCTCCGTCTGTGTGCCGTCCGGGGCAATGCGCACAAGCGTTTTGCCTTCCAGCAATCCGGCGGGCAGCGCGAGCCTTACCCGACCGGTGGGCTGCGTCAGGCTGCCTGCGGTTTCAAAGGCCACACTCAGGTATTCCCCGTTCGTCCGTGCGGTCACATCCTCCGCAGAAAGACTGCCGCTGTTAGCCCACGCCGTTGCCGCTTCGATCATTTCCAGCTGCGCGGCGTTTTCTGCCTGCCCGCACACGGGGCAGAAGGTCAGCGTTTCGCCTTCCGCAGTGCGGAAAGTAAACTTCCGGCAATCCGTGCTGCCAGTGTGCGCGCAGCCCTGCCGCAGACAACTGGCGCTCTGAGAGCCGGTTCCGTTCGGGGACCATGCACCGAACTGGTGCCCCAGCTGATCGGTCGGGTCTGCGGTGTAGCTGTCTTTGCAGCGGCTGCAGGTAAAAACAGTATAGCCGTCTGCTTCACAGGTGGGGGCTACGGTAACAGCCTGATAATCATGGTTCAGCGCGGGCAGTTCTGTATAGGTGGTATGGTCGCAGCGGGAACAGGTTTCGTAAGCATTCCAGCCGATTTCCGTACAGGTAGGGGCTTTTGCTGCGTATTGCTTCAAATCATGATTCAGCGCGGGCAGCTCTTTGCGGGTGGTATAGTTGCAGCCGAAGCGGGAGCAGGCTTCGTAAGCATCCCAGCCGATTTCCGTACAGGTAGGGGCTTTTGCTGCGTGCTGCTCCAAATCATGGTTCAGTGCGGGCAGCTCCGCATAGGTGGTGTAGTTGCAGCGGGAACAGGTGTCGTAAGCATCCCAGCCGATTTCCGTACAGGTAGGGGCTTTTGCTGCGTGCTGCTCCAAATCATGGTTCAGTGCGGGCAGCTCCTGATAGGTGGTGGTATAGTTACAACGGGAGCAGGCTTCGTAAGCGTTCCAGCCGATTTCCGTACAGCTGGGGGCTTTTGCATCGTGATGCACCAAATCGTGATTATTTGGGTCTTTTTCGCCGTATTCCGCGCCGCATTTTTCGCAGGTTTTGCCTTTGGTGCAGGTGGGCGTTTCGGTACCGCCGGTATGTACCTTTAAATACGAAACATTGCCATCGTTGTGGCAGTTCTGGCATTCAGTTACATAAACCCTATGACTGTTCGAATCATATTTTCTGTATCCGAGGATCTCACGTGTCTCCGTACTCCCACAGTTTTTGCAGCGCACCGTGGTTGTTTCTGCCGCCGCTTTTAACACGATCCCCGGTATCAGGCACACCATTGCCAGCACCGTCAAACACCGGATCAGCCATTTTTTCATGTTACTCCCTCCTTGTCATCAAACCTTGTTATCCTTTCAGATCAAACTGCACGGACAGCGATGCAAGCACGGCATCTACCACCTTCCGCGCCTGGGCAAGCATATCGATCTCCGCCACAAAAGCGATGACCTGCTCGCGCTCCTGCGCGGGGACCTGCAGCGCACTCAGACTCATACTCAGATAGCGCCGTATTTTGCGCTCCAGTGTAAAGTAGGGGTCGCACCGCCGTGCCATGTAGCCGCGCATCATGCCAGCCGTGCCCAGCTCCATCTCGTAGAAATCGCACTCGGCGCACCCGGGCAGGTACGCGCTGAACGCCGCCTGCAGCTCGGCCGTGGTGCTGCGGTGGATGATCTCCGCCGTGGCGGGGAAGGTGTACGCTTCCACATAGATATCCCGCAGATTCTCGCTCAGCTCGGTCACCGCCAGCTGCAAAGCCGTCTCCACCGCGTAGAGGTACACCGGCGAGGGGGCGTTTGCCGCCAGCGGCCTTACCGCGCCGAACTGCCTGCTGAACATCATGCCGATCAGCTCGGTCAGCACACCGTCCTTGGTGCGGAAAATATTCTGGAACGACCCGGCGGAAACATCTGCTTCCTTTAAAATTTCTGCCACCTTGGTGTTCGTGTAGCCTTTTTCCAGAAAAAGCCGGACACAGGCGGTCAGGATCCGCCGTTTTGCTTCTTTGCTGTCGTATCTGCGCGCCATTGGAAATCATCCTTTTCTATAATTGGTCTCTGACCCAATTATATATTGATTTGAAAATTGTGTCAAGTAAACTTTTAAGGCCGTATTTTGGGCAGTTTGACGAGGGAGAGCTTTCTGCGGGTGCGCATCCGGGCAAAACAAAGCGCAATGGACATTGCTGTTATCCGCTGCCGCAGCCAGACAGTTCGCGGCAGCAAAAAAGAGGCCACCGATCGGGGTGACCTCTTTTCAGCGTATTTTCAGCGTAAATCCCGCAGCAGGCGAACCCACCATCTCCATGACGGCTCTTTTGGAGTTGCTCTTTGCGTAAGATTGCAAGATAAATCTTATTTCTGACAGAAAGAGCCGGACCCGTGCAACGAGTCCGGCCCTTTCTGTGCTTTGGTTGGATCTTAAGCAAAGTTATGGTAAATGAAGAAGTTGGCTTTGGGAGTTTACAGCAGGCTCAGTGCTTCCTCGTCTGCCACAAGGATGCAGTCCGGATGCAGCTGCAGGATGCTGCCGGGGCAGGCAGGGGTCACAGGGCCGGTCACGGCGTCCTTGACGGCCTGTGCCTTGGCTTTACCGTTGGCTACCACCAGCACCTTGCGTGCCTGCATGATGGTCTTGATGCCCATGGTGTATGCCTGTTTGGGGACAAGGGCCTCGTTGCCGTCAAAGAAGCGCTTGTTGGCTTCGATGGTGGTGGGAGCAAGGTCGATGCAGTGGGTCTCCAGCTCAAAGGCTTCGCCCGGCTCATTGAAGCCGATATGACCATTGGGGCCGATGCCCAGCAGCTGCAGGTCGATGCCGCCCAGCTTGTGGATGATACCGTTGTAACGGGCACACTCAGCGGCGGTGTCCAGATTGGTGCCGTCCGGCAGGTTGGTCTTGGCCGGGTCGATATTCACCTTGCTGAACAGGTTCTCATTCATGAAATACCAGTAGCTCTGGGGATGCTCCTTGGGCAGGCCGCGGTACTCGTCCAGATTGACAGTAGTGACCTCGGAGAAATCCAAATCGCCTTTGTTGTACCAGTCCACCAGTTGGGCATAAGTGCCCACCGGGGTGCCGCCGGTGGCAAGACCCAGTACACAGTCCGGCTTCATGATGACCTGTGCGGAGATGATGTTGGCCGCTTTGCGGGACATATCCTGATAATCTTTTGCGCGGATGATCTTCATAATAACGCTCCTTTTATAGTACCGTTACGCCTGCGTTCCGGCAGGCCTGTAAAAATTCTACGGGCAGCTTTCCGTCCGAGATCACAATATCAATATCGGACAGCTCGCAGATGTGGAATGTACTTTTCAGTCCGATCTTGGAGGAATCCAGCAGCACGGCTTTCTGCTCACAGTCACAGCGGCGGAGCACGGTCTGCTTGAGCCGTGCTTCATCCTCCACGCCGCAGGTAAAACCGGTTTCCGGGCTGTAACTGGTCACGCCCAGCAGCAGCAGATCAAAGTTGATGCCCTCCATCGTCTGGATGCTCTGTGCACCGCAGACGCTCAGGCTGAACCGGTTCAGTCTGCCGCCCGGCAGGGATACATTGGGCTTTTCCAGCTTTGCCAGCTCCATGGCGCAGCTCAGGCCGCTGGTGTAGATGAGCATGGGCTGATCCGGGATGCACCGGGCCACTGCTGTGGCGGTGCTGCCGGAATCCAGAAACAGGGTGGTGTTGGGGCGCAGCAGAGCAGCGGCTTTTTCGGCAATGATCTGCTTTGCTTCGGCATTGCGGGCGGCACGGCGGCTCAGCAGGTCGTCTGTGCCTACCACCTGCTCCACCGACTTGACACCGCCATGCACCCGCACCACACGGCGGGCTTCATCCAGTGCTTTCAGGTCGGTGCGCAGGGTCATTTCCGAAACGGAAGGGAAAGCTTCCTTGAGCTGGGCAAAGCTAATGCTGCCTTTGCGGTTCACCAGCTCCACGATTTGATTGCGGCGTTGTTCCATGGGGGATTCCTCCTGTCTGCGTTTGTCCTGTCCCATGGCACGTTCTGCTTAGTCCTCCGGGTTGAAGTTTGCCAGCAGATATTCCTCTGCTTCCGGGCACCACAGGCCGTTGTGGGCATCCACGATGTCAGCCAGTGCGGTATAGCGGGGGTCGTTGTCCTGTTCGCCCTTGGCACGCAGATCGGTCAGGGCGATGAGGGGCATGGTCAGGTGGGTGTAGATCAGCTTTTTGCCGCCGGGGATCTTGGGCAGGTTGAGGGTGGTCTCAGCAGCGGCGTTCAGACCGCCGATGTGGGTGACCATCACAGCCGGATCGATGCGCTTAGCGGCGGTCAGTTCCAGCGACTCGATCATGTCGGCGGTATTACCGCCGGTGGTGCCCATGACATGGGTAGAATTGTAGTGCACATCGTAGAAGTTCATCTTGGCGCTGAACTGCTTGTCGGTGGGGCCTGCAAAGAAGTTCAGGCAGCCGTCACGACCCAGTACAGCACTGGACAGCTCCACCACCGGCGCGATGGGGGCGTAGCAGAACACATCATCAAAGCCGGTACCGCCGGTCAGCTTCCGCAGCTCGGCAGCGGGGTCTGCCATGTTGGCGGTATTGACGAAGTACAGGTCGATGCCGTCCTTCTCCTTGACCTCCTTCGGGGGGAAGAGGGACTCCGCACGGGCCAGACGATCCTCGTTGATATCGGTGACCACCACCATGCCGGGGCGCACATCACGGTGCAGTGCGTAGGTCAGAGCACCCAGGCCCATGGGGCCTGCACCGGCCAGAATCGCCAGCTTGCCACCCTTCTTGATGCCCATATCGTGATGGTACACACCCATCTTGGTGTGGTAGGCGGCGTTGAAAGCACCGATGGAGCAGCTCATAGGCTCGGCCAGAGAAGCCTCGTAGTAAGCACGGCCCTTGTACTCCAGCAGGCAGCCCAGTTCCATGACCTCGGCAGGGATGATGCAGTAGGTGGCGTCGCCGCCGAAGAACTCGTAGGAGTAGCCGGGGCTCCACATGGTGCCCTTGTAGTTCAGGGCGGGCTGCAGGGTGAACTTCATGCCGGGCTTGAACTTGTCCTGATGCGCCTTGCCCACCTTGACGATATCACCGGCGAACTCGTGACCCATGATGGCGGGGTGCTCGGCTACATCCGGATGCACACGCTTGTGCGCAGTGCCTCCATCAGCCGGGGCGTTTCGATCAGCTGCCCGCTGACATTCTGCATGACCTCCACCGGGACGCCGTTCCCGTCATCCGGGGCCAGCAGCACCAGTGCCCCCAGCACGATGCGCCCCGGCTCATAGACCGGCGGCTGTGCCTGCAGATAGCCCAAGCGGCAGTCCTTTACCGCACTTGTCCTGCAATGGAGCAGCAGGGCATACAGGGATTTGATGTAGGTATCGCCCAGCGTTTCACGGCGGCGAAGCTGCTGCTCCACCAGCCGGGCGTCCGCTTCCTGCGGGCAGAACAGCTGCGCCGCTGCATGGATGAGGGCAGCGCGGCTGCCGGGAACCTTGACGGGCTGGATGGTCAGATGTTCCAGCAGCCCGGTCATGGACCGGGTCAGGCGCGCATAATACTGCAACTTGGAGCCTGCACAGGCTGTATCCTGCACGGGCTGCACCGCCGGTTCCGGTTCTGCGCGGTTCTGGCTGTACCGCGTGATAGCGTCCTTCAGCACGGCACGGTCTGGCTCCAGCAGGGAAGGGCTGATGCACACCGCCGGGTAATCCAGTTCCAGCGGCACGGTGGAGATAATGAAGTCGATTTTTCTCCGACGCAGGTCGGCAGTGTTCAGCTCCCGCACCGAGCAGCACCCCTCTACCTGCAAAGAGGGAAACTCGTTTCCCAGCCGGGAAGCCAGAAAGCGGCTGGAACCCATGCCCAGCGGACAGGCCACTACCACCCGCAGCCGCAGCCGGAACATGGCATTCTGTTCCAGCACTGCGCCAAAGTGCATGGCAAGGTAGGCCGCTTCGTCGTCCGAGATGGCGGGCAGAACGAATTGCTGCTGCACCGCATCACAGGCGGCGCGGGTGGCTTTCCACAGGCCGGGGTAGGCGGTGCGGATGGTGTCCAGCTGGGGGTTTTCGGTACGAATGTTCTGCTCCACCCGCAGCAGCATGGGGCGCAGGTGGCAGTACAGGTCATCCCGCAGGGAGGTGTAACCGGAAAGGTCTGTGTGCAGCGCCTTTTCCATTTCCCGGATAAGGGCGGCTTCCAGATTCCGCAGTTCCATCTCCTGCGCACTGCCCCAAGGATCCTCTGCGCCCAGATAAGCAGCGAGATAAAGTTCCAGATACTGCGCTTCCTCAGGCGGCAGGGTCAGCCCGAAGGCGCGGTTCAGCGCCGCCACCAGCCGGGCAGCATGATTGCCCGCCGGGCGCAGCCCTCTGGGGGCGCTGCCCTTGTCGCCGCCCTGCCGCAGCTGCTGAATGGTCAGGGTGCAATGGATCGCCAGCGCCAGAAAGCCTGCATCCGGCAGATGGAGCTGTTCTTCCTGTTCAAACTGCTGCAAAGCCGCCCAGACCTTTTCGGCCGTTTTTGTATCCAGCAGGGTCGAGAAGATCTCGTTTTCCGGCATCCGTCCGCAGAGCACCTCTGCCAGTTCCTTTTCCGGCATACTGCTGCGCAACAGGGCAGACACCACCCTCCGGTAGGAAGAAGCATCCCCCTGCAGCCAGACCCCCACGCCGGGGCGGCGGAACATCTCCACCCGGTAGGGGTGTAGCTTGGTCTCAAGTTCATCCAAGTCTGCAGACAGCGTGCTTTCCGAAACGCCAAGCGCCCGTGCCAGTACCGCTGTTTTGCAGGGCTCCTGCTCGCTGAGCAGCCTTGTCAAAAGCTGCTGCCGCCGCTCTGCGCGGGAAAGTTCTTTCCTGTCGCCGCTGTTCAGCTGGGTGCGCAGTGCGTCTCGCCGCTCCGGCGCTTCATCCAGCAGCAGACCCTTGCCGGGATTCCGCACAAAATGCGCCCCGGCAGCCTGCATCCACTGCTCCACAGCGGGCAGCTCCCGCAGCACGGTGCGGCGGCTGACCCCGATGCTTTCAGCCAGCGCCGCCGCCGTCACCCAGCCCTGCGGAAGGCTGAGCAGCTGCTCGATCAGCTTCCGTGCATTTGCCGACAGTTCCTCACGATACACCGCACCCATGTTGCTTCTCTCCTTTTCCCAAAAGTTACCCATTGCTTCTATTGTAGCATAGTGCCACCCCGTCTGCCAGCCCCCAACGCAGAAAAGAAGTTGTGTGTTTTTTGTCACCATTGCCCGGTGACAAAAGCTTCCTTGTTCCCGTCTTGTATCCCGGCGCATCAGCAAATATGCACAAATCACCCGCGCATCCATTGGAAATGTTGCCGTATCAGCCCACTGGTGTCACCATCCTCCGGTGACAACCCCACCGCTTGTCACCATTGAAATCCGGCGCAGTATCGGCTAGAATAGTGCCAGAACGAAACGAAAGCTCCTCCGAACAACCGTCCGCAGGCCGCAGCTCCCATGCCACAGGAGCTGCACCGCCTGCCTTTCAAGTGAAAAAGGAGAGCTACAAATGAAAAACGCTGTTTCCCGCTTTGGCAAGTTCCTCAGCGGCATGGTCATGCCGAATATCGGCGCATTCATCGCGTGGGGCTTCCTCACTGCTCTGTTCATTGAAGCGGGCTGGTTCCCCAACGAAAAGCTGGCCAGCATGGTCTCCCCGATGCTGACCTACCTGCTGCCCATCCTCATTGCAGGGCAGGGCGGCAAGATGATTGCAGGCGACCGCGGCCGTGTCATCGCCGCCATCGCCGTGGTGGGCTGCATCTGCGGCTCGGACTACACCATGCTGATGGGCGCCATGGTCATGGGCCCTCTGGCCGGCTGGGTCATCAAGCAGTTCGATAAGAAGGTGGAAGGCCATATCCCCGCCGGTTTCGAGATGCTGATCAACAACTTCTCCATCGGCATTCTGGGTATGCTGCTGGCCATCCTCGGCTACTACGTCATCGGCCCGTTCATGACCGCCATCCTCACTGTGCTGACCGCCGGTGTGGACTTCCTTGTGGCACACAGCCTGCTGCCGCTGGTGTCCATCTTTATTGAGCCTGCCAAGGTATTGTTCCTGAACAACGCCATCAACCACGGCATCTTCAGCCCCATCGGTGCAAGTCAGGCTGCTGAGACCGGTCGTTCCATCATGTATATGCTGGAAGCCAACCCCGGTCCCGGTCTTGGTGTCCTGCTGGCCTACTGCTTCTTCTGCAAGGACGACACCACCCGCCAGTCCGCTCCCGGTGCTGTCATCATCCACCTGCTGGGCGGCATCCACGAGATCTACTTCCCCTACATCCTGATGAATCCCGTGATCATCATCGCCCCCATCGTGGGCAACTTCTGTGCCATCCTGTTCTACTCTATGACCGGTGCAGGTCTGTCCGGTCCTGCTTCTCCCGGTTCCATCATCGCCTACATGGCAATGGCTCCCCGGGATTCCATTCTCACCGTTCTGCTGGGCGTTGTCATCGCCGGTGCTGTTTCCTTTGTTCTGTCCTCGGTCATTCTGAAAGCGACCTCCGGTCACACCAAGAGCCTGACCGACGCCCAGAACGAAATGAAGGAGATGAAGGCACAGGCTAAGGGCGAGATCCCCGAGCCTACTGCCGTAAATGTCGGCCAGATCCGCAAGATCGTCTTTGCCTGCGATGCCGGTATGGGTTCCAGCGCCATGGGTGCTACCAAGTTCCACAACCGCATTAAGGCGGAGCGCCCCGACTTGACCGTGACCAACTCCAGCGTGGATACCATCCCCGCCGACGCGGACGTAGTGGTCTGCCAGCGCGTTCTGGCTGACCGCGCCGCCAAGTGCGCCCCGCAGGCACAGCTTGTTACATTGGATAACTTCCTTGCAGATCCGCATCTGGACGCATTGTACAACGCACTGACCTCCACTTCCCCGGCACTGGATGCCAAGGCCGAAGCTGCCGCCAACGAGGAGATCGTATCCGACCTGCGCAATGCAGCCGTAGCCCCTCTGGCGGCTGCCGTGACCGAGGCTTCCAAAGCCAACGGTTCCGTGATGAAGATCCAGGCGGAGGACATCCAGCTGGGTCTGCCCTCCGTCACCAAGGAGGAGGCCATCCGTGCCGCCGGTGCGCTGCTGGCAAAGCGGGGCTATGTGGATGACAGTTACGCCGATGCCATGGTGGAGCGCGAAAAGCTGGTGAGCACCTACATGGGCATGGGCGTAGCCATTCCCCACGGCACCAGCCAGAAGAAGGGCACCGTTAAAAAGTCCGGCGTTGTCCTGCTGCAATATCCGCAGGGCGTGGACTTCGGCGATGAAAAAGCCTACCTCGTGTTCGGCATTGCCGGTGTCGGCAACGACCATCTTGACCTGCTGGGCAATGTCTGCGAGATCCTTGAAGACGAGGATGCGCTGGAACAGCTCAAGACCACTTCCGATATGAACTATGTGCTGGAGCACTTACAATAACGATTCCAAAAAGGAGAGATTTTTATGAAGAGCATCGATATCACCATTCAGGACAAAGAAGGTCTGCACGCCCGTCCCGCCGGTATCCTGAGCAAAGCTGCCAAAGGCTTTGAGAGCAAAGTCACTATGACTAAGAACGGCAAAGTCGCCGACATGAAGAAGATCTTTGCCGTAATGGGTCTGGCCGTGAAGTGCGGCGAGACCGTGACCATCGCCGCCGATGGCCCGGACGAGGATGCCGCCATCGAAGAATTGACCAAGCTGTGCAAGGACGCATGACTTCTCCCTCCGTCTATGACCATTCTGCATAAATACTGCTGACGCAAAACCGCTCCGGGCAGAACGTTCGGAGCGGTTTTACTGTCAGTATGCGTTTTTCATCACCGTGTTTTCCAGAAAGCTGAAAAACACATCGTATTCATTTGGGGTCAGCATTTTGGGAGAACTCATGATCACAAGATCATGCCCGTGGTTTCCCACATGATAGGGTGGATGAGTGTGAGAATAGGGGTTTTCCAAAACCCTCTTGACGAATTTCACATACAGTAGTATTTTTCCTGTAAATCCCACCGTCTTTGTGGATTGGTTTGAAACCACCCACAAAATGTGGTCGTGTTCATTTTGAACACAGGCACAGAAAGTGGTCGGTTATCACCGTGAGACCCACCACTTCCGTGAGGAAAAGTCCACGAAAGAACTTACCGTCCCGCAACACACCCGATTCATTTTGCCGCTTACTTCACCCGACAAAATCCATCGCTGCGCTGCGTGGGCGGTATTTTTCTTTTATGGTCACTTGTCGGGGCGGAGGCCCCTCCATCTTGCTAACGCAAGACCGTTCGGTCGCTCAAAAGCCCCACTGGGGCTTTTGTTGCTGCGCAAACGCGGCATTTTGCTTTCCGAAGAAACAAAAAATCCGAACCCTTCTCCTATTGAGAAAAGGTTCGGATTTTCATTATTTGGTGCGATGGAAGGGACTCGAACCCCCGGCCTACTGATTCGTAGTCAGTCACTCTATCCAGCTGAGCTACCAACGCATACGTTCCGTTCGGAACATGATGTATTTTATCACGAAGGGCGAGGTTTGTCAACAGCTTTTTTAAAATATTTTTATATTTTCCAAAAAAGAACGTCTTTTCTTTGATTTTACTGCGGCTTTTCTGTAATTCTTCTGCCGCATCGGCGCAAAAAGCGGCTTCTACGGCCGCTTTTTGCCCGCCGGGCGGGGGAGAGTGGGCGTGGCGCTCAGCCCTCCTGCGCCAGCTGGCGGGCGATTCTTACGCCGGTGGGGGTGGCGGCAAGGCCGCCCTGACCGGTCTCGCGCAGGTCGGGGGAGAGCAGACTGCCCACGCGACCCATGGCATCGATAACCTCGTCGCAGGGGATGGCATAGTCCACCCCGGCCAGTGCCATGTTGGCGCAGGAGACTGCGTTCACCGCGCCCACCACGTTGCGTTTGATGCAGGGCACCTCCACCAGACCGGCCACGGGGTCGCAGACCAGACCCAGCAGGTTGCCCAGTGCCATGGCGGCGGCAGCGGCGCACTGCTCCGGGGTGCCGCCCTTCAGGTTACACAGGGCGGCGGCGGCCATGGCGCTGGCGGCGCCTACCTCAGCCTGACAGCCGCCCTCTGCGCCCGCCAGCGTGGCGCGGGCGGCGATGACCTGTCCGAAGCCCGCCGCCACATACAATGCATCGCAGACGGTGTCCTCATCTGCCTGCCCGGCGCGCGCCAGCGGCAGCAGCACCGCCGGCAGCACCCCGCAGCTGCCCGCCGTGGGCGCGGCCACGATGCGTTTCATGCAGGCGTTGCACTCGGCGGTTTTTAGGGCTTCCGCTGTTACTGCGGCCAGATAATCATCGCCCAGCAGGCGTCCCTGCTGCCACGCCTGCTCCACTTTGGCGGCATCGCCGCCGGAAAGGCCGCTGCGGCTGCGCTGCGCGGGGTCGTATTCCTGACTGGTAGCCTGCATCACCTGCCACAAATGCCGCATGGCGGCGCGGCTGTGCGCCTCGGTCAGGCGGCTCTCCTCCAAATCGCTGCGCAGCACCGCTTCTGCCAGCGTGATCTTCTGGCTGCGGGCAGCAGCCAGCATCTCTTCACAGGACAAAAATGCCATGGCTCATTCCTCCGTTTCTTCCGGCTCGTCCACGTTCAGGCAGGTCACCTTCAGCAGACCCGGCATCACCGCCAGCTGCCGCTCCAGCGCGTGGGGGATGTGGGAGTCGCACTCCAGCACCATCACCGCATAGCCGCCAGCAGCGGCGCGGAACACCTGCATGGACGCGATATTGATGCGCCGCAGTGCCAGCGCCATGGTCACCTCAGCAATGCAGCCGGGGGTGTCCTCGTTGTGGATGATGAGGGTGTTGCTGTCACCGCCGAAATCCGCCGGTACGCCGTCAATTTCCGTGACGCGGATGCGTCCGCCGCCCACCGACGCCGCCTTGAGCGAAAGCTGCCGCCCGGTGCGGCTGGTCAGGGTGAGCACGGCGGTGTTGGGGTGGGCAGAGCGCAGCTCTACCGGGTGGATGCTGAACTGCATCCCCCGCTGCGCGGCCAGCGCAAAGCTGTCCGGCAGGCGGGGGTCGTCCGGGCGCAGACCCAGCAGCCCCGCCACCAGTGCGCGGTCGGTGCCGTGCCCCTTGCCGGTGGTGGCAAAGCTGCCGTACAGGCCAATGTCTGCCTGCGCCGGCACCTCGCCCAGAAGCTTTTGTGCAGTATAGCCGATCTTTGCCGCACCGGCGGTGTGGCTGGAGGAGGGTCCGATCATCACCGGGCCCAGAACATCAAATAATCGCATAGGGGACAGCCTTCCTTTCCTGAGGGTTTTCCCACTTTTGCGCGGCAGCTGCTGCCGCAAAACGCGCTTTTTTCCTGCTCAAATGGACTAAAATTGCCAAAACGGCACATTTTTATCAAGTTTATTATACCGCTTTTGCTGCACTTGTGCTATAATAACTTTATTAATGTTTGAAAATGTTCCCCAAATGGCGTTCCGGCTGCTGCCTTGGCAGCGCCGCCCCGCCGCCAAGGGAACAACACGGAGGGTAGATCCTATGAAACTGGTAAGCGTGGAAACTCCTGAAAAGAGTGTCTGCAAAATGACCTTCAGCGC
>OJPV01000474.1_pt1 | contig 20888 bp, 16 predicted proteins | sample 1598581 | NCBI WGS metagenome assembly OJPV01 (sample SAMN03922501, study PRJEB24848) | human gut metagenome | isolation source: stool sample | host: Homo sapiens | place: Germany | collected 2011-11
AGTCTCGTGGGCTCGGAGATGTGTATAAGAGACAGTATCAGAGGTGTCCGTGTGATGTTGGATATGGACTTGGCAAAAATCTATGGTTATAGCACCAAAGATTTCAATCGTCAAGTGAAAAACAACATTGAAAAATTTGAGCAGGACTTTATGTTCCAGTTGTCCGATGACGAATGTGAAATCTTGAGGTGCAAAAATTCCACCTCAAGTTGGGGAGGTCGTAGATACAATCCTTATGCCTTTACGGAGCAAGGAATATATATGCTCATGACTGTCTTAAAAGGTGAATTGGCTACCAAACAAAGTAAAGCCTTGATTCGCATCTTCAAGCAGATGAAAGACTATATTGTCGATAATCAACCGTTGCTGGGACAGAGGGAATATCTGCAACTATCCTTGCAGACAACGCAAAATACGCAAGACCTACTTGATTTGCGCAATTCCCTATCTGACATTGATGATAAGGTTGCCAACATAATAGACACATTGGGTAATGTCGTAACAAAGTCGGAACTGGCAAATGTTATGCTTGATTTTGGCAATCCTTCAGTCAGAAGAGGTTGGCTGATACTTAACGGTCAACCCGTTGAGTCTGACTTGGCTTATCAGCATATTTATGCCACAGCCAAGAAAACGATATTTATAGTTGATAATTACATCGGATTGAAGACGTTGGTTCTTCTTAAAGAAGCCCCAACTAATGTGAATATTACGGTGTTCTCGGACAATATCGGCAATCGATTACACCAAACCGAGTTCGATGATTTCTGCCGAGAATATCCCAATGTTTCTATCTCGTTGCACACTTCTGGAGGAATATTTCATGACAGGTATATTGTTATTGATTACCAGACTGCGGATGAACAGATTTACCATTGCGGTGCATCATCCAAAGATGGAGGCAATAAAGTTACGACTATTACAGCAGTTACTGATGGAGCCATCTATCATCCGGTTATAGACCAACTTATTCAAAATCCTGCATTAATATTGAGATAAAGCCATTCTCAAATAAATCCAATTGGGTTGCTCTGCATTTCGTTTTTTTCGTTTATGATTTCAGCGAAAATAACGAAATGCAAATTATTGAATTACAACAAATTACATTTATACTTTTGCGCCATCGTTCCAATATCGGAGCGGTGGCGCAATCATTTATAATGCTGCCGGAATGATTGTGTCGGGCTACTGGCAGCACATATCTACCATGACCGATTTAATGAAAATCATCTCCAACGGCACAGCCAATATCAAGTTGGAGATTACGAGTGAAGACCTGCGCAATTTCTCAAACGAACTTATCAACCGCGCAGTGAGTGAGGTGGCGGTAGCACTCAAAGCCACCAATGAGGACAGGCTATTGACGCGTGAGGAAGTCAAGGAAATGTGCGGTGTTTGCGACACGACCTTGTGGCTTTGGAACAAGCGCAATTACCTGAAAACCGTTAAGGTGGGCAACAAAGTAAGATACCGTTTCTCGGACGTGAAGCGCATCTTGGGTAAGACAGACAAAATTCCTTACAATGGAAAAGATTGACAACACGCCTGTAACTCCCGAAAGTGAAAATGTCGAGAACGTAGAGGAAGAGTATGTTCGCATTGGGACTACCCTATTTCGCATTCTCAATCAGCCGATGATGAATGGATCGTTTCGCAAAATGCGTGTAGAGTGGAAGATGAGCGTATTCCGGCAAGACCACGGCAAGGACGAAGTGGCACACATTCCGAAATACATCGGATTCTGCACTATGCCCAGCCATACAGATTACCGATTGAACGTGAACAACTTTTATAACCTCTACGAACCGATAACCCACATCCCGAAAGAAGGCGATTTCCGGCATATATTTTCGTTAATTGAGCACATCTTCGGTGAGCAGTACGAATTGGGCATGGACTATCTTCAACTGTTGTACCTGAAACCAACACAAAAGTTACCGATACTTCTATTAGTGTCGGAAGAACGAAACACGGGAAAGAGCACGTTTTTGAATTTCCTGAAAGCGTTGTTTCAAGAGAATGTCACATTCAACACCAATGAGGACTTCCGTAGCCAGTTCAATGCCGACTGGGCAGGCAAGCTGATGATTGTAGTGGACGAGGTGCTACTCAACCGCCGTGAAGACAGCGAGCGATTGAAGAATCTAAGCACGGCACACTCCTACAAAATGGAGGCAAAAGGTAAAGACCGCTATGAAGTGCAGTTCTTCGCCAAGTTCGTGCTATGTTCCAACAATGAGAATTTTCCTGTTTACATTGAGCCTGAAGAGACACGCTATTGGGTGAGAAAGATCAGCAGATTGGAAAAAGACGATACCACCTTTTTACAGAAACTGAAAGATGAAATTCCCGCGTTTCTGTACCACCTGCAACATCGTACCTTGACCACCTGTGAGGAAAGCCGAATGTGGTTCTCGCCATCTCTTATCCGCACTGACGCTTTGGAAAAAATCATCCGTTGCAATCGCAGCCGCACAGAACTTGATATGGCAGAATTGTTGCTTGACATCATGGATTCGATGAATGTGGAAATTATAAATTTCTGCATCAACGACTTGTTGCAACTGCTTAATTACTCAATGGTAAGAATAGAGCGTCATCAGGTGCGAAACATTCTCCAACAATGCTGGAAATTAGAGCCTGCCTCCAATGCGTTGTCTTATTCCACCTACCAAATGTCAGTGTTGCCCGGACAGAAGTATTCCGCATCACCTAAAAAAGTAGGACGCTTTTATACCGTTACCCGTGAAATTCTGAAAGACTACCGTTGAATTTGTTGAATATGATGATATATAAGAAAGAACATATGAACAAGACCTTTATAACTCAACAATACTCTCAACAAAGCTCAACAGAGAACTTTGCCAGCCAAAAGAGAAAGGCGATAGTAGGCTACACTATTAAAAGCGAAGCTTCTTCTTTTCCCTCTTGTCGAATCATTCTCAACAAAATCAACAGAATCAACATGGAGTAAACAATCGTAAAAACAAACTAAATGATATTCATATGAAGAAAGAAGAATTGATACCAAGAATAGCGCAACGTGATCCGCTACTGGCTAATGCGGTCAGCCAAATGGTCGGTTACGTCCAAGACAGGTGGGCAGCACCATACCCAACCAAAGAACAGACGGAGGCGGTCAATGCCTACCTGCATTCCGTCCATGCGGACGGTGACGGCACGATGAACGAGACGAACATCGCACACCGCAAAATTGCCTCGCAGGAGATAACCATTAACGCAATCCGTGTGCTTGACCATGACCAACTCAACCGCTTGCAGGACGTGTTGAACCACATAGCGGAAAACAGAGAGTATTACATGCCCGAACGGGAATACGGCTTGGGCAGGTAGATGACCATTGTAACACCATAATATCATTAGACTATGTGCAAGGATAAACAGAACATATACTACTGCACCATTCTTTCCGCCGGGCAGTGGGATTTTCTTTTGGGCGGCAAGTGTTCCACCCACAGGCAGAAATGCCTGTACAGGCTGATGACCGATGCGGTACGGGCAAGAACCGCCTATAAAATCAAGGGCGTTGAGATTGTTTTGGAGGTGGGGCAGGTCGCAGCTTCCGACGTGGAACTGGCGGAATATTTGGGATGCAACCGTAAGACAGTCGGCAAGCTCATAGACAATTTTAACAGGCTCGGTATGCTGACCACCCGAACCAACAACCGCACATCCGTTCATACCCTGCATTTTCTCACGGGCTGGTATGTCGGAGGTGTCCTGATAACCAATCCCCATTATGTCAGACCTTCGGCTACCGCCAAAGGACAGACGGGCGATGTGCGGACACCTATTTCCAATGATTTGCCGTTGGAGAGTGTACAAAGTATCATACCGGGTGACTGCCAAAGCAAAGTGCAAGGTACGGACGGCACAATAGCCCTTTTTTCTTCCCTCTGTTCGCCTGCCATTTCCGACCCGTCAGCCAACGGTCAGGCAATCGGCTTGTCAGACGCAGGCAGAACCGGGAATTCCCATACCATAGTTGGCGGTGAGGGAAGCCCCAAAGATAACAGCGAAGAAAGCCCCAAAGAGACGCAAGACGGCACGATTGACGGTGAGGATAACCCGAACACAGGGAAGGGGAATTGAAAGGCGCAGAACGCCGGATTTCAAACGAGGCTCCGTTGGAGTGGCGGGAGTAACCGTGCTTGCACCGGTATAGCCCACTATAACTTCTCCGCTACGCTACAAAGTTGTGGGCTCTCCCGAGGGGCTGGGCGTTGCCCCGTCCCACTCAGGGCGCTGCCCTAAGAACCCGGCAAGGGCTTTCTGCCCTATGCAACCCGACCAAAGAGTGCCCCCCTCTTTGGAAACTCCGCTTAGTGGTTTCCACCCCTAAGAACCCCAAGCAGGAAGTGACCCTCTCCCTGCACCCTCCGATTAAGGCGAAGCCCTAATAACCCATTGTGAAACTCAAAAGACAAATAAACTCATGGCACAAAAGACATCAATCAACATAAAGCCCTGCAACGTTGGAAGCAGCGGACCACATAACAGACGGTTAGCGAAATACCTCGCCAATATCCGCAAAGAAAAGCTCTACATACGTACTGACCTCATGGCGAGAAATGAAGCATGGGTAGCACCTGAAATTGGCGATAACTCATTGACTGAATACATCAATCTGATAGCCGCAATGGTCAAGGAAAAGACAGGGCGGGCGATGCAGACAAAAGACCGGGAACGGGTAAACAAGAAGACGGGAAAGGTGACCATTGTCCGTGGTAGCACCCCAATCAAGGAGGGCGTGGTCGTAATCAAGGAAGATACCAGAATGGAGCAGTTGCAACGTTTCTGCGAGGTGTGTAAGCAGCGTTGGGGTATCACAGCATTACAGGTATTCATCCACCGGGACGAGGGGCATTACGGTATTTCCGGAGACAATGCCACTTGGAAGCCCAATCTTCATGCACATATCGTCTGGGATTGGATGAACCACGAAACCGGGAAATCATGCAAGCTGGGCAAAGAGGACATGAGCGAGATGCAGACGCTGTTAGCCGAGTGCTTGGAAATGCAGAGGGGCACGTCGAAAGCCGAAACGGGCAAGGAGCATTTGGAACGGGAGGACTTCATCATCGCCAAGCAAAAGCAGGAAGCCGAACGAGCCAAAGCCGAAAAGGAAGCCGCCATTGCCGCCAAGAAAAAAGCCGAAGCGGAACGTTTGCTCATCGAGAAGGAGAACAAGGAAAAAGAGCAGCACCGCCTGTCCCTTGACAGCGAGATTGCCGACAAGGAGAAATTGCTCAAAGACGAACGCAAGGCAAAAATGGACAGCATTTTGGATAGTGTCGGCAGCATTGTAGGGGTCGGCAAGTCCGCAGCCGTTGAGAAGGAAAACGCCAGATTGAAAGCCGAGAACGAACGTATCAGGAAAGCCTTTCCCGATGCGGTAAAGAACAAGGTGGAGGAGCGGACAAAGGCATTGGTCGAGGAAAAGCGGAAAGCCGAAGCCGAGCGTGACAGGGCATTGGAACAGAACCGTTCACTTGCTGTTGAAAGGGATAAGGCAGTCAGGCTACTTGACGAGCAAAAGACTGACGAACAGCGACGCATCAGTCAGGCGATTCTCACAGCCACGACAGAGAAAGACAAGACTATCAGCCTGTTGCAAGGCGCATTGGAAAACAGCAAGGGTATTTTGAACCTCATAGCCCATATCCTGTATAAAGCAAGCGAGGTGTTCAGACGGGCAGTCAATGCGATTATCCGTTTCGGTACGGAGCAGTACAAGTCTGTCTTCGCCCCTTCCGAAGCCGCAGACATCAAGAGCGTGATGCAGGAATACGGGGAAACTACAGAACAGCAAAAGGCGGTTGGAGAATGGCTGTGCGGATATGCCGAAAGCAGAAAGCCTTTTGACGAAATAAAACATCGCCACACGCTTGGTGAGGTGGGCGATGTCGCAGAGGGGGCGTATGATTGGAAGATTGAACGGGAGCAGAGAGGGGCTAACTTAGGTCTCTGAACCACTATCCTCGTGTTCTCATTCAAGCTCATAGGTCGGGGAGCAGCCAACGCCAATAGGCGGTCCCATCCCGACAAAATTTACGACCTCCATTTTTTAGAATTTGGATTATGCATTTGCTTTGCCTGATTAAATACTATTAAGAAAGTCTGACATATACTGACTTATTAATAAATGGGGTGCTTTCTCACGAAAACACCCCATTTCCTTTACATTTCAAAGTAAAGATCTAATGTTAGTTAAACTTTTAGGGAGATGAACTCCCATTAGAGAGAATTGAACTACCCAACACAGTAGTTTTATGTTACATAGTATATTATTCTGCAACAAACCGGTCATAACCATACCCAATATTACCAGCTGATACAAAATACTGTATGCAGAGGAAACAGCTATGATCAGCATACATGCCACTCTCATAACCATTGTCAGTAACCCAGGCATCACTTCCCTGCCAATAACCCACATCACGCACACCGACGGCTCCATAATTACTATATGTAAAGGACGTTTCCGCTACCGGAATCCTAAAGAACTGGTATTCTCCGGATTCATCACTACCTCTATAGTCTATCAGATTTATTTTAAGGGAGTAACCTGTTCCAAACACATCCTTAAAACGATATAAATCGGCATCCGTCGTACAAACCTGTAAGACAGTCGGGGTTGAAGTCAATCCCAAGGCATTGATCAAATTAGTGGAAGCTCCAAAATAATAGATTCCGGAAGCCACATCATTCCACTCAAGTCCAGTGAATGATGCTTCTGAAGCACTCTTTACGTTCCCACTAACAGCTACAGCCGTTATCGTATAGGCACCGTACAAATCCGTAATGGTCACATCAGCATTGGACGCCCCTGAAATACCGTCAATCCTTACACCATTGGAAATCACATAATCCTTATATCCTTCCTCACCCATAGATGAAACATGTGTTTCCTTTTCCGCAGTCTTCTCCACCAAATAATATGCCTCCGAGGTTTTGTTGTTGGCCGCGAAACGTACCACAATATCATTGTCCGGATTGTTCGGGCGGCTGGCTGCATATTGATATATGATAATTGAGGGTACGGAATCAGTACCCGGATCAGTACCTTCCTCTTCAGTACATGAAGTCAGGGTTGCGGAGACAAACAACACCGCAAACAAACTGTATATGTATCTTTTATATTTCATATTTTCCATCATTTATATGTTAGTGTTTTTACCAGTTATATTCCGGAGAATCGCCAGTCGGTTTCAACGGCGTGGGATTATTCACACATGCCGTATTATAATTGGTTTCCGTCTGTACAATGCAGAGATCCATCCAGTTCGGGTAAAGATTACCATCATTGGTATCATAAATGCCGTAATTCCACTGGTATCCAGATGGATGATTAGTACCGGCATAACTGCGGATGATACCTTTATCCAGACGCTTGATGTCGAAAGTTGCAAAACCTTCTCCCCACAATTCCACACGGCGTTGCCACCATACCTCGTTCTGAAACGCAGTGGCGTAACTGCTTCCATAACTTTCTGATGTATGAGTACCATATACATATTGCGGGTCACGGCTCTTGGCAAACGAGGTCAGCAAATCCATTCCCCTTGCTTCGCTCTGCATTCCGGCAGCTTCCGCCTCAATAAGCATCATCTCTTCCACACGCATTAATGGCACAGCCACGGTGAAGGCCTGATACTGGTTGTCATGTATGCCATCCTTAGGGCGGAACTTAACTTCCAGACCACCTACAAGCCCCGAGCCTGTACCTTGAGCCGTAGTCAGAATGCCCTCAGGTGCATCGGAATATTCAGACAAGGCAATCAGCGCATCCCCTTCATTCATCTCATCAATGGCAAAATCGATAAAGCTCTTTTTACGGAAATCACTTTCCGGAATAGTCTGGTAAAGATGATAATCGATACGTTTGGGAGTGCCATAATTGGACGCATAACCGCATTGGGAAGCACTCACCTCGATAATCATTTGCGAACCCCAACTGCTATCCCCATCATTTTGGAGAATATTGGCATCGTCCGCTTTGAACGTCAGTCCGAATATCCAAGAACTGTTGGGAGTATTGAAACCGGAAGTTCTGGAAGTAAACTCATTCTCGGTCATTGCCGTATAACCATTCTGCGCTTTCTTTGCATATTCCTCGGCCTTGCTCCAGTCCTCCATTGTCAGGTAAGCACGCGCTTTCAGTCCGTAAACGACAGAAACATCCGGCGTATATACATCGCTGCGGTCATAACCGGTAAGATAAGTCTCCGCCTTGTCCAGATCCGAGAGTATCTGTGCCCACATCACCTCATTGGTGGCACGGGGATTGGAAGCCAAATCGGATAGGGTGGTGTTTTCCAGTACCAAGGGAACCGTTATACCGGAAGGGTCCTTGGCATAAGTCTTCGTGGCGAACATCCGCGCTATATCCATATAAAACATGGCACGCATGGCATATGCAATCCCGGCTCCTGTCCTCTTGTCCTCGGCAGGTTCCTCGCCAGCTAATGAGAGCACCGTATTACAACTTTTTATCCACCCGTAGTAATAAGTCCATGGAACCTGGGAAACCGCATACTGGGGTCCCAGGCCTGTTCCGCAACCGTACCATGTAGTATACCATTCATTACCGGTGTCCTCTACGGCGATATCCTGTCCCATCACGTCACGTTGCAGGAAGAAGGACGGATACCCATAGTCATATGGATACTGGCTGCTACCGCTATAAGTAAATGAACCTGCCAATGAATTGGTGATTGCCGTAACAAAGTTGTCAAACGAACCGGGAGCGTTTCCGGCCTGACCTGCTGTAATGGTCGAGTTTTGAGGGTCTATTTCCTTTATACAGCCTGTCATCAGCATGAGGCCGGCTGTAGCTATTGAGAATAGTTTTACAATATTTTTCATATTTGTTTCTTTTCACTTTAAGTTTAGAATGTCAACTGGATACCGCCCATAATGGTACGTACAGGAGAATATACATTGATGGACTCGTTAGCGGAGTATGAATAACGCGGGTCAAGCCCTTTCCGTGCCGACCAGAAACAAAGGTTCTCACCTGTGGCATACACGCGCAACTTACTAAGACCAAGACTGGAAACCAGACTCTTGGGCAATGTATAGCCCACCGTAAAGGACTGGAAGTTGAGATAGCTCGCACTGGTCAGCCAACGGTTGGAAGCGGCAGCCGTGTAGGGGTCGGCATATTGCATGCGCGGAATATTGCTGGATGTATTGTTTGGGGACCATGCCTTGAGTGCATCCACATGGATGGCGGAACCGGCACCACTTGCAGCCGCAATGTTAGACATCAGTCCGGCATACTGACTGTCATAAATCTTACCGCCTATCTGGTAATCAAATGACAATGAAAGGTCAAAACCGTAGGCAGAAAGCGATGTTCCGAAACCTCCATAAGCATCAGGAAGACTGCTCCCTTGCTCGTACTTGGTGGCATTATTAGGATTGGTAGTAGTATAGTCATGGTTCTTGCCGGGACGGTTGGTGACACCTTCACCCAATTCAGCATCCACCCAATAGGTAGCCTCACCCTTCTCGTTCACACCGGCATATTCGGCACGGAACTGGTTGTAAAGCGGACCGCCTTCCTTATACCACATGCTGTTTTCCGTGAATCCTCCCAATTCTGTGGTCTTGGATTCCGGCAGTTTCAGTATCTTATCCTTATTGTGGGAAATATTGAACTGTAAGCTCCAATCAATATTTCTCGTACGAATCACGGAACCTTGCAAACTCAATTCCACTCCCGAATTACGGATGTCACCGATATTGCCGTAATATCCGCGTGAACCGGCTGATTCTGGTACAGAAAGCCAGAACAGCAGGTCTGTGGTCTTCTTGTTATAATAATCAATGCTACCGGTCAAACGGTTCTTGAAAAGATTGAATTCAACACCCACATTGATATTCGTGGTAGTTTCCCATGTAATATCCGGATTACCTATACGATAGAATGAGGCAGACATCTGCGTGTCTGATGCGGCGGTCAGCGAATAAAGGTCGGTGTACGCCCAGTTGCCGATGTTGTCATTTCCCTGCTGGCCGATAGAGAATTTCAGCTTCAACTGATCCACCCAACTGGCATTGAAGAACTCTTCCTTGTTAATCAGCCATGCGCCACCTACCGACCAGAAGTTTCCCCAACGGTTCGCCTTGGCAAATCGTGAGGACGCGTCGCGGCGATAGGATGCCGATGCGAAGTACTTGTCATCATAATTATACTGCATGCTTCCAAAATAACCTTCCACATTATATTCCGTGGTGTAAGATGAAGAACTTACTTTCTTGGCCGCGCCATTAATTTCCTGAATATCAGGCGTAAATACTCCCTGACCGTATGCATACAGATAAGTGGTCTTGGTATCATAGTACTCATGCCCCAATAACAAGTTGACATTATGCCGACCAAATTGGTCGAAATAAGTAAGTGTCTGCACATGGTTCTGACGTATCACGTCCGTCTGCGACTTGTCTATCTGTCCGTTTACGGAAACTTTCGGACCATAAAGCGAGGTCTCATAATAAGAAGCATTGGTATGTCCCCAATCAACCGTACTCGTGGCATTGAATTTAAGGAAATCCGTGAAATTGACATCCAAAGTAAACGTACCGTTCAGCTTGCTACCTTTGGAAGTGGTATCATTGTAACGGTTGGAACCCAGTGGGTTTCCTGTAGGCAGGAACGCGCGGGACAATCCCGGATAGTTACTTGCCGCCACACCATAATCATACTGTGGGTTACCATTCTCGTCGATACGGATTTGCGGATTGCCGTTCTGGTCCAATACGCGTACATATATGGGATAAATGGGAGCTATGCGTGAAGTATAATACATCAAGTTTGTGGAGTTCCATGAAGTACCCAGATTAGGATTTGATTCTGTTGTGGAATTGGTATATGCGACATTAGCTCCCATTTTGAGCCATGTCCTCGCCTGATAGTCTGCCTTGAAGCGTGCAGACAAGCGTTTGAATCCGGAGTACTCGATGATACCGTCTTCGTCCAGATAACCCAAACTGGCATAGAATGATCCTTTGTCCATTGAGCCATTGATACTGACATTGTATTCCTGACGAAGCGCAGTACTGTAGGCGGCATCCCGCCAGTTGTCGTTAATCAGATAATAGGTTTCCCCGTTAGCTTCATAACTACGCCCCAACGTAGCATTGGAGTTCAGCCTGCCATCTGTGCCGATAAGATACTGTCCTTCAGGAACGGTATAAATGTTGTAACCCAGATGGTTCAGCATTGTGGTATTGGCATTGATGTTAGCAGTTTCCATGCTTTGCCCCTGACCGTAATAATAGTAATTGTAATACTGACCGTATATCGTTTCATAATATTTGCCGGGGTCATTAATGGTTTCATAGTCTTGCACGGCACGACTGTTGGCTCCCCATTTGGCATCCACACTAATCTGCGCTTTCTTGTTTTTTCCGTTCTTGGTTGTGACAAGGATAACACCGGCTGCACCACGTGCACCGTACAAAGCGGCAGAAGCGGCATCCTTCAATACAGTAACCGACTCAATATCCTCTTGCGGGATATTGCTTAATGAGGCACTATAAGGTGCACCGTCCACAATAATCAACGGATCGGTCTCGGCATACATAGAGGCTATACCACGGATCTTGATATTTCCCTGACTGGCTCCGGGAGCTCCGGAACCACCCCGCAGTTGGAGACCGGGAGTTGTTCCCACCAACGCATTGGCCACATTGGTAGTAACGTGCTTGGACAGCTCCTCTGTACTCACGACAGAAGCGGCTCCTGTAAATGAGGATTTTTTCTGCGTACCGAAAGCAACCACCATCACTTCATCCAACATCTCCGAATCGGATTTTAAAACCACTCTGATTATTCCATGTTTGATAGCAATCTCCTGCGTCTGCATTCCTACGAATGAGACTTGTAATGTTTTTGCGGAATGTGGTACATTCCTTATTGAAAATTTCCCATCAATATCGGTGACAGTACCTAAAGTGGTACCTTTTACTAATACTGATGCCCCAACAACAGGCTCACCATCCTCATCGGAAACCACTATACCCGTAACAGTGGATGTTTGAGCCCATACTAATTCCATACTAAGGAAAAAGCATGCTAATAACATTAGTAACCTTTCTTTCATAAATTCTCTCTTTTAGAATTAAAAAAATGATTAAACTCATATACATCTCTATGTAAGAGATGTATTATTGATGCAAAATTATATAAATTTATAGCAAAAACAAGCAAAATAGGCAGAAAAACACAAGAATAAGCTAAAAAAAGTTTTGCAAAAACATTGATTTGTTTACGAAATGCCCATATAAAGAATTGATAAACAGGCCAGCCACATCTCTTACATAGAGAAGCTGCGTTTTGCTAAACAAACTAAAGTTCAAACTGGACTGGTCTTTTAGGAATATTCTTAGAATAAGTTTGCGCGGGAACAAATTGGGAACAATGGAGGTAAAACAAAATCGGCTAAGTATTGATTTTCAATTACTTAGCCGATTTACCCGTACCCAGACCCGGGGTCGAACCGGGATGGAAGTGAATCCACTGGTGTTTGAGACCAGCGCGTCTACCGATTCCGCCATCTGGGCATCTCTTGAAACATTGTTTGTTTCTCGATTGCGGTTGCAAAGGTACGACTTTTTTTCATACCTGCAAACTTTTCGGCATTTTTTTTCAAAAAAAGATAAATATACTACGATTTATGGGATAACGGACAATGGTTTTCTAAAAATAAGCCCTATATTAGCGGAAACTTTAAAACGATTTTATATCATGACAAACAGCAATAATTATTGTGTCATCATGGGGGGAGGTATAGGTAGTCGGTTTTGGCCATATAGCCGCAAAAACCTTCCTAAACAATTCCTTGATTTCTTCGGGACCGGACGTTCTCTAATACAGCAAACGTTTGATCGTTATAAAAAAATAGTCCCTATAGAAAACATTTTTATTACAACCAATGTATTGTATAAAGAACTGATCCAAGAACAACTCCCAGAATTGGACAAATCACAAATTTTATTGGAACCCACCCGCAGAAACACTGCTCCATGTATAGCTTGGGCTTCCTATCATATAAAAAAACTCAATCCAAATGCCAATGTCATTGTCGCACCGTCCGACCACCTGATTTTAAAAGAAGATGAGTTCAAAGCTGCAATTTTGAAAGGTCTGGAATTTGTTTCAAACTCTCCTCAATTACTAACATTAGGTATCAAACCTAACAGACCGGAAACCGGCTATGGCTATATTCAGATTGAGGAAGAAAAACAAGGAGAATTCTTTAAAGTAAAAACATTCATTGAAAAGCCCCAATTGGAATTTGCCAAAGTATTCGTAGAAAGTGGAGAATTCTATTGGAACTCAGGGATCTTCTTATGGAATATCAATACAATTTTAGAAGCCTTCAATGAGATTATGCCCGAAGTTTGTACCAAACTGACTAACGGAGAAGAAGATTTTGCCTCCTGTCCCAATATCTCCATTGACTATGGAATCATGGAGAAAGCCAACAATGTTTTCGTCCAATTGTGCGACTTCGGATGGGCAGATTTAGGTACATGGGACTCCTTGTATGATATATCATCCAAGGACCAAGAAGGTAACGTCGTAGTAAACGGAAACTCCTTATTATATAACAGCTATAATAATGTAATAGTAGTGCCAGAAGGGAAATTAGCCGTAATACAGGATCTAGAAGGTTATTTAGTAGCCGCAAGAGACAATGTATTACTCATATGCAAAAAAGATGACGAAAGCGCTATCCGAAAATTCGTAAATGACGTACAAATCAAACTAGGAGATCAGTTTGTATAAAAACAGGTAACCGGAGTTTAATCATAAAGGAAAGCGGGAAACAGAATATCCGTTTCCCGCTCTTTATATTTACTAAGAAAGAAAAAGATTACTTGTCACCACCTTCCCAGGCTTGATTGATTGCTGTCGCCACCTCCACAAATTCTTCATTTGTCAGTTTCAACTTCGGATTAGAAAAAATCATATCCGACTCTTTCTGAATAGGAATCAGATGAATATGTGCATGAGGAACCTCTAATCCGATCACTGCCTCACCTACTTTCTTGCACGGAAAAACCTTTTGAATAGCAAGCGCCACACTCTTTGCAAAAACATGCATAGCAGCCAGTTCATTATCCTCCAAATCAAAGATATAGTCCACCTCACATTTCGGAACAACCAACGTATGCCCTTTGGCTAACGGATTGATATCCAGAAAAGCATAGAACTGGTCATTTTCAGCCACTTTATAGCTAGGAATCTCACCTGTAATAATTCTACTAAATATTGTTGCCATATCTATAAGTATTAAATAAGGCAGCCCCGCATAGCGGACCTGCCTTATATATTAAAATGAAATATTCACAACTTCTAAGCTGATTTTACCTTGCGGAATAGTGATTTCAGCCACATCACCCACTTTTTTTCCTAACAAACCCTGTGCTATCGGAGTGTTTACCGAAATCTTGCCCAATTTTAAATTCGCTTCGCTTTCGGCTACGATAGTATAAACCATCTTCATTCCGGTCTTGGCATTCTTCAATTCTACTTTCGTCAAAATTTGCACTGTATCTGCATTCATTTTTGAAGTATCAATAATTTTAGCATCACCAATAGTTGATTTCAGCTGGCTGATCTTCATCTCCAACAGACCTTGCGCCTCTTTGGCAGCATCATATTCGGCATTTTCTGACAAGTCCCCCTTATCACGCGCTTCGGCAATAGCCGACACAATTTTGGGACGTTCTACTGATTCCAGATATTTCAGTTCCTCAATCAGTTGCTTGTAACCTTCTTCTGACATATAAGCCATAATGTTTTCCTCCTTTTAAATTATATAATTATTCATTGTTCCAGTTATGCCTATAAAAACAAAAAGAATTCCGACATGGAAATGTCGGAACCCTCTTTGGTATTTCAAGTCTTGCAAAGATAGACTTTTATCTAATACGAGTCAAGTTTATAAGGATGCTATGTAACATGTTTAAACAAATTCAACTCATAATTAGCTTTTTACAAGAGTTTTTTAATGGCTTCATCCAAATCTTTAATATTCTCACCACGGGCACTTAATTCATTATTACGATTTACCAAAAATACCGAAGGCAGATTAGTTACATTATATAATGAAATGTATGAAGAATAAGCGCCATTAGCGTCACGTACACAGACCCAAGGCAGATTATCTGCAGATGTTTTCCAAAAGTGTTCATCACCATCCAGTGAAATCTGGTAAATCTCGAACCCTTGAGAAGCATACTTATTATAAAGTTCACGTAACGCCAAATTATGTGCAGCAGACATTGCATTGTTATATACAGTAAAATCGATCAGCACCACTTTACCCTTCAAATCGGTCAGACTGCGTGTATTGCCTTTCAAGTCTTTCAGCTGAATATCAATAATGCTGGCTTCCTTGATTTTATCTTCAGGAATTTCCATGGTCTGCTGACGGGGAGTACGGGTATTCTTCATTCCTTTTATAACCATATTGTACAAGTTGCGTGAACGGTCGGCATGTGGATAAGCATTATTCAGACTCGTAGCCACCGCAGCGAAACACTTCACATCCTCCTTATTTGTCAAAGGATCAAAAATCATATACCCATTCAACGACTGGAATAAAGCGAAATAAGCATATGGCATATTTGGAGCCGCAAAAATATATTCTCGTTTCACTTTATTCTTGTAATTGTTTACCATAGCCAAAAGGCTGTCTTGTGCGATGCCCGCAGGGATATTACGGTTCTGACCGAGTTTGTCCACATTCTTCTGCAAATCAGCTTGCAACAACACCAATTCCTTAATTTTCAAATTGTTTTCCGAACCTTCAATACGATAGGCAGTCGCAAAATCATTTATCTCAGCCTTAACTGATACTGTTTCCGTAGAGTCTACAGCAAAGTTTATCACTTTATTATCTAAACGCAAACGATAGAATTCAGGAGATTCCGGGCGCTTCTGTGCAAAACTAAAACTTCCGCTACTGCCCAATTTTGCCGAATCAAGCGCTACTATGCCATCCAATCCCGACGCTTCCAAATAAAGCATCTTATCTTCAGCACCATTAATTTCACCTTGAACTTTGAACTTCGGTGCATTGTCGCAGGCGCTCAACCCTATCAACAGAAGTGCGAGCAAAAAATATACATTCTTTTTCATCGCTAAAATTAATATAAATGTGTGTTCTCTTAATAATTTTGGATGCAAAGATACGTCTTTTCGTGGTTTGTCAAAGCATTTATCCACCTTCTTACACATTAAAATGAAAAAAAACAGTAATCATAGTAACTTTTTATCTCATTCTCACCAAATTAGAAGAATAAATGCCTATCTTTGCACGAATTTTAGACGAAAAATATATTAAAACATTTTTTATGATCAATCCAATTGTTAAGACGATCGAGCTTCCTGATGGTAGAACCATCACACTCGAAACGGGAAAGCTGGCAAAACAGGCAGACGGTTCTGTAATGCTCCGCATGGGTAACACCATGTTGCTAGCTACTGTTTGTGCAGCAAAAGATGCAGTTCCCGGTACAGATTTTATGCCCCTTCAGGTAGAGTACAAAGAAAAATATTCAGCATTCGGACGTTTTCCCGGTGGCTTTACCAAAAGAGAAGGCAAAGCTTCAGATTATGAAATCCTGACTTGCCGACTGGTAGACCGCGCATTGCGTCCTTTATTCCCCGATAATTTCCATGCAGAGGTTTACGTAAACATTGTTCTTTTCTCAGCTGATGGAATAGATATGCCTGATGCATTGGCAGGATTGGCCGCTTCAGCAGCATTAGCCGTTTCCGACATTCCTTTCGGCGGACCGATTTCTGAAGTACGCGTAGCACGTATCGATGGCCAGTTCGTTATCAACCCCACTTTCGAACAACTTGAGAAAGCTGATATGGATCTGATGGTTGCAGCCACATATGACAACATCATGATGGTAGAAGGCGAAATGCAGGAAGTCAGCGAACAAGACTTGCTGGCTGCCATGAAGGCTGCTCACGAAGCAATCAAAGTTCATTGTAAAGCGCAGATGGAACTGATGGAAGAAGTCGGTTCTACAGTAAAACGTGAATACTGCCACGAAGAAAACGATGAAGATTTACGCAAAGCTGTACGCGAAGCTTGTTATGATAAAGCATACGCCATCGCTGCTTCAGGAAACAGAAACAAGCATGAACGTCAAGATGCTTTTGATGCCATCCGCGATGAATTCAAAACTCAATATACAGAAGAAGAACTGGAAGAAAAAGGTGCATTAATCGACCGTTACTACCACGATGTGGAAAAGGAAGCCATGCGTCGTTGTATTCTTGATGAAGGCAAGCGTCTGGACGGACGTAAGACAACTGAAATTCGCCCTATCTGGTGCGAAGTAGGTTATCTGCCCGGCCCTCACGGTTCTGCCATTTTCACCCGTGGTGAAACTCAGTCTTTAACTTCTGTCACATTAGGCACCAAGCTAGATGAGAAAATCGTAGACGATGTTCTGGATCAACACAGAGAACGATTCTTGTTACACTACAACTTCCCCCCTTATTCTACCGGTGAAGCAAAAGCACAACGTGGTGTAGGTCGTCGTGAAATCGGTCACGGGCACTTGGCATGGCGTGCTTTGAAAGGACAAATTCCTGCAGGCTACCCATACACAGTACGTGTAGTATCTGATATCATGGAATCAAATGGTTCTTCTTCAATGGCTACTGTCTGTGCAGGAACGCTTGCATTAATGGATGCCGGTGTTGCCATGAAAAAACCAGTTTCAGGTATTGCCATGGGCTTGATTAAGAATGCAGGTGAAGAAAAATATGCCGTATTGTCTGATATTCTTGGAGATGAGGATCACTTGGGTGATATGGACTTCAAGGTTACAGGTACTCGTGATGGTATCACTGCTACACAGATGGACATCAAGGTAGATGGTCTATCATTCGAAATCTTGGAAAAAGCGTTACTGCAAGCAAAAGAAGGTCGCGAACATATTCTTAACAAGTTAACCGAATGTATAGCCGAACCTCGTAAAGATTTGAAACCGCATGCTCCTCGTATTGAAACGATGACTATTCCTAAAGAGTTCATTGGGGCTATCATCGGTCCGGGCGGAAAGATTATCCAAGGTATGCAGGAAGAAACCGGAGCAACCATCACGATTGAAGAAACTGATGGAGTAGGTCGCATTGAGATTGCGGGAACAAACAAGAAATGTATTGACGATGCTATGCGCATTATCAAGGGTATCGTTGCTGTTCCCGAAGTCGGTGAAGTCTATGTAGGTAAAGTCCGTTCAGTAATGCCATATGGCGTGTTCGTAGAATTCTTGCCTGGTAAAGACGGATTGTTACACATCTCTGAAATTGACTGGAAACGTCTTGAAACAATAGAAGAGGCCGGTTTAAAAGAAGGGGATGAAATAGAAGTGAAGTTACTTGATATTGATCCCAAGACAGGTAAATTCAAGCTCTCTCACAAAGTATTACTGCCTCGTCCTGAAAAGCAAGAAAAGAAATAAGAACATTCTTTTTTATACCATAAAGAGCGCAACCTGTTATAGGTTACGCTCTTTTTTTTAAGGCAAGCCATTAATAATAATGTAAAATTAAAAAGCGCAACTAAATAATAATTAGTCGCGCTATCTGATATATCATACAAAAGAAATTCCTCCGCTTTATATGATATCCGGTTATAAGGTAGGATCAATCTTCTTGAACTTCGAAATCATCTTTACCTACTCCGCAAAGAGGGCAAACCCAATCATCTGGAATATCTTCAAATGCTGTTCCCGGAGCGATTCCACCTTCAGGATCTCCTTCTGCCGGGTCATAAACCCAACCACATACTGTGCAAACGTACTTTTTCATAATTGTCTCTGTTTTATGTTTTAAATATTCTTTAAATACATAACAAATATACAAGGAAATTGTTTACTTGCAAACTATCCCACTAATATTTTTTTAAGCTCTTCCATTCCTTCGGACGCACCTTTCTGAATTACATACACTTTACGTCCCGATGCAATGGGCACCTGCTTAGGATCTATTAAATAAACAGGAGTGCGGGCAGGCACATAATTCAACAAACCGGCAGCAGGATATACATTAAGCGAAGTTCCTATAATTAAAAAGATATCAGCTGTTTCAGCATATTCAATTGCAGTTTCAATCATAGGAACAGATTCACCGAACCATACAATGAACGGACGAAACTGGGAACCGTCTCCGGCCAAGTCTCCCAAATGTATCTCATATTCTTCCGGCTTTAATTCTTTAATATAAGCTGGATTATTAGGTTGCCAACTAGATGTCACCTTGGTCAGTTCGCCATGTAAATGAATAATATGCGAACTTCCGGCACGCTCATGCAAATTATCAATATTTTGAGTGATAACAGTCACATTAAAGAACTTTTCCATCTCAGAAACCAGTTCATGCCCCCGGTTAGGCTTTACAGCAAGCAACTGTTTACGACGCTCATTATAAAAATCAATCACCAATTTAGGGTTTGCCGCATACCCTTCCGGAGTAGCCACTTGTTCCACCGGATACTGATCCCATAAACCACCTGCATCACGAAATGTACTGATACCGCTTTCAGCACTCATTCCAGCACCTGTTAAAACTACTAAATTCTTCATTTCTAGTCCTCCTCTTTTAACTAAACACACAAAAATAAGAAAAATTAAATTGTTAAAAACAGATTCATTCAAATAAAACACCTACCTTTGTGCGTTTTGTATAAAACATCTTATAAAATAAATAGTTATGGATAAATTCAGTTACGCCATCGGCCTTGGTATTGGCCAGAATTTATTGAGCATGGGTGCTCAAAGTATTAATGTTGAAGACTTTGCTCAAGCAATCAAAGACGTATTAGATAGAAAAGAAACGGCTATCAGCCACAACGAAGCACGTGAAATCGTAAACAAGTACTTTGAAGAGCTGGAAACCAAATTGAATGCAGAGAATATTGAAAAGGGAAAATCATTTTTGGAGGAAAACGCAAAAAGACCGGGGGTCGTGACACTTCCCAGCGGCTTACAGTACGAAGTTATCACAGAAGGTAACGGAAAAAAACCGAGTGCAACCGACCGTGTAAAATGCCATTATGAAGGTACCTTGATTGATGGGACTTTGTTTGACAGCTCTATCAAACGCGGCGAACCGGCTATCTTTGGTGTGAACCAAGTAATCAAAGGATGGGTGGAAGCACTCCAACTGATGACTGAAGGTGCTAAATGGAAACTTTTCATTCCTTCAGAACTAGCCTATGGAGCACAACAAGCAGGAGAAATGATTCCTCCTCACAGCACATTGATTTTTGAAGTAGAATTAATCGAAGTATTATAATTATTAAAGCATTTAAGGCAAATGAAAAAAATTAGTTTTTTTGTAGCAATCGCTGCTGCAGCCAGCTTGGCTTCTTGTACAGCTCAAGCACCGAAAGCAAACATGAAGAATGACGTAGACTCACTTTCTTACATGATGGGTATCACCAACACGCAAGGTCTGGATATGTATATGAGCCAACAACTAGGCGTTGATACAGCCTATATGTCCGACTTCATCAGAGGTGTTAAAGAAGGTACCAGCAAGACTAGCCCTAAAGACGTTGCTTATATGGCAGGTCTTCAGATTGGTCAACAAGTTGGTGGACGTATGTTCGATATGATGAGCCAACGTATTTTCGGAAATGACTCTACTCAAAGTTTAAGTAAAGAAAACTTCCTGGCAGGTTTCATGGCTGCTTTGCAGAAAAAAGGCATGAATGTTACTATGGAAGAAGCCAACGCCTACGTTCAGTCTAAAGCAGAAGCAATCAAAACAAAAGCTACTGAAGCCCAATTCGCTGAAAATAAGGCCTGTCTCT
>OJPV01000489.1_pt1 | contig 20246 bp, 17 predicted proteins | sample 1598581 | NCBI WGS metagenome assembly OJPV01 (sample SAMN03922501, study PRJEB24848) | human gut metagenome | isolation source: stool sample | host: Homo sapiens | place: Germany | collected 2011-11
TTGGTTTGGTTTTGATAGGAAAGCTGCATGGTGGTGGGTGCGTTGTACAGAGAAGCGAGCAGGTATTGTTTCATGTTTCGGATTGGGCTGCTGTTCTCTGCAAGGCACTTCAACACAAATTTGATGTGGTCGGCGTTCAGCTTCATAAACCGGCTACGCACTACCTCGGCAGGGCGGTCATCCCCGGCAATCCGCAGCATCTTTCGCTTGGTCGCACAGGTATCCACCAGCAAATCAACAATCTGGTAGATAATATCCTCATCATCTGGGCAAAGCCGGAGAAGAAGCTCGACCTCCAAGGACTGAGAAAAATATTTTTCAAGTTGTTCGCGCTGGCTCATCCCGTCGGTTTCTTCCGAATTGAAGGGATAAGTCTCATTCATCTCAGTATTATTCTTATCAGTCTTATTACATCGTGGTTTTGCAGGGTCTTGACTTGCGCTTTTGAAGCCTCCAGATTCGTGATTTTCACGATTCTGGAATCGTGTTTTTGAAGAATCTGCCGAAAAGTTTTTCACATACACCAAACTTGGCCTTCCTAAACCTCTGCGTTTTCGTTCAATCAAACCAAATTCTTCAAGCTCCCGCAGCAACTTCGTCGCTTTGTTGTCTGCGCAACACAATGACCTCTTGACATCCTCGATCGTGAAGATGATGAACACCCGGTTCTGCTCGTCCAGCCAGCCGTTTTTGGCTGACAGGCTCATCCGATCCAGCAGGATACCGTAGAGCGTCTTGGCATCCGTGGACAGGCTCTGGAACCGCTGCTCCTGAAAAAGAGCCTTTGGAATGCGGTAGAAGGAGAAAAGCTCTCCAGTCTGTCCGTAGAAGTAGTCAAGGGTCATGCGGTTGGTTTATGGATAAAAAACAGCAAAAATACATCGGCATCGTTGAGAAAACCTCCTTGTCAATACTTTTGGGGAAAATAAAAAGCGCAACTTTGATGTGTAAAATCAAAATTGCGCTAAGTAAGCTGTCAGAAAAAACTTTTCTCGTAAATGACCTTCTCTCTGAGCAAAACCCATTGACACACTTAAAAATTGGGTGGTAAAATTGCCTTGTAGGCGGAGCATGATTCCTGGAAGCAGGATGCAGCTGTGAACCTTTTTGGTGGATAGAACGTATCAACGCGATATTAAGCCTGTCCCCGCACTTTCGTGTGGGGGTGTGTTTCGATACCGTTCGGGAGAGCGCTTGCATGGCATGCAAGAGGTCACCGGTTCGATTCCGGTAATCTCCACCAGAAAGAAAAGCACTGCACAGGAATGTGCGGTGCTTTTTTGTTGTGTCTGCCCAGCTATGCAGCTGCTAAATTCATGCTGGACATTTGCGGAAAGTTATGGTATAATTCTTTCTGCAATTGCGGGTATAGTACATCGGCTAGTATATCAGCCTTCCAAGCTGAGGAGGTGGGTTCGATTCCCATTACCCGCTCCAAAAGACCTGAACCTTGAACGGTTCGGGTCTTTTCTTTTTGTCCTGCACTGGGCAGTCATCTTGCAAACCGGAGGCGGAAATGCTACAATAGAGCCATAAAAACGCTGAAAGGGGAACGCTACAATGGAATTCCGCGATAAACCGATGGAGAACCTCATGCGCCTGCAGGAGAAGGATATCTGCAAAAATGTTAACGCCCTGCTGCTGGAGGGCGAGCAGATCGTGGGCGCATACAAGACGGTGCGTGATCAGGTGGTGTTCACCAGCCACCGCATCATCATGGTGGATATGCAGGGGGTCACGGGCACGCGGCAGCAGCTTTTTGTGCTGCCTTACCGCAAGGTGCTGCACTATGGCATCCAGACGGCGGGTTTTGGCGATCCGCTGCAGGCGTCCCAGTTGACAGTCTGCTTTGCGGACGGCCACGAGGCCAAGTTTGGCTTTATTGGGCAGAAGGACCTGTTTCAGGTGGCAAACGCTATCAGCGCCCGCATCCTGTAAGAAAAATTATGAACCGAAGCCGCTGCACAAGGGTTTGTGCGGCGGCTTTTTTACGCATTTTTGCGGCTGGTTGTATACAAAACGCATGAAAATTTGAAACAAAACGCAAAACAATGTGCCAAAATAGGCGAAAAACTGAGAAACGCAAAACTTTGTGCCACAAGATAAAAACATGATTGACATTTTGTTTCGTCTCGCGTACAATTCGGGGCACAAGGCAGTCCCGCTGCTGCGGGACAAAAAAGCACGAATACAGGTATATTGTCGCATTGCGGCAAAAAGAATGGGAGGACCTTACCATGTCAACCAAATTTTCCCGTAAAACGTTCCTGAAGGGCAGCGTTGCCGGTCTGGGCATGATGGCGCTCAACGTGTGCACCGCCGGGGCAGCCTCTGCTGCCGAGCCCGCAGCCGCCGCAGCGGAGGATACCAACTCCCTGAACCTCGTCCCTAAAAAGGCGGCCTCGGTCAAGGTGACCAGCCGCGGCAGCGTGAGCGGCGGCTGGCAGGGCGAGCCGGTGTTCCCCAACTGGAAGGGTCTGGACGATACGCTGGCCATGAACCACATGTACACCTTTGTGGGCTACGCAGGGCAGGGAACGCTGTGCGTGGAGCCCGAGGCGGGCGTGACCGGTTTTAACCTGTTCGTCAATAACCGCCAGATCAACACCGCTGCCATGGCGGCAGGCGGCGTGTGGAACGTGGATATTTCCGGCCAGACCATCAACGGCCGCAACACCATTCAGGTGGGCGGCATCCGTCCCCGCGGCAAAAAGGTGACCGTGCGGGTGGGCTACCCCACCGTGCAGGAGGGTAGCCTGCAGGACGTGGGCATCGACCGCGATGCACTGGAACTGCTGGAGCAGATCATTCAGGCAGATGTGAACAACGGCTTCCCCAGCGCACAGATGGCTGTTGTGAAAAACGGCAAGCTGGTGTATCAGAACGCATGGGGCAAGGTGAACTCCTATAATCCGGACGGCACCCCCAAGACCGACAGCCCGGCTGTGACCAACGATACCCTGTACGATCTGGCCTCCAACACCAAGATGTACACTGCAAACTACGCATTACAGTACCTCGTCACGCAGGGCAAGGCCAATTTGGACAGCCGTCTGGTAGACCTGCTGGGCAGCGCCTTTGTGGAGGACACCATCGACATTACCTACAACGGCTACGAGAACCCGGGCCTGAAGGTCAACAAGCAGTGGAAGGCAGAACTGACCCTGCGCGATATCCTGCGCCATCAGGCAGGCTTCCCTGCAGACCCCCAGTACCACAACGATTCCTTTGACCAGTGCTCTCAAAAGACCGTCCCCGGTGCTACCAACGTGCTCTTCTCCGGTTGGGACGGCAGCGCTGCAACACGCGCCGCGACCCTCAAGTCCATCTTCAAGACCCCGCTGATGTACAAGCCGGGCACCAAGACCGTTTACTCCGACGTGGACTATATGCTGCTGGCCTTCGCCATTGAAGCCATCACCGGCAAGGGCTTGGACGCCTTCCTGAAGGAGACCTTCTGGGATCCCATGGGTCTGACCCATACCACCTACAACCCCCTGCTGAACGGCTTTGCCGCCAACGATTGCGCCGCTACCGAGCTGAACGGCAACACCCGTGATGGTGCCATCTCCTTCACCGGCGTGCGCACCGCTACCATTCAGGGCCAGGTGCACGACGAGAAGTGCTACTACGCGATGGGCGGTATTTCCGGCCATGCGGGCCTGTTCTCCAACGCTACCGAGTTGGCAAAACTGGCCTCTGTCATGCTCACCGGCGGCTACGGCGAGAACCGCTACTTCTCCCGCAACGTGATGGACGCCTTTACCGCACCCAAGAAGGAGGACGCTGCCAACTGGGGTCTGGGCTGGTGGCGTGAGGGTGACAACCAGCGCTGCTGGTATTTCGGTACACAGGCACCCTCCAATACCATTGGCCATCAGGGCTGGACCGGTACGTTGACCATGATCGACCCCGTGGAGGATCTGGTGGTGGTGTACCTGACCAACAAGATCAACTCCCCGGTCACCGATAAGGCCGCGAATCCCAATAAGTTCAATGGTAACTGGTATACGGCTTCTACGCTGGGTTTTGTGGCACAGCTGCTGTATCAGGGTCTGCAGAACCACGGCACCGACCCCAACAACGCTTACAGCGCCCTGCTGGAGGATATGGCGGAAAGCAAGTTTGCGCTGGTGGCCGAGGGCGGCAGCGTGCCTGCCACCCACCCGCTGGTGCGCTCCGGTTATGCCGTGCTGGAGGCTATGGCTGCCCACGCCAACGCCACCCACTCTTATCTGGATCGCAACTATTTCAACGATGCCCTCACCCTGCTGGATGATACCCGCGATGCAGAGGAACTGGCAAAGCTGAAAAAGATGCTCAATAAGTTCTGAACGCAGTTCTTTACAAATAACTGAATAAATAGCAAAGGGACTGCCGCACCAAATGAGGTACGGCAGTCCCTTTAACTTTAGCAGGCTGGACCCTTTCAGGTGTGCGCCGTTGTGCGCACCAGCTGCCGGTATATCAGCGCCATCAGCACCAGAACTGCCAGCAGATAGAAGGGGAACAGCGCCGGGGTGATGTTATTGGCAAGCAGACCGAACAGCGGCGGCATGACCAGATTGCCCACGTAGGCGCTGCTCATCTGGATGCCGATGACGGCCTGAGAATTTTGTGCGCCGAAATGCGCCGGGGTGGAGTGGATGACGCTGGGGTAGATGGGCGCACAGCCCAGCCCCACCAGCACAAGCCCGGCCAGCGCAAAGACCTGCGCACCGGGCAGCAGCAGGGCGGCAACGCCAACGCCCAGTACCGCAAACCCCAGACGGATCATCTGGTCATCGCTCAGTTTTAAGGTCAGAAAGCCGCAGACGCCCCGCCCCACCGTGATGCCGATGTAGAACAGGCTGGCAAAGCTGGCAGCCGTCTGGGCCGGAACCTGCCGCACAAGGGTCAGGTAGCTGCTTGCCCAAAGCCCGGCGGTGGTCTCCAGTGCGCAGTAGCAGAAGAAGCAGAGCATCACTTCCTTCGCGCCCGGCAGCGCGAACACCTGCGGCAGGGTCAGCGCCTTGGGTGCGGTGCCGTCCGGGGCGGCGTCGGGGCGTTTATGCCACAGGGGCAGGCTGCAAAAAAGCACGGCAGTCAGTGCGATCTGGAACAGGGCGATGTACCGGTAGCCGCTGTTCCAGCCCAGTCCGCCGGAAAGCGCCGCGCCCATCACCACAGGGCCGATGGTGGTGCCTACGCCCCACATACAGTGCAGCCAGCTCATGTGGCGGCTCTGGTAATGCAGAGCAACGTAGTTGTTCAGGGCGGCATCCACGCTGCCCGCGCCCAAGCCGTAGGGGACAGCCCACAGACAGAGCATCCAGAACTGGCCGGAGACCGAAAAGCCGAACAGCGCCGCAGCGGTCATGCCCACGCTGAGGGCGGTCACCCTGCCCGTGCCCAGCGCCCGGGTGAGCCGGTCGCTGTTCAGGCTGGAAACGATGGTGCCCAGCGAGATGATCATGGACAGGATGCCCGCGTAGGAGAAGGGGACGCCCAGCTGAGGGTACATGGTGGGCCATGCAGACCCCAGCAGGGAATCCGGCAGGCCAAGGCTGATAAAGGCTAAGTAAATAATGGGCAGCAAAAGCTGTGTCATAGGAAGCGTTCCTCCGCAGAAGTTCAGTTGTTCTTTTCCAGATACACGGTGGTGGAGGGGAAGGCGAAGTCCACGCCGTTTTTCTGCATCACGTCCATCAGGTCAAGGTTCAAATCGTTCTGCATCTGCAAAAAGCGGGTCATATCGGCGGTGCGCAGGTAGGCGGACACCAGCAGGTCGATGCTGGAAGCGCCGAAGCCGCTCAGCTTGACCAGCACCGAGTCCTCGTAGGTGTAGGGGCTGGCCTTGAGCATGGCGGTCAGGTCTCCCATCAGCTGCTCCAGCTGAGGACGGGAGGTATCGTAGGTGACCCCGAGGGTGAAGCGGTACAGCCGCTTGTTGCGCAAGGTGTCGTTGTTGACGGTGGCAGAGCTGACCGTGCTGTTGGTCAGGATGTACACCGAGTTATCCAGTGCGCGGACCTTGGTGGAGCGGAAGTTGATGTCCACCACCTCGCCGGAAACATCGCCCACGGTGATCCAGTCACCGATGGAAAAGGGCCGGTCCAGCAGGATGACCAGCCCGCTGAACAGATTTTTGGCGCTGTCCTGCGCCGCCAGAGAGATGGTCAGACCGACAAGACCCGCACTGGCTACGATGCTGCCCACCGGCAGGCCGGTCTCCTGTGCCATGGTCATAACGCCCAATACCACGATGAAAACTTTGTACAGCTTGTTCAGCAGGGTGGTCAGGGTGCGGTTGGCGCGCACCTCCTCGCCGCAGTTTGCCAGCAAAAGGTCGGTAAGGTCGGCGGCGGCGTACAGTCCCTGACACACAAAAAAGGTGGCGGCCAGCTCAAAGACTGTGAGCAGAAATTTATTTACGCCGGCAATTGCCCACGGCAGGCTGGCCGCTGCGGCATAGATGAACGCTGCAAGGGTGAGCCGCTGCAGCGGTACGGCAAAGCTGCGCAGCAGAATGGGCGTACCGGCCAGCCGCCAGTTGCGGCGCAGCAGGGCAGGGAACACCCTGCGGGACAAAAGCTGCCGCGCCAGCCAGCCAAGCGCCAGCAGCAGCGCCGCGCACACCACGCGGGCGGCAAAGGCTGCCCAGCCTTCCAGCAGCAGCGAGCCAAGCTCGAAGCCAAGGTTACGGATCGAGAAAATCATGGAAAACCTCCTGTGTTTTTTCACAACGCATATTATGATAGCATACTCTGCTGCCCGGGGCAAGGAAAGAAAGGTGAAAACGCACTTTGACAAAAAATGTGCAAACTTTTTGGAAAGGGGGCTTGACAGCGCCGCAGTACCGCGCTATACTCTTGGTCAGAAAGTTCGTTTCAGGGCGGGGTGCAATTCCCCACTGGCGGTAAAGTCCGCGACCACCCGCAAGGGTGCTGACCCGGTGCAACTCCGGGACCAACGGTATAGTCCGGATGCAAGAAACGGCAGGCAAATTGCGTCTGTGCGCCCTGTTGCAGTTTTTGGTTGCAGCAGGGCGCTTTTTGGTTTGTCTTTCCGGTTCGATCCAGCGCGAAAAGGGCTTTCCGAACAAATTTGAACGGGGAGTACACCCCGGGGAGGACAACTACCATGAAAAAGAATACCACCCACAATCTGACCGTTGCCGCCATGCTCAGCGCGGTCGCCTTTATCCTGATGTTCATCGAGTTCCCGCTGCCGATGCTCATCCCGTCCTTTGTCAAGATGGACTTCTCCGACCTGCCCGCCCTGCTGGGTGCTTTTGCACTGGGTCCGGTGTACGGCGTGGTCATCAGCTTTATGAAGAACCTGCTGCACATCATCATCAAGGGCACCTCCACCGCCTGCGTGGGTGAGCTGTGCAACTTTATGCTGGGCGCGGTGTTCTCCGCTGTGGCGGGCTTTGTCTACAAGCGCCACAAGAGCCGCAAGACCGCCATTCTGGGTGCCATTGCCGGTGCAGCCGTCATGGCCGTGTTCAGCGTGCCCTCCAACTACTTCATCACCTACCCGGCCTATGTACAGTTCTACCACATGCCGCTGGAAGCCATTCTGGGAATGTATCAGGCCATTCTGCCCTCTGCCGACAGCCTGATCAAGTGCCTTGTGATCTTTAACATGCCCTTCACGCTGGTCAAGGGTCTGCTGGACGCCGTACTGTGCCTGCTGATCTATAAGCCCCTGTCTCCCATCCTGCACGGCCGCAAGTAAGCTGCTGAGATAACAGAGAGCCGGAAAGTCTGCGGACTTTCCGGCTCTTTGAATTTATAAGAAACTTTACGCCAACGCGCCTTTATCCAGCCATTTGCCACGCGCCATGCGCAGCAAAAACAGCGCACCGCGGGTGCAAAGCTCGGCGCACATGGCCACCCATACGCCCACCAGCCCAAAGCAGGGAGCCAGCAGAACTGCCAAGGTCAGCCGCACGCCCCACATACTAACAAGGTTCAGGATAAAGCAGCCGGTGCTGTCGCCTGCGCCCTGCATGGAGCCGCTGGCTACGATGCTTGCCCCGAACATCGGCTCGGCAAAGGCTTCGATACGCAGCACCCGCGCGCCCAGTGCAATGACGGCGGCGTCGGCGGTAAAAATGCCCATCAGCTGCGGGGCAAACACATACAGCCCCACGCCGGTCAGTGCCATGATGCCCATGCCCATGGCGGTGCACAGCCATGCAAAGCGCTTTGCCATGTCCCGGCGGTTCGCGCCCACGGCCTGCCCCACCAGCGCAAGAGCGGCGTCCTGAATGCCGTAGCCCGCCATGTAGCACAGGCTCTCGGCGCTGACCCCCAGACTGTTGGCGGCAATGGCGGTAGTGCCCAGCCCGGACACGATGCGCACCAGCAGCACCTGTGCCGAGGACAGAGCGGCGCGCTCTGCCGCCAGCGGTGCGCCCACCTTCCACACGTTATGCAGGCAGGCGCGGGTAATGTGCCACGAGCCGGGCTTGCGGATGCACAGCGGACCATCCCTCAGCAGCAGAACGCCCAACGCCAGCGTACCGCCCACAGCGTTGGCAAGCGCTGTGCCCAGCGCTGCGCCCGGCACGCCCCATCCCAGACCCCAGACCGTGAGGTTCTGGCCGAATACCGTCATCTCCCGGGTGGGGTTGATGAGGAAAAAGTTGAAGATGATGTCCAGTACGCAGGTAAAGATGCTGATGAGACCCGGGGTAAGCGCATCACCCGTAGAGCGCAGCATGGCGGCGTAGGTGCCCATAGCCATGATAAAAGGCAGGGAAGCCGACCAGATGGCAAAATACGCCGAAGCATTTGCCCGCAGTGCCGCATCTGCGCCCAGCCACCCGGGCAGAAACCGGCTGATGCCCACGCCAAAGGCCGCTGCCGCAAGACCCACCGCCAGATTGAACAGCATGGACTGCCGCAGAACGCCCCGGGCATCCTGCTGGCGGTCTGCGCCCAGATACTGTGCCACCTGAATGGAAAACGCCATGCACAGCCCGGCCAGCATCCCGTGCAGCAACCATGTACTGGAGCTGACGATGCCAATGGAGGCTGTTGCGGCGGCACCGATATGCCCCACCATGGCGGCGTCGATGTACTCCATGGCGGTAACCACGATCTGCTGCAAAATGGAAGGGATACTCAGCGTCAGCGCCACCTGTGCGGTGTGGCGCAGCGGCACCTGCTCGCCCTGCCGCATCCGGGCAGAGAGCTGCTCAAGTGTAATGGACATGGAACCTCCTGCGTTGTGGGTGAAAATTACAGACTAATACATTATTATAGAGAGCTGCGGGAGAAAAGTCAATCCAAAGTGAATTTTGCCGCCGGGATTGATTTTTGGTCTAGGGCGTGATACACTCACAACGTACTATACAGAAAGAAAGAGGAATGTTATCTTATGATCCAAATGCTGACCTCTGTCATCGGGCAGCGGGGCGTGGATGCCATGGCATTTTTGCTGGCATTTGCCCTGACCGCCCTGACAGATTCCATTTTCCGCGATAAACTGCCCCACGATCACGGCCGCGCCTTTGCGGTGAACGGCGAGCTTTCCAAGGGCAAGGCGCGAGGCTCCGGATTGATCTTTGTGCTGTGCATCGCACTGGTGTCGCTGGCGTTTTTGCCCTTCAACACAGAGTATGTGGTGTACAATGTGCTGCTGATCGCCTCCATGCTCTCCGGTTATCTGGACGATGCCGCCGAAACCGCCTGGAATGAGTACAAAAAAGGCATCATCGATTTTGTCATCGCGGTGCTGGCGGGCGTCACCTACCTGAACTTCAATGGCTGCGGCGTACACTTTTTGCAGTGGAGCTTCACCCTGCCGTATGCAGTGTACCTGCTGCTCATCGTCATCCTGATCTGGGCAAGCATCAACGTGGTCAACTGCACCGATGGTGTGGACGGCCTTTCCGCCAGTCTGGCAGTGGTTACCATTGGCACCTACCTGCTGGCTTATAAGACCGAACTGGGTGCGTATGCTACGGCTGGTGTGGTGTTCATCGGTGCGCTGCTGGCCTACCTGTGGTTGAATGCCAAGCCCTCCAGCCTGCTGATGGGCGATGCCGGCAGCCGCGCCATGGGCTTTTTCATCGCCATGCTGTCGCTCAAGTGTGGCCACCCCTTCGCCTTCCTGCTGGCGGCTATCGTGTTCATCGCAGATGGCAGTTTGGGCATTCTGAAGATCAGCCTGAAGCGTTTTCTGCACATCTGGATCTTGAAAAACACCCTGACCCCTCTCCACGACCATGTGCGCAAGCGCAAGGGCTGGAGTGATGAGCAGGTGGTAGCCCGCTGGCTGATCCTGCAGTGTGTGGCCTCGGCCCTGCTGCTGCTCCTTGTGCGGGGCTGATACCCGTTACAATTCCGCCCGTAAAAATGCAAGCCCGGAAAGTCTGCGGACTTTCCGGGCTTGCTCTGTCTTAAAATGATCTTCTCAGCATTCTACTCCGGCTTTTTTGCACGCCGCCTGCACCACATGGCCTACCAGCACCGAGGTGGTCACGGTGCCTACGCCGCCGGGCACAGGGGTGATGGCGTCCACCACCGGCTCTGCGGCGTCAAACTGCACGTCACCGCACAGCTTGCCCTCCTCGTTTACATGGATGCCTACGTCCACGACCGTCTGGCCTGCCCGCAGGCAGTCCGCGCCCACAGCCGCCATTTTGCCCATGGCCACCACCACGATGTCGGCCTGCCGGCACACTTCCGGCAGATTCCGGGTGCGGGAGTTGCACAGGGTGACGGTGGCGTTTTCCCGGTCCAGCATCATGGCAGCGGGCTTGCCCACCACAAGGCTGCGCCCCACCACCACGGCACGCTTGCCGGAAAGGGGGACGTTGTAATACTTCAAAATTTCCATGCAGGCCTGCGCGGTGCAGGGAGCATAGCCCAGATCGGTGTTGGTGAACACCCCGGCCAGCGAAGCGTCCGTAATGCCGTCGATGTCCTTTTCCGGGCGCAGGGCGGCGCGGACGGTGCGGTCATCGAACTGCTTGGGCAGGGGACGGAACAAAAGACAGCCGTGGATGCTGTCGTCTGTGTTCACCTCGTCCAGTACCCGGAGCAGCTGCTCCTGCGTGGCGTCGGCGGGCAGCACGAACTGCTTGACAGCGACGCCTACCTTGCCGCAGCGGGTCATCACGCCCCGCTCGTAGGAGAGGTCATCCTCCCGCTCGCCCACCCGCACCACGGCCAGCGTGGGGGTGATGCCTTTTGCCTTCAGCTGCTCGCAGAGTGCCGCGTTGCGCTCGTTCATGGCGGCCACCACCGGCGCACCTTTTAAAATCGTTGCCATATACTTTCCCTCATTTGTGATATTATTTATTGCGGAGTTTCCCGCTGACGGCGGTGAAGATTTCGTCTGCCCGGGGCACAAACTCTGCCAGCAATGCGTCTGCCCGGGCGTCCAGCGCGGCTGCGCGGCTGCGGTCTGCCATCAGCTTGGTGTTAATAAACACATTCAGGCTTGCGGCCTGCAATGCCGCCTTGCACAGCACGGCGGCGCAGCCTGCATCCGATACTGCCAGCACGCTGCCTTTGGCGGCGTACTGCCCTGCCAGCGCGATGCCCTCGGCGCACTTTTCCATAATTTGCAGCGGCACGGCGCTTGCACCGTCCAGTGCGGCTTCCAGCACAGAAGCCTTGTGCGCGGCCTGCTCCGGGGTGTCCTTGGGCAGGCCGTAGGCCGCAGCCAGCGGCGCAAAGGCGTCAGCATCGGCCTGTACCAGCGCTTCCAGCTCCAGCCGAAGGGCTTCAGCCCGGGCGTTCAGTGCCTGAATGTCCGCTTCCACGACGGCATACTTTTTTTTGCCGGTGGTCAGACAGCCCACCATGTTGCCCAGCGCCACACCGGCAGCGCCTACCAGCGCGGCCGTGCCGCCGCCGCCCGGCGTGGGCGCTTTGCTGGCAAGCTGTGCCAAAAACTGCGCGCAGCTTAAATCGTTCATTTCCATGTGTAGATACCCCTCTCTGTTACAAAGGCGTCCAGCCGCTGGTCGTGGGCGTCCACGGCGGCGCGGGGGACGCGCTGAACTTCCAATGCAATGCCGATCTTCACCGCCCGGGTGCAGTAGGGCAGGTAGCGGTCGTAGTAGCCCTTGCCCATGCCTACCCGGTAGCAGCCTGCGTCAAAGGCGGTGCAGGGCACCAGCACCAGATCCAGCTGCTCCGGCTGCAAAAGGGCAGAGCGTTCCAGCACAGGCGTGCGGATACCGTACTGTCCCACCGTCCAGCCGTCCGCGCCCGGCACGGCTGCGGTAAGGGTAAAGCCCTCGTCGCACACCGGGTAGGCCACCGTCTTGCCCTGCCGTGCGGCTTCGGCAGCTACGGCGGCAAGGTCGGCTTCGCCCCCAAAGGCTGCGTAGAGCAAAAGGGTATGGGCAGTGCGGTAGGCGTCCAGTTCCAGCACCCGGCGGCAAAGGGCTGCATTGGCGGCGGCGCGCTGCGGCGCAGCCAGCGCCTTGCGGGCGGCACGGCCAGCGGTACGCTGCGCCTGTTTTTCCTCGGCAATGGTCATACAAAACACCTCGCTTCACCTGTGGGGGAAGAAACTTGAAAAATATACAAAATCGACAGCGCATTTTTATACAAACATAATAAACACTTCAGACAAAAAAAGCAAGCCTTTTGGCGAAAAGAGGATTGAAGCCGCCGCCGCTTTCTGCTATGATTATCTTACAGCAGCAAACGCCGCGCGGGTGCTGCGCTGAGAGAATCTACAACATTTTGTGGAGAGGGGCAAGTAAAATGTACAAGGATATGATGGACACCATCGGCATGGTCAATGCAGCCGACCCGGAACTGGGCGCAGCCATGGAGCGGGAGCTGACCCGTCAGCGCGAGAATATTGAGCTGATCGCCAGCGAGAACATCGTTTCGCCCGCCGTGATGGCAGCCATGGGCAGCGTGCTGACCAATAAGTACGCCGAGGGTCTGCCCGGCAAGCGCTACTACGGCGGCTGCGTCTATGTGGACGAGGTGGAGAATATTGCCATCCAGCGCGCCTGCCAGCTGTTCGGGGCAAAGTACGCCAACGTCCAGCCCCATTCCGGCGCACAGGCCAACCTTGCCGTGTATTTTGCCCTGCTGGAGTTGGGCGATACTGTTATGGGCATGGACCTTTCGCAGGGCGGTCACCTGACCCATGGTTCTCCGGTGAATATGTCCGGTAAAAACTACCACTTCATCTCCTACGGCGTCGGCGCAGACGGCGTGATCGACTACGCCGAGCTGGAAAAGCAGGTGCGCAAGGTGCGCCCCAAGATGCTGGTGGCGGGCGCTTCTGCCTACCCCCGCGCCATCGACTTTGAAAAGCTGGCCGAGATCGCCCACGGCTACGGTGCATATCTGATGGTGGATATGGCGCACATTGCCGGTCTGGTGGCGGGCGGTCAGCACCAGAGCCCCGTGCCCTATGCCGACGTGGTGACCACCACCACCCACAAGACCCTGCGCGGGCCCCGCGGCGGCCTGATTTTGACCAACAACCCCATCATTGCCAAGCGCATCAACTCGGCAGTGTTCCCCGGCACGCAGGGCGGCCCGCTGGAGCACGTGATTGCAGCCAAGGCCGTCTGCTTTGGCGAGGCACTGAAGCCGGAGTTCAAGGAATATGCCCGCAAGATCGTAGAAAATGCACAGGCACTGGCTGCGGCTTTGCAGCAGCGCGGCGTCAAGCTGGTATCCGGCGGCACCGACAACCACCTGATGCTCATTGACCTGCGGGACGAGGAGTGCACCGGCAAGGACTTGGAGCAGCGTCTGGACAGCGTGCACATCACCGCCAACAAGAACACCGTCCCCGGCGAGACCCGCAGCCCCTTTGTGACCTCTGGCGTGCGTCTGGGCACCCCGGCTGTCACCACCCGCGGCATGGGCGCAGCCGAGATGCAGGTGATCGCGGACTGCATTGCAGACTGCATCTGGCACTATGAGGAAAAGAAGGACGAGATCAGCGAGCGCGTCCTGCGCCTGACCCGGGAGTTCCCGCTGTACCAGTAAAAGCAACGTGTAAATAACAAGGCATCCGCAGCCGTTCTGTTAAGCATACAGGGCTGCGGATGCCTTTTGTTACAAAACCGGAAGAGCCGGAAAAAGGAGAAAAACGATGGAAAGCTTAGGCCTTTTGCATCTGTATTACGGCGACGGTAAGGGCAAGACCACAGCCGCCATGGGGCTTGCCCTGCGGGCGCTGGGCAGCGGAAAACGTGTGGTCATCGTGCAGTTTTTAAAGGGCGGGCAGAGCGGCGAGATCCCGCTGCTGGAACAGCTGGGCGCCACCGTTTACCGGGGCAAAGCCGGGCAGAAATTCGTTTTTCAGATGAACGAGGCGGAAAAGGCCGCTACCCGCGATTTGCAAAACAAAAACCTTGCGGCGGCGCTGGCGCAGCCCTGTGATCTGCTGGTGCTGGACGAAGCCGGCAGCGCGTGGGAACTGGATATGGTGGACAAAGACCTGCTGCAGCAGGCGGTGCTGCACCGCCCCGCCGGGCAGGAATGCGTCCTGACCGCCCACGCAGCCCCCGGGTGGATGCTGGACGCCGCAGATTACCTCACAGAGATGTGCTGCCGCCGCCACCCCTACCAGAAGGGCATCGCCGCACGGAAAGGCGTGGAGTATTAAGGTTATAGCAAAAGGAGTTGTTGCGCATGATGCAACAACTCCTTTTGCAGTTTTATACATCCCAGAACCCTTTCAGCGCCGTTTCCAGCGCGGCGGTGCCGGGCAGATATTGGATGTGCTGCCAGTGCGGCGGGAACAGGCGGGCGGTGTCGGGCTGCGCAAAGCGGTCGTCCAAAAGCAGCACTACGCCCTTGTCCTGCGGGGTGCGCACCACCCGCCCGGCGGCTTGCAGTACCTTGTTCATGCCCGGGTAGCGGTAGGCGTAGTCGAAGCCGCAGCCGGACTGCTCCTCGTAATACCGGCGCAGCATCTCCTGCCGGGGGTTCACCTGCGGCAGACCCACCCCTACGATGGCGCAGCCGATGAGCCGGTCGCCCACTAAATCTACCCCCTCGCCGAAGATGCCGCCCATGACGGCAAAGCCCAGCAGCGTCTCCGCAGGGCGGGGCACGAACTGCGCCAGAAACTCTGCGCGCCCGGCATCGTCCAAGCTGCGCTGCTGCACAAGGGTGGGAATGTCCGGCCAGCGGGCGGCAAAGGCTTCGTACACCTGCTGCAAATAGGCGTAGCTGGGGAAAAATGCCAGATAGTTGCCGGTCTTGCCCTTTGCCAGCGCCGCCAGTGCATCCGCTACGGCGGGCACACTGGCTTCCCGTTGGCGGTAGCGGGTGGAGATGCCCGGCAGACAGAACAGCCCCAGATTTTCCGGCGGGAAGGGGCTGGGCAGCGCCACCGCCCGGGCATCGGCGCAGCCCAGCACGCTGCGGTAGAAAGCAGGCGGGGTCAATGTGGCACTGAACAGCGCCGCGCTGCGCCCTGCCGCCAGACTGGCGTCCACAAAGGGTGCGGGGTCTAAGCAGAGCAGATGCAGCTCCAGCTCGCTGCCCCGGGCGGTAAGCTGGGTGACAAAATGGCTGTCGTACCGGTCGGCGGCGCGGGCGATGTCCTGCATGGCAAAGTAGAGTTCCAGCAGCTGGGCGTGGGCGGGGTCCTCGGGGTTCTGTTCCAGCCAGTCCTGTAACGGGGTGTGCACCGCCCGCAGCGCAGCGGGCAAAGCGGCGGGCAGCTGCTGCAAAAACACGGTGCCGTCCCGGGCGTACAGTGGCTGCGGCAGGGCAAAATCCGGCGCAGCTTCAGCGGGTAAAAGGCTCACCTGCGTAGGCTCGGTTTCCCCGGAGGGCTCTGCACCTGTGCGGGGCGCAGCCTGTGCGCAGGCCTTGCGCGCCGCCAGAAAGACTTTGTCTGCTTTGGTCAGCGCGGTTTTCAGGCTGCTTTTGCCCTTGCCCAGCGCCCGCTTTGCCTCGGTCAGGCTGCTTTTGGCAAACTGCGCCGAGTACATGGCACGGGCTCTGTCCGGCAGGTTGTGCGCCTCGTCAATGAGGAATAGCCAGTCCCCGGCGGCATCGAAAAAGCGCTTGAGGTGCACCACAGGGTCAAACAGATAGTTGTAGTCCCCGATGACCACATCGCACCACTCGCTCAGATCAAGCCCCAGCTCAAAGGGGCACACCGAGAACTGCCGGGCGGTGTCCGCCAGCGCGGCGCGGCTGAAACTGCCGCTGCCGTCCAGCAGAGCCACCAGCGCGTCCTTGCGGCGGTCGTAGTAGCCGTTGGCAAAGGGGCATACTTCCGGCAGACAGGAGGGGTGCCCTTCGGCGTCCGGGTGCAGACAGGCCTTTTCCTTGGCGGTCAGGGTCACGCTGCGCAGGGCAAGGCCGGGCTGTGCGGCACGCAGCCGCGCCACTGCGTCCTCGGCAGCGGCTTGGGTGGTGTTGCGGGCGGTCAGGTAGAACAGTTTTGCGCCGCAGCCCTCGCCCATGGCTTTCAGGGCAGGGAAGAGGGCGCTCATGGTCTTGCCGATGCCGGTGGGTGCCTGACAAAAAACGCGGGTGCCGCCCTTGCGGTCGGTGCTTTTTCCAGCGCGGCAGGCGCGGTACACTTCACCCGCCAGCGCCCGCTGCCCGGGGCGGTACTCCGCAAAGGGAAATTGCAGCGCCGCAAGACTCTGGCTGCGTCGGGTGTCCCAGTCCAGCTGCCGCTGCGCCCACGGGGCATACTGCGTTAAAAGCTGCTGCAAAAACTGCTCCAGCTGCTGCTGAGTGAACTGCCGGGTAAAGCGCTGAATCTGGTCGGTATCGACCTGATAATAGGTCAGCCGCACGGCAAGCGCATCCAGTCCCTGCTGGCTGCTGTAAATGGCGGCATATACCATGCCCTGCGCCCAGTGGCAGGGGTTCAGTTCCTCGGTGATCTCCTCATAGGGGACGGTAGTGGTCTTGATCTCATCAATAGTCACGGTGCCGTTTTCATCGGTGAAAATGCCGTCTGCCCGGCCTTCCAGCGTAAAGGCGATGCCGCAGGCTTCCCGCTCCGCGCTGAGGAATACCTCGGCCTGATAGCCCTCCCCGGCGGCCTTTTGCAGCTTGCGGTGGATGCGTGCGCCCTCGTTGGCGCGGTCAAAGCCGGCAAAGCGGCTGTCGATGCTGCCGGTGCGCAGCAAAAACTCCACCAGCTGCCGGATGGGCAGATGGATGCTTGCCAAGGCGTTTCACCTCCGTTATAGTTTACTTTATCCTACCCCGAACAGCTCCATGCACTGGGCGGCTGCGGCATCCACCTGTGCAAAGTCTACGGCGGTGCGGTAGTAGGTCTCTAACTCGTCGTGGCAGCTTTTTGCCTGCGCCATCAAGGCACAGGCCTGTTCCAGCAGTTCGGCGGCGGCGCGCTCGTTGAAGCGCAGCCGTGCACGGCAGGCAGAAAGGTTTTCTCTATCCACAAAGCGGCTGCACCGCACGGTCTGCGCCGCAGACAACCGCACCGGATGCCAGCGGTTGTCGGTCAGGAACGCCAGCCGCAGGGAGGGAATGATAATGTGGTCGATCTTATCCTCCGGGTGCATGGCGCAGGGGCAGGTGATGATGTGGTAGCCCCGCGCCAGCGCCTCGGCGCGGATGAGTTCCAGCAGCAGGCGGGAGACTGCCCCGTAGTCGTCCCGGAAGAGGATGCATTTGTCTGCCAGTGCCTGCACCGTGCCCTGATAGAACACCTCGCCCTTGGGCGTGATGGCCGAGAGCAGCCGCAGCTCTTCAGAGCCCATCTCCTCGGTGCGGGGCAACAGGCGGGTGCACAGCCGCTTGACGTAGCGGCGCACTTTTTCAAAGTTTGCGCTGCACGCTTCGGCGCGGCGGCTGTCCAGCAGCAGGCTGCCCGCCGAGGCCACATACCGCGCCGCCCGGCTGCGCAGCAGCTGGTTGCGGGCAAACAGGGCGGTCACCTCGTCCTTGTGGGGGTGCAGGGCATCGGCGTCAATGGTGTGGTACAAACTCAACACCCGCTCGTCTGCGCCGGGGGCTTCCGGCTCCACCACATGGGGCGCGGTGGCGTCGATGATGGCGCGTTTCTGCCGCAGGAACACCACCCCGTCCAGACTGTCGGGGTCGCTGGCGCAGTGGATGCGCTGGATGGGTTCGCCTTTATCCTGTGCGGCGCGCGCCAGACGCTTCATCAAAGTAGACTTGCCGCAGCCCGGCCCGCTTTTGAGCAGCACCAGCTGCATCCCGGGCTCCCGGCGCAGCGGCGCAAAGTAGCCCTTGAACCCGGCGGGCGTTGTAGCGCCCAGAAAGAAATCCACAGAAGGATGCACGGAACTTTCCATACAAAAACACCTCGCTTTTGCTTTACAGTATGCAAAAGCGGCGCGGTTGGTTCCTGACCTTACCTATTATAGGTATGCTCGCACACGGCGGCAATGGTGTCCCGCAGCACGGTAAAGTCCGCAAAGGCTTCGGGTTTGTTCTGGGGCTGGCGCAGCAGGGCGGCGGGGTGGAAAGTGCCCATGAACAAAATACCGCCTTTATTGATGATCTGCCCGTGCTCCCGGGTAACAGAAAAATCCTGCCGGATCATCCGCTGGGCGGCAATGCGCCCAAGGCAGACCACGATCTTGGGCTGGATCAGCCGGAACTGCTCCCGCAGCCACGGCATACAGGCTTCGCTCTCGGCGGGCAGCGGGTCGCGATTCTGGGGCGGGCGGCACTTGACGATGTTGGCGATATAGCAGTTCTTTTTGCGGTCAAGGTCGATGGCAAACAGGTATTTGTCCAGCAGCTGCCCGCTGCGCCCAACAAAAGGCAGACCCTGCTCGTCCTCGCTCTGGCCGGGACCCTCGCCCACAAACAGCACCTCGGCGTCCGGCACGCCCTGCCCGAACACCACGTTCGTCCGGGTGGCGCACAGCTCGCACCGGGTGCAGGCAAGGCATTCGGCCTTTAAAGTATCCATATCCATGGAGAACATCTCCTTTAAAATCAGATCAACGATTTATTTGCAAATTATAATATTGTAAACTATAACACAGATTCAAGAGTACGGCAAATACCCAAAAGAGATTATCTTGGTTTCTTGAAAAAAACACCTGCGTATGATAAAATGAACTTGAAGAAGGGAGTGGGTAAAATGCCGGTATTAAGCATATTTTATGGCATCATCGTCAGAATGTACCGGGAACAGGGCGGAAAACACAATATGCCGCATATCCATGCGGAGTATTCCGGGGAAGAGATCGTGATGGCACTGGACGGGACGATTTTGGAAGGCGGCTTTCCCAAAAACAAGCTGAAGCTGCTGGAAGCGTGGGTAGTAATACACCGCGATGATCTGGAAGCGAACTGGAAGCTGTTGAGCAACGGCGAGCAGTTCTTCCGCATTGACCCTTTGAAATAAGGAGTGATCTTATGTTGCAGCCGAAATTGACTAAGGTGGAGACCATAAGTCCCTTGAAGCTTCGCCTGTTCTACGAAACGGGAGAGGTAAAGCTCTTTGACGTTGCACCCTATGCAACGGGGCCGTGGTACGGACAGCTGAAGGACGAAAGCTATTTCAACGCGGTGCAGCTGCTGCCCGGCGGCGTGGGCATCGAATGGCCGGAGGGACAGGACGTTGCGCCCCACGAACTGTATGAGAACAGCGTCCCCGTAAAGAAAACTGCATGATGGAGCATCTGCCCATAGAGCCTGTGGACTGCACGGGCTCTTTTATATTTGCGGGAAAAATATCCTTTAAAACCAGTATGATATTTTATTCACAAATAAAACAAGGCTTTCTCCCCTAAAATATAGCACAAAAACACAATTTTGTCTTGAACTTTTTGCCGTCTGTGCTAGAATAAAGAAGAAAGGCATCCTTGTGTCCAACAGACAGAGGAAGCAAATTTTGGAAAGCATTTTCGGAGGTAATCACAATGGCTGATATGTTTGCACCGCTGGTAGCACAGCTGAAGGCAAATCCCAAGACGATCGTGTTCACCGAGGGCAATGACCCCCGCATTCTGGAGGCCGCAAGCAAGCTGCTGGCCGAGGGCGTGCTGAAGGTCGTTATGGTGGGCAACGAGGCAGAGTGCAAGGCTGCTGCCGCCGCCGGTAACTTTGATATTTCCGCTGCCGAGATCATCGACCCGGAGAACTACGCCGGTTTTGATGAGATGGTCAGCACCATGGTGGAGCTGCGCAAGGGCAAGCAGTCCGCTGAGGAGTGCACCGCACTGCTGAAGAAGTCCAACTACTTCGGCACCATGCTGGTGAAGATGGGCAAGGCAGACTGCCTGCTGGGCGGCGCTACCTACTCCACCGCCGACACCATCCGTCCCGCTC
>OJPV01000516.1_pt1 | contig 19481 bp, 15 predicted proteins | sample 1598581 | NCBI WGS metagenome assembly OJPV01 (sample SAMN03922501, study PRJEB24848) | human gut metagenome | isolation source: stool sample | host: Homo sapiens | place: Germany | collected 2011-11
ACAAGGAGTATCGTCGGCAGCGTCAGATGTGTATAAGAGACAGTTAAGTAACTTAACAAGTTTAAGTTGTTCTTCAAGTAAATGTTTGCCATCCGCACTAGCTTCGATTTTTCCTCTAACTAAATTAAGAACTTCTGCTTGAACCATACTTTGTAAAGCATTATAGTTATTTACATAGTCTTGATTATTAAGAAGCATATTTTGTTGTTCTTGTGTAAGTGGTGCAATTTCAGCATCAATAGCATCCCAAATTCCTTGAGTTGGAACTTGCTGATTTTGAGTTGTACCATTATTTGCATTAGGAATAGCATTACGACGATAAGCTTCATTAATTGCTTGTTTTTGACTTTGAAGAAAAGCAATTTGTTCATCAATGCTATTAGTCATTTTTTCACTAGGGTATAGTAAAGGGTCACTACCACCTAGTATAAATTGATTAACAGGTATCATATCTCTTTCAATTTAATGTTCTTAATCAAACTTAGTAATATTACTGAGCCGGAGTTCCGCTAGCAGGTTGAGTAAAACCACATGGCAAACATCCATAAGCATTACGTCCAACTAGACCAGTAACAGTAGGTTCATTTGGAAGAGTAACTACACCATAGATAACATTACAAGTCTTTCTATCAGTATAGTTGATACCAGCCGTAAACATCTTTTCCATTTCGCATTGGATAAGTTTATCTTGATAAGGACGAATAGCTTTAGTAACAGCCAATTCAGCTTTCAAATCAGATAACTCTTTACGGATATCATCATCAGCGTCACGAGTATATTTGTAAAGATTAAAATGGTCAGTGTTATTTTTCTCAATAAGAGCATCAGTACGATTACGTCCATCAATGTAAACACCAAACAGTTCACTATTCAATCGTTCTCTATCTTCAAAACGTTGATTCTATTGAGTCAAAGCCCATTGATAAAGACCACCTTGAAGAGCTAAAGTATCTTCACAAGATTTTTCCCATGCTTGAAAAGCAGTAGGAGCACCGCTTCCACTACCAGCAGTAGCACCAAGTACGTTAATATTAGTAGAACCATCACCTAACATTCCACCACCAGCACCACTTAAAATACTAGCACCAGCAGAACGACGATTACCAAACAAAGCCCAAGCACCAAGTGCAGTACCGATAATACCAAGAGTTAAACCTGCATTAGCTTTACCGTTTACATCACGACGATTACAACCGTCATAATTCATTCCAGCACCATTATAGCCCTCTGGAACAACTTTCACTTTTTCAATTACTTGCATAATAAATTAAGGTTTAAGTTAAAAAAATAGATTAATACTTGTAGTTTGAACTACATAATCCATAATACTTAAACCGTTATCTTTGTTTTGGTCATTAACATTATTTTAACTTTCAATAGGACTATATATTGTCAATTCACCAATTTTGTTAAGTTTAGTATATTTTATTTCACCTATTGAAGTCTTACCATCATCAGCTTTACCACCTTGTGTACCAACATAACATTGAATAGTTTGTTGTCCTCTAAATTCAGAATTACCTGCAACAAAACCAAATCTAAATATATAGTTATCAGTATAATTATCATTATAAACAGTGTTATCTTCATTTAATAAAACTGTATGATATTCATAACTATAATTATCATCACTAGTTATATTAAGAGTTGGCTTATCAAGAGTTAAAGGAGTACCAGTTGTATTGACTTGATTATTCCAAACTTTATATTTATCATTAGGTTTATTTTCATACCAACAATAACCATTGCCATGAACAAGTCCACCGCCATAACGAATTATTTTAATATTATCTAAACCAATAACTTTATCATTAACAGGATTAACTCTAAAGTACTTTACTTCATTATTAGATTTAGCAACTCTTTTAATAACTTCACCATACCAACATTCTTTATAGCCACCATGTCCATCAGGCATATTAATAGTTCCATCAGCCAAAGGAAAAATAAACATTCCTCTATTATCAACATCAATTTCATTATTCTTTAATTGCCAAGCATAAACAATAACTCCACCTTTATAAGCAGTACATTCAACAGTAACATGACCTCTACTCAAACTTCCAAACCAATTAGCACAAAGATTCATTTTCATTATATCAGGCATTTTATCTTCAAGGTCAATCATAGATTCAATATTAAACATAACACATTCAGCACCTGATTTAGTATTATCGCCACCCCAATATAGATAAGGAATTTGACTTAAATTCCAAGACCAACCAACAGCTATATAATTTAAACTATTAATAGGAGAATTAACATAATATGATTTAGTATCCAAATCTCGACCATCATCGCTACCCCAAATATATCTAAGTTGGACACTAGTAAAATCACTAAAATGAATAACAGAAGTAGGCCAAATATGATTAGCACCATCATAAACATGAGCAATATTAGTTTGACCTACTGTACGCTTCTTAAGAGGTTGAGCAATTCCTCCTTGACGTCCAAGAGTTAAACTCATTATTCATCAACAATATTATAAGTCATTCCAGCAACTGGGGTAATAGTTGCATATTGGGTAGCAGTTCCTGTCCAAATTGGAAGACTAAGTTTATTATTATTTGCACTAGGCATAGTCATATTAACTCCACATCCGTCATTAATAGCTTTTTGAATCTTATCAAGATTAACACTATTAGTAATAGTTTGATTTATTTCTTCTTTAAAGTTATTAAATGTATCATTAGTAACATATCTATTAAGCAAATTATTAACTTCTTGTTTATTATAAGTTTCAGATTTAGTATAATAATTTTTAAACATATTATTAATCTCTTCTTTAGTATAACTTTCCATAGAAGAAGTATCACCCATTACTCTCCATTCAGTACCATTCCAATAACAAATCTTTCCATTACGATATTCAATCTGTCCTTTAGCCCAATTACTACAAATTACATTAGGAAGATATTCAGACTCTTCACCAACCATACCTGTAAGTTTACATTTATTTAAATTAATAGTACCATTCTCAATAATACCACCTTCAAATACAAGTTCACAACCAACAGGCATTGTAATAGTTTTACCACTTAAATCAAAAGCATAACGAATAATATAACGAGTATTTTCTTCGTTAACCATATCTTGAGTAAGAACAGCTTTATAATTAAGATAAATATTATTCTTAACTTGAACTAGATTTTCTTCATTAAAATAATATTTAATATTATCTACTGAATTAATATATATAATACCAAGTCTTGGACGTTCATCAGAAAGACAAGTATTATAAATATTATAATCTTCACTATTTCCATAGGCAACCTGTCGAGGTTGAACTCTATCAGTAGGTTCTACAATAGTCCATCTAGTATAATAATTATAAAAACCGACTCCATCATGAATAGTCTTAACTCTAAGAACAAATAATTTATGATATGTATCATAATAAATACCAGCAGTATTACCTAAATCTGTTCTAATAACTTCATACTTATCAGTATTAAGAATTATTTGACCATATTGTTCACAATAAGTATCATCAAGAAAACCATCAAATAAAAGCTGTTCTGCATTACTTGCATCATCCTCCACGGGGAGTAAGACCTTGCGAACTATTTTATATCCTTTACCACTTTTATATTCAGGCTCATAAGGTCTATCTTTAAGACTAAGACGATTAACATTACAACAACCCGGACTTAATCTTATAGTAATATCTTCTTCATCGGGATAATTAATAATATTAACTTTACCATCTCCTGCAATCATTTGTTTAAGAGCTTCATTAAGCATATCCCAATCAATAGTTCCATCAGCAATTGGAATCTTAGCTCCACTTTCTTCAAGATACTTCTCACTAAGAATTTTTGTCCAATTATCATCAGAAACCCAACTAGTTTCAACACCAGCTTGAAGATTACTACCTATATAACTTTCAGTTACAGAAAGATTATGTTCAGCATCATAATAACTAATAGTAAGACTATTACGTCTAAAAATAGCAGGAACAGCTTTACGAGTATTAACTCTAGTTCCTTGATATGGAATCCATAAATGATTAAACCTAGAAAGAACAACAGTTAAATCATTGTTTGTATCTTTGTCAAAAATATTTTGAAGATAAGTAATAGGAAATACTTTATCATAACTATTCTGACCTAGTTTTTCATATAGTTGTTTATTGTTCATAATTATGTGATTAATTTAAATAACTTTAATGAGTAAATAAACAATATAAGTATTAGTAATATTGTTATATTAAATAGTATTCTTATTATATTAATTACCAGCGCCTTTAGCTATAAATACTCTAAAATTTAGTTCAGCATATTTAAATGTAACTTGACATAGATTAATAGGCAATGTTTGAATGTAACTTGTTACAAATGTTCTTATAACAGTTTTATTTTCTTCAAGACCAACACTAGTTTTAGTATGTGTATTTATATCAGTAAAATCAGTTAATTTACAAGCATCATTAGGATTATTATTTCTTATTAACTTTACAGTTATACTTCTACTAACCATCATATTTGATGTACTAAATAGATATAAATATTGTTCACCATTACCAGCGCAACCTTCAGTTATAGTATTATTATTATATAATTTTGTTCTAGTAACATTATTAACATTAACAGTAAAAGGTTGGTCACTTTGTTCAAGAATTTCATTACACCATATTTGCCAATATAATCTAGGACGTCTAACATATAAAGTAATAATTATATTATTATTAGTTATATATTCTGCTGAATATTCTTCTTCATCAGCAGTATTTTTAGATACTATACTAAAACTACCATAATAAGAATTATCAGTATCTTTATGTAATAAAGTACTAGTATTGAATGAAATATCTTTATGACGGTCAATACTACCATAAGATTCAGAAGAAATAACATTACCTACATTATTCCATTTATAACTTTCAGTAATAATAACTTTAAATCGAATATTATACTTAACTGCTCCATTATAATTTCCATTATTATCTCTAGCATTATTAATATACACAGAATTATTAATTGCTTCAACATAATCACTTGCCCCGTCATACAAAAACAATACTTTTGTAGAAGAAGTTATATTTGTTTTAACACCAGCAGATTGTGTAATATTAATTGATTTACTAACTCCACTATAAGTTGCAGTAACAGTTGTACTTCTACTTGTTGTAGCAGTTCTATTACCATAAGTAAGTTTACTACCGCTAGTAGTACCACTTAATGTACCATCTCCAGATTTACTTAGTGTAGGACTACCATTTTCAGTTTCAGGAAAATTCTGTCCAACTCCATTCCAAGTATATTGTCTACTACGAACAGCACTACAAGTAATAGTAGAACTACCTCCAGCAGCAGCAATATTAGTAGGACTAGCAGAAATACTTACTGACCATGCTCCCCAACTACCATAAACTTTACTACCTGCTCTTTGTTCAATATCGCAAAAATTAATAGCACCATTATAATTTGCAGTAACTCTAGTTCTTCTAACACTTGTACTAGTATTATTACTATAACTTAAAGTACTACCACTTAAAGTTCCACCACCACTTCCTGCACTAAGACTTGGAGTAGCATTTTCTGTTTCAGTTCCACCTGAACCTGCAACGCCATTCCAAGTCCAAGTACGAGAACGACTAGCACCATAATAAATAGTAACAGAACCACCTGATGCTGCAACAGTATAACTACTAGCATTACAATATACAGACCAACTAGACCAACTTCCATACGATTTACTACCAGCAGATTGACTAATAGTTATATCTTTGGTTGTACTATCTATTGTTGCTCTAAATACAGAACTACGAGAACTAGTAGAAGTATTATTACCATAACTAACAGTAGAACCACTTAAAGAAGCTGCGCCATTAACTTTACTTAATGTTGGAGAACCACTAGCATTTTCAGTATAAGTTGTTCCTGTACCATTCCATTGCCAAGTACGACTTCTAGTAGCAGAAGTAGATAATGTAGCATTTCCACCAGCAGCAGCAATAGTTGTTACATTAGCACTTAAACCAATAGACCATGCTCCCCAACTACTATAAGTTTTAGCACCAGCATTTTGAGTTACAGTAGTATCTTTAGTAACAGAATCCATTGTAGCTCTAATAACTGTACTTCTAGCACTTGTAGAAGTATTATTATCATAAGTTACTTTATTACTAGCAAAAGAACCAGCACCACTAACTTTACTAAGAGTAGGTGTTCCAGTTCCTGTTTCAGTTCCACCACTTCCGCTAACTCCGTTCCATGTCCAAGTTCTTGTCCTACTTGCAGAAGTAGTTATATTTGAACTACCTCCACTAGCAGCAACATTTCCACTATTAGAAATATTAACTGTCCATGCAGACCAAGCACTATATTGTTTAGCTCCAGCAGATTGACTAATAGTAATATCTTTAGTAGTTGAATCAATAGTAGCACGAATAACAGTTGATTTACCACTTGTACTAGTATTATTTCCATAAGTAACTTTAGGACTAGTCCAATTACCACTTCCACTAACTTTACTTAATGTAGGACTTCCATTTCCAGTTTCTGTACCACCAGAACCGGCAATACCATTCCATGTATAACTTCTAGTTCTACTAGCACTAGTTGATATAGTAGCTGTTCCACCTGTTGCTCCAATACTAGTTTTATCAGCACTAATATTAACAGTCCAACTAGACCAATTACCATAAACTTTAGCACCAGCAGATTGTGTTATAGTAATAGACTTAGAAACACTATTGCTAGTAGCAGTAATAGTTATACTACGACTATTTGTTGTAGTATTATTACTAGCAGTAACAGTTTTACCACTTAAAGTAAATCCACTAGCACTACCACTAAGTGTAGGTGTAGCAGTTTCTGTATCAGTATGTGTAGTACCAACTCCATTCCAAGTCCAAGTACGAGAACGACTAGCATTAGTAGTTATCGTAGATGAACCACCACTTGCAGCTATCGTTTGCGTGCTTGCCGAGATAGAAACAGTCCAAGCAGACCACGCTGAATACACTTTTGCGCCTGCCTGCTGCGTTATCGTAACCGTTTTGGACAATCCTACATAACTAGCTGTAAGTGTCGCTGAACGGGCTGAAACGCTTTCATTTGATGTAAATTTTATTTGATTTCCACTAAGACTAGCACTACCCCTAATACTAAGAGTAGGAGTAGCAGTTTCACTATAAACAGTACCAGTGTTATTCCATTTATAAGTTCTACGGGCAACATTAGCAGTAATAGTTCTAGTGCCGCCTTTAGCTTCAACACTAGTTCCATCAGTTTGTAAATCTAATACCCAATTAGTATAAACTTTAGCTCCAGCAGCTTGATTTAAAGCAGCACTAACTTCTTTAGTTTGTTTATTTTCTAAAGTAAATATAACAGTTAAAGTTCCACTTTTAGTATTAGTAGATTCATTATTAGGTATAGTTAGTACATTATTACTTATACTACCTAAAGTAGTAGAACTAGTAAAACTAGCAGTAAGATTAACAACAGTTTCAATCCAAGTTCCAGCATAAGTAGAGCCTTTGGTTATACTCCCCGTGGAGGATGCATAATCAGTTCTCTTATATCCACTCTTAACAGAACTAGTAGGAAGTTTTAAATCATAACTTCCACCAGTATTAGCTATACTACTATTAACTACTGTCAATGTACTAGTATCATATATACTAGCTTTACTACCTTTAAACGTAACAGTATAACTATCTTTAGCTTCTGTATCATCAATTAATACAACTAACTTACCATTAGTTATAACTCCTTTTTCTATTCCATCAAATAAAACTTTAACTCCATCAGTAGGAAAAGTAACAGTATAAGAAATAAATCCTTGTTCCCATTCTAATTCTACATTATGAGTTATAGGTAAATAACCACTGTTACCACTAATAGTTTGAGATTTATAATGTTCAGCAGTAATATTAGCAGTATAATCAGTTTTAATAGGAATAGTAAATACAAATTTAGTATTGTTTTCACTTATAACAGGAGTATAACCATTAATAGTAACAGTTCCGGAAACATTCAATTTAAAAGTAATAGTAACTTCAGTATTCTCTGGATAAACAAGTTTAGAACCTTGATATATTTCAAATACATCTATACTACCAAGTTTAATATCATGTATTCTAATATCTCCTTGATATATAGCCATAACTTAAGCTTCTGATTTAACTATATAAGTAGTATTGTTATCTTTTTGAGCAATAGCTGCATATTGAACAGCAGTACCAACCCATATCTTAGGATTGACTATTGGTTCAATAGTAAGATTACTTAATCTATAAAGAGTTTGGTCAACTATTTGAATAGTATTATAAACATAAGAACCATCCTCTGATAAAGCAACATGATGAATTGCATTAGCATTACTCCATTGAATAATTATAATATTATCTGTATATCTAACATTAAATGTACCATATTTACCATTATGAAATACAGAATTAGGTTTACCAATAGCTGTAACAAATCCAGCAAAATTAGTAAAAATAGAATTAATAGCAGCTAATACTTCTTCTTTACTACCACTATTTGTTAATAAAATAGTAATACTTCCAATATCATAAGATTGAATGATTTTATTACTATTTATAGCTACAAAAGTATTAATACTTTTTGTTTCTTCACCACCAACTCTAGCTATACCTTTATCCCAACTTAAATCAATTTTATTAATTCCGCCATTAGAAAAATAAGTAATTGTAGCACTAATATCATTACTGCCTACAACAATTCTATCAAAATTAATTCTACTATTATTATTATCAACAGCAATAATACTTCCACCTTTTAACAGTATTTCTTTTACTTCATCAAAAGTTTTATCGCAAGTAAATTTTTTTTGTCCATTAGTATATATTCCAGTAGGAACAGTTATAACTACACCATAAACAGGAATAAATCCTTCAGGAGTATCTTTTCTTTCATATAATTGTTGATTAATATCTTGCATAACTTTATAAACTTTAAATGGTGGCACTTATTCAGTACCACCATGATTAATATTAAGTTGTTTTCTTTTTAATAACAAGTTCATAACCATCAGGAATTAAAGCTTTAATAGCATCAGCAATAGCTTTATCAACTTCAGCTTTAGTATAAGTATTTTCTACTGTTGGTACATTATCAAACTTATTATTAATTTCTTCTTTAGTATAAACATTATTACGAAGTTCAGTAATTTGATTAGGTAAAGTTTCATCAAGTTTAACTTTATCAGCAGCAGACATAACACCTGCTAATTGAGTAGTAGCAATAGGTATATCTACATGTTTATGAGATTGTGCCGTATAATGGTCATCTTGGTCAGTTACAAATTCTTTACGATAATAATGGTATTTTAATTGTACATAGTCTGCGTATGCTTGACCAAATTCTATGGTATCTACAACAGTATTTGGTAAACTATTAGCTATCGCAGTAGTTTTTCTACCTTTACCACCATCATAAGCAGTACCTGTAACTTCACCTAAAGCTAAAGTTTCAGATATAACTGAATATTTAGTTCCAGACCAACGATAAGTCTTACCGCTATATTCAGTATCTTCACTTATATCAACATAAATTTTACCTTTTTCAGGAGTATAATATACAGGAGCATTTTCTATATATTTTTCAGCAAAATGCGTTTCATCAACATAATATCCTTCAAGAACATCATCAACATAACTAGGTAATTGACTTGCTGGAACTTTACCATCTCCATCAAGACTAGCAATACCATTTGCTACACCACGTTTAGCTTCAATAGCTTCATTACAGAATTGAATAATCTTCTCTTTAATAATAGGATAATTATCTATATTACTAAGGATATGTTCAACTGTAGATTCAACCTTATTCTCAATAACAACTTTAAGATTAGGATGATTATCAATATTATCAAAGATATTTTCTATATTACCTTTAATAACATTAAGTAATTCAGTAAAGTTATTAATATGTTCAAATATATAAGTAACTCTAGCTTCTACTTTAGTTTCAATAAGATTCTTAAGAATAGGAAATCTATCAAGATTATTAAAAATATAATTAACTCTACTATTTACAGCATTATTAATACAAGTAACAAGAGCAGGATAATTATTAATATTAGCAAATATATTCTTAACACAATTACAAACTAAATCAGAAAGAATACCAATAAGTTCAGGATAATTATTAATATTATTAAATATATAATCAACACGTTCATTAATATTATTCTGTATAGCTTCCTGTAATTCCGGATATTGACCAATATTTTTAAATATATCAACTACTTTATTAACAGTATTAGTAATAATAAGATTTTTAATAGCAGGATAATTATCAATATTATTAAATATATTACCAATAGTAGTTTCTACATGAGCATTAATAGCATTAGTTATGAATTGATTAAGAGCAGGATAAGAAGAAATATTATTAAAAATAGATTCAGTCCATTGTTTAATATATTGATTAAATATCTCTTTAAGCTCAGGATATTCATTAATATTATTAAATATATCTCTAATAATAATAGGCAAACTTTCAACTGTACTATTCTTAATAATTTCAACTAGTTTAGGATAGTTATTAATATTATTAAATACATTAATAACAAAATCATTAATAAAACCAGTAATAATATCAAGAAAGTCTTTATAATCACCTATATTAGTAAATATCTCTTCAAGTGCTTCTGCTAAATCTTTGATAACAATATCAAAAGACCATCCTTCCCAATTATCTGGATTAGTCCAAGCAACATCACTAATATCATCATTATTATATCGTTGTGTCCAATTAATATTAGTTGCATCACGATAAGTAATAATATATCCTTTACGACGATAAATTTTATCAAGTTTATTAACAGTATTAGCAAAAGTACCTTCCCAAGTTAAATAAACACTATTACAAGCAGCAAGTATTCTATCAAGTCTAGTACCAGTTAAACCATCAAATACAGCCTGTATAACAGTTAAAGGATATATATTATATCTAGTATCATTTTCTTCACAATACTTATCTAGTATATGAATTGGCATATTGCCCTCTTTATCACACTGAACTTTACTAGGGTCAAAAGATTGACAATTAGTACCAACAAAAACATTTTCTTCTTCAGCCATAATTACCACGGATTAGAAACACGTTTAATATAATGTAAAGCAATAGTAGGCATAAGTTTATTAATAGCAAGATAATCACCTGTCCATCTATTACCACTTATTTGACTCCAAGTCATTTCACCATTATTACTAATATTAGGTCCAGTCATATACCAATTAGTAGAACGATTAATACCAAAATTATCAAGTCTATTTCTATCAGTACCATAAGGATAACCATTTTTAACATCACGATCTAAATCTCCTGATATAAATCGCCAGTTACTAGGTGTTATAACATGATTACTATTATCACCAGATTTAGATTTACCAACAGCAACAGCATGTTGATGAAGAGGTAAATCTGTGCCACCGATATAAAATCCATATGCACTTACATTACGACCCGGAGCAGCAGGGTCATATGTATCTTTAATATTTTCAAGAACTGTTTTCCAATCAAGATTTCCTTGTTTAGGATTACTATAAATATTAATACCATTTGGTATATAACCCATAACAAAACGTCCTTGTGCAGCAGTATAAACTTCCCAACCATTAGGAGGAGTTGAATCATCCCAAAGCATAATAGAACCAATAGGAACAACAGCAGCAATCCAAGATTGAATTTGACTAGCAGCAACTCCACCACTACCTTCTCCGCTTCCACCACCTTGTCCAAATCCTTCTCCAACTAATTTATTTTTAATATCAGTATAAAGAGAATTAAAATCTACATCAAGTCTACTAGGTTTAGTTTCACTATCTGCAAATTTATTCATAACAAGATATTTACCTGTTCTAGCTTCACCAAGTTGAGTAACAGACATGACATTATGGGTGCCATCACCGCCTGTTCCACCACCGCCGCCAAGACCAGCAATAATATCATTAATTTCTTGCTTAGTATAATAATTATTAAGTATAGAATTAACAATATTTCTTACTTCTTCTTCAGTTAATCCGCCACCGCCAGAACCTCCACCGGCAGCATTAATAGTAATAGTACCATCATCATTTTCAACAAAAGTAATATTAGTACCAGCTTTAATCTTATTTTTAAACATTGATACATAATTACTCTCAAAATACTGTTTATACTCATTACTAATATTACTACCATTTTGGTTTATTTTATTAAGAATCTCTTCAATCTTATTATTAATATATTGCTCAAGATTATTAATACTACCTTCTATATTACTATTTAAATCTCCAATCTTATTATAAATATCTTCAAATTTAGCATTATATTCAGTAATAAGATTATTAATTCTAGTGTTAATATCAGTTATATCTTGTTGTAATTCAGATATTTGTTGGTCATGAATTTCAAGATGGTCATTAATCTTTTTAAGTTCTGCAAGAAGCCAAGCATAAAACTTTTCCATCTCTTCTCTTAACTTCTCTAAGAAAGCTTCAAATTCAGCACGAGTAAGATATACAGATAAATCAAAACCCATACTTACCCATTTTTCACCATCCCAAAACCAATAAAAATCATTAGTATAAGCTCCACCCCAACCAACAATTTCAACTTGTTTATTATCTTCACCTAAATCAAGAGGATGATAAAGTATTTGACCAACAGCCCAATTTCCATCAAGAGATATAGATTCTTTATCAAACATATCTTCTTGACGATAATTACTAAGAAGTCTACATTGATTTAATTCAATAGCACCATCATACAATCTACCACCTCTCCAAAGAATAATACTATTATCTGGAAGTTCAATAGTTTGTCCAGCTAAGCAATAATCATATTGAAGTATATAAATAGTATTAGGCTCGTTAATCATATCTTGAGTAAGAGTATTAACACCACTAATCATATTCTTACGAAGATATTTACGAGCCTTTCCACTATAATCATTTGTATTATAGTCTTTATCTGCAAATTTAAGAAGATTATCAACAACAGTTAAATCTTCTTCATCTGCTGCATTAGTAATCTGTGAAGCAGTAAACATTTGTTTAACAGATTCACTAAGCATTTCAGGAGTAATCTGACCTTCAAGTATTTGAACAGCATTATCTTCAAAATACTGTTTAAGTACTTGTGCCATATAATTAACTACAACATTACGACGAAGATAATTATCTTGAATATTAATACCAAATTCATCAGCAACTGCACGTTCAGCAATTGCTCTTGGAAACATACCACTAAATGATTCTACAAATTTAGAACCAATTTCAGAATCAGCTTCAAGATGCCATTTCTTTGCATTAGTAACAGGAGTTATTTCATCAAGAATATAACTCTTTTTAGTTTCAATAACATAAACTTCACAACCTACTCCAATCTGTTCCCAAGTAAGAGCATCTCTATCTTCCATTGTAGATACTACAATTCTAGCAGCTTTAAGACCTCTTTGAACAACAGCAATAAGTTCTAGTATTTCTTTCTTGAAAGTTTCATAATCAATAACTAAATCTTCTCGAAGTTTAGCAATAGGCTGCCAATACTCTTCATTAGATAAAGGAATACCAGCAGGAACAGCTTTACGAGATATATAGCTAGCATAGAAACCGTCATGAACTATACATAGTCTTTCATAAGGTCTATCATTCCATTTACCATTACAAGTAAGACTAACTTTACCAAGTTCTTCTTCTATTGTTTTCATACGTTCTCTAGGTTTACTAAATTCATAGTGTAGACCCCCCGTAGAGGGTGGAACACATTCACATTATTCATTATCATAATCAGCATTACTAAGACTATAAGTTTCATTATATTCTTTACCTTCTTCTTTCTTCTCCCAAAGTTTACCAGTTTCAGGGTCAACATAAAATTTAGGAGCATCTCCACAACTAACTATTGCATGAATTTTACCTTCTTCATCAACAGGAAGCGTAATAGAACCACTATACTGAACTTGTTCACTGCCTTCATAAATAATATTAAGTTGACCTTTAATATATTTAAGAAGAGTTTCAGCAAGTTTATCTTGACCAAGTTGATATGCTGCCATAGCAGATTGAAACATATTCCAACAAGTAACAATATTTTTATTATTACCTTTACAAGTAGCAGAACAATCATTAAGCATATCAAGTCCATATTGTGCCATAAGAACTAATAGCTTGTGATAAACACAAACATATTTGCTAGGAACAGTCATATAAACATATTGAGGATTAATCTCAACTTGTTCAGTTCCATCAGCTTTTACATAGACACCATTAACATAATTATCATCTATTTGTTCACTCATTCTAACATCAAGTTATTGTATGAATTAATAATTGATTTTTGTTGCTCATCAGAAAGCAATTCTAAGGCTTCTAGTACTTGAATTAAAATTTGCCCTTGTGTTAGTTTGCACCAATTTTTTTCGTTCAATGGGAAGCCTAACTCTGCTATTCTCACCTGTTTTTCAGCCATGCTTGCGATACGCAATTGCATCTCTTTCGATAGCTGTTTTGGATTATTAATATAACCTCTTATCATAATATCATCTTATTTAAATGCCTTATTAATAATATAAGCAGTATAATCATTAACTCTAATATCAATACGTTTATTAAACGCAAGAATACGTTGATTAGAATTAAGATTTTTATTATAGACAATATTTATAATATCACCATAAATATCTTCTTTCCATTCTTCTTTCATATAACGACTAAGATAATCTTCATCTCCACGATACATATTAAGTTTAGAATAAGTATCATAATAAACACTATTAATTAAGTGTCTAGCATTATACTCTATTTGGTCACGATTACTATTGATATTATTAGTAATAATAGTTGAAGCAACAAATTTTGTACATTCTGATGCCGCATTATTTATAGCAATAGAAACAACAGATTTAGATTTTTCTCTATCTTTTTCAATAATATCTCTAGTAACTATGTTAAGAAGTTTGGCAATATCATCTAAAGGATTTCTTTTGTTATTATCAATTATCTTATTAATTATAAGATAAATAACAATAACAATACCCGGAATAAGACCTTGTTCAAAGGCATTTTGAATTAATTCCATTTTTACAGATACAAGAATAGGGACTATCAGTATCAACACTAATGCTAATACCAATAGCCCCTATTCGATTAATATTACCTAATATTTACCTAATCGAGTCGGGTAATAGGTTATGCTTTTTCTTCAGTAGCAATAGCTTTAAGGATAGTTTCAACAGTTGTAATAGCAGCAGCTCCAGTAGGAAACGCTATTTGTACAATCTGATGAACAACTTCATCTCTAGTTTTCATTTCACGTGGAACAGCAAAACGAAGTGTAAAGATAGTATATCCAGCATCTGCACTATCAGGTTGCTTCAAAGGATTAATAGGATATGCAGGATACAGTTCAGTATAAGTATCACGGTAAGTATATTCAATACCTGCATCAGCAGCAGCTTTATTAGCTAAATCAGTAATATAAGCAGCGTCACCATAAGCAGGTAAACCGTGAGTTGTAACTGTAACAGCTATACCCATTAATTCATCAGCCCCAAGAATTTCATAATCAATACCTTTAGACTCAGCAGTTAGAGTGATTTTAGCATCAGAAACGGATGCTTTAATACCATGTCCAACAGTATTATTATTAATTTGGTTAGCTAATTTCTTTGCTACATCATTAGCAGTAGGATTAAGACCAGTATGAATGGTAGCAGTCCAACGATTACGTTCATTGAACTTTAATCCTTTTTTCACAATCATAATAGAATAATCAGAATAAGCATTTACATCTCCGATAGTAAGATTAGCAGAGAAAGTAGTAGCAGCTTGATAAACACCTTTAACAAAAGTAAAATGTTTCTTATAAGCTGGAAGAACTACTGGACCATTTGCTTCACGACCAAGATTAATGTAAAACTTATCGGTAATCTTAGTACCGTCAGCGTCAATCGTTTCCTTGCCATTAGCAAGATAAGTAAAAGCAACCGCTCCAGCAGCAAGAGATAATCTCGCTCCATAAGCGACATTGCCCGCTAACAAAAACTGTCTCATTTTTAATTTAATTTAGAGTTTAACTTTGTTTATCAGCTCCATTAGAAGTAGCACCAATACTAGCAAGATAAATCTGTACTGCACGCATAACTATTTCCATATGTAAATAAGGAGGTAAATCACAATTAATCCAATCTTCTTCTCTATCTTCATCAAACTTAACTTTAGCAGGTTCTTTGATATAAAGATATTTAACTAATTGAGGTTTAACTGTATTGTTACGCCCAGTATATATATTAACATTAATACCAGATTCATCTCCAAATATAGTAACTATCGGAGCATCTTTCGCAGCACGATTACAGAAATCTCTTAGCGTTTGACCTAAATCTTCAGCTTCAATAATTCTGCAATCATAAATTGTCTTGCCGTTATAACTAACTTGAAAGCCTGTATATAGCATTATTCCGTCGCTATCAATATTAATTTTATAAGGGTCAACTTCTGTTCCATTACCTGTAATATCTCCGCCGTTAACAGTACCCGCTGTGTATAAAGTTCTAAGAGCATTAACAGGACTAATAGAAGCATTTTGTCGAGCAACCTTATCATTATAAGGAACAGATCCAACGTTTTCTACTATTACATTTCTAGCTTTTTCAATTATAGCAGCATTAAGACAAATATCTATATCTTCCATGAGAATAGCACGAACGGTCTGCATACCCATCTGTTGTGCCAGTTCTCTGAACGTCACGTGCATCTCCCCAATGTTCATAATCAAATGTTTTTAAGTTTATTTTTATAAGCACTAACAAGAGCACTATTAGTAGGATTTTTAAACCATGTAACAGCTTCTTTAACATTAGCACCAATGAACTCACCATCAGGAGTAGTAATATTTTGATTATGAATTGCTCTGATAAATTCTCCACGAGAAATAAGAACCTCAATTAAAGATTTAATAGTAATATCTTTATCATTGCAAAGTTTATTAAACTTAGCAGGTTCATTTGTACTAAATTTATCAAGATGTGATTGTTTATCAACAACATCCATAGCCATACCGTTAGGAATATTAATATTATTGGCAACACAGTATTGAATAAATACAGCATCAAACAAATCACTATTCGTGAGAAGTTTAACATAATTGCCTTTAGCAGAATTAATTTCCTGACGATGTTTAGCAAGACGCTCAGCTTCTCTTTGGTCATCTTTAAAATAAAATCTAATAGATGGATCAGAATTAATAAGAGCAATATCTTTAGCTACATCTTTATATAATAAACAATGACGATAAATTAGATAATCATCAAGAACAATAGGATAACCATATTTATACTTTTCACTTTCAAGAAGATTTAACTTAGTAATCTTAGCTTCAAGAGCTTCTCTAAGTTCTTTAACTCCTTTACGGTCACTATTCATATAAGCAGTTTCAATAGCTTCTTCTTCGGCTCTAAAACGAAGATAATCTCGTTTACGATTCCAAAAGAAAGAAATATCAAAAGTCTTACCTAGTTCATCAACTGAAACACTAATATTATTAAGATAAGCCTTAACCCGTGAAATAAAGTTTTCATTATTAGGAGCAAGACCAATTAAAGCAGGAAAATAAGATTCAATCTCACCTTTATTAGAAGAAAGAGTACGAGAACTACGAACACAACTACCAATCTTATCCATTCGTTTAGGTAATGTTTTGTCATTAACTCTACGATATAATGAATAATTAGTAACTAAATTAATAGTAATAGTTCGTTTTTCAGTATAAGGTTCGTCAAGACTTTCATCTCTAAATCCTACTGTATTAGCAGGCTGTTTATCTACTCCATCCTCTACGGGGGGTATAACCTGTTTATCTGTATTTATATTAGAAGCAGCAGGAGTATTTTCTCCTGCTTTATTAGCTTCATTTACTTTGTTAAAATCCATATCTTAAATAGCTTCTTTTAAATGATTATAATACACATTTCAATAAGAACATCTTAGTAGTGTTATCTACCTGCAAACCAATAGAACCTTTAACTTCATAACGAGCCATATCAATTTCAGTAGCTGCATGATTAGTATTAGGCAATCCCCAGCAAGCAGGAATATCAGTCATACCTTCAATAACTTTAGCTTTATAAGCCTGTCCTTTTTGACGTACTATACGAACATTCTGATTACCTTTATAATTACTCATATCAATCAAAGCAGCTTGATGAGAAGTAATAGGCAAGCCAGTAGTAGGATGAATCATACCATTTTGCTTAGCAGCTTCAGCATCAGTACCCTTATCGAAATAAGCATTATGAATAACAGTAATGATATATCCATCTGGAGTTTTATACTTATTAAAGTAACGTCCATAAGAAAGACCATCACCATTATCTTGAATCATCTTTTCACCAAGAGGAGTAATAAATCCGTTTTCTTTAGCATCAGTTCTGATAGCCATTTCAAAGTCACGAATAAATCCTTTACCACCCATAAGAGCTACATTCTTATCGCCATCTTGAGTATCACGGTCAAGAACATCACCGATTGTACGTTCAAGTTTGTTAAGAGTCAGAACTTCACCATAAGTATCATAGTTAGATTCACGACAAATTTCTAACATACCAGCAGTACGAGGAATAGGTTTACCATTATCATGGTCTTTCAAAGGAATAGTACCATCAGGTAAACGGTTATATTCAGACTTCCACAAACGTTCTTCGTTCATTACTCTCATGTGCAAGTTGAACTGTCGCATCTCTTCGTTAATCCAAAGATTAGAAGTACCACCATTATCATTTTGGAATTGATATTGAGTAACAACATTAGCAAGATTACCAGCTATTTCTTTAGAATAACGATAAAACTCAAGTTGAGAAGTCATTCCAGCAGGGCCCATAGTATTGCTTCTGTTACCTTTAGAATAAGATTCAGAAACAGTAGGAGCACTCATTGCCCAATACATACCTTTAGCCAACCATTGAGGGTCAACATAAGCATCAGGATTAGGAGAAGTAAGTTTCAAAAGATAAGCATAACCATAAGCAGATTCACCTAAGTCTTTCTGAATACGAACTTGAGTAACACCATCGGGAGCAGTAAGACCATGTTGTTCAATAAACCAATGAGTAGAGAAATGAACTTCAAATTCACTACCATTTTGACCGGGTTTAGTAACAGCAGTATTAAAGTAAGTTACAAAGTCTGTAAACTTCATACGACCCATAGTTTTCCAAGTCCATTGTACAGTAGCAACATCTTTAATACCACGACTACCTTGACCTTCAGTAATAAAACTTAAAGGAAAACGGTCATCATCCATACCATAATTATAAGTCAGAAAACTATTAATTTCTTCTGGCTTTTGAAGCTGAAGATAAGCAATTGATTCTTCATTAGAATAACCTCTATCTTCATAACGAGTTTGTCCAATAACACGTAATGTTTTCATCTACAAATTTACTATTATGTTAATAACCAAAACGCTCATCTTTCAGAGCATCTTTTTTACTGTCAGGTTTAGTTATTTTAATAG
>OJPV01000530.1_pt1 | contig 19202 bp, 19 predicted proteins | sample 1598581 | NCBI WGS metagenome assembly OJPV01 (sample SAMN03922501, study PRJEB24848) | human gut metagenome | isolation source: stool sample | host: Homo sapiens | place: Germany | collected 2011-11
TTTTTTAGTTTGAGAGGGTGGTTTTGTCCCAGCCTCATACAGAATCGCCAAGTTTTGGGAAAAATCTTCCCAAAACTTTTGCAATCAAAAACGAGCAGGCTTTAGCGTTGCTGCTAAAATCAGCTCGTTTTGATATATGACGTATGTTACATTTTCAGCTTGCAGAAAACGTACTTGGCAATTCCTGCTTCAATGACAAGCAATAAGGCAACCAGTTCGAATACTGCGCTGATATTGATACCGTGGGCGACAAAGCCTAAAAGTGCGGGGCCTAGAATAACACCTGTATAACCTAAACTGGTTACGGAAGTTACCGCAGCGCTGATAGGCATGCCCTTCTGGTATTTTAAAAGTGAATAAAACACAGGGACAATGTTGGCACAACCAAGGCCGATGAGAATGAAGGCAAAGGCATTTAGATACAGGTTATCTAAAACAACTACGAGCGCAAAGCCTGCTGCCGTGACGATGCTGCCGCCGATAACAGCTTTTTGTTCGCCTAAGAATTGCACAGTTTTATCGCCTAAAAGACGCATGATGAGCATAGCAACGGAAAAGATAGCGTAACCTGTGCCTGCCAACGCTATATCCATATTTTTCACTTCGGTGAGCAGTACGCCGCTCCAATCCATAACTGCACCTTCAACAAGGAAGGAAATGCAGGCGAGAATGCCTAAAACGATAACAATGCCGCGTGGGATAGCAAAGGCCTTTTCGCCGCCGGGGATTTTATAATCCAGTAAGTGACGGCCGAAAACTGCCAGTAACGCTAAAACGATAGCGCAGTGTAGTGTGGCGATGAGTGTTACGTTTGAGCCTGAAGATGCCAAAACGCTGAAAAGACCTGCGCTGGCAAAGCAGCCGATACTCCAAAAGGCATGCATACCGCTGAGTAGTCTGCGACCGGCAAGCTTTTCCACAATAACGGCATTGGTGTTCATACTGACATCCGTTGCGCCCATAACTGCCCCGAAAAAAGCAAGTGCAATGGCATAGCTCCAGATGTTTGGCAGGCAAGAAAGCAGCACGGAAATTAGTGCCATCAGCGTTGCACCTGTGATGACGACTTTTTTGCAGCCAAAGCGTTGTACGAGTGCGCCGGCCAAAGGCATAAAGATAAAAGCGCTGATACCGATGCACAGAAGCAAACGACCGAGTACATCCGCTTCAAGCTTCAGGCGTGCTTTGACCATAGGAATCATCGGTGCCCAGGTGGAAATGACGAAGCCGGGCAGGAAAAAGGCGACACGCGCTGCATTGATTTCTTTGCTGCCGACGGAAATATTTTGTAAAGTGTTATCTGGTTTGTTGATTTGCATTGTAAAAACTCCTTTCGTTACCTAAGTAGCTATGAGAGCTTTTATGGGTTGAGTGTTGCCATAATTTATCTAAAAAAGCGGGATGAAATTCGTTTGAATCCTATCCCGCTTCAATAGCTTGAGCGCTACAAGTCCTCTGATAAATTATGATGATTTTACCACGAGCATATTTTGTTGTTAATGTGAGGTATTTAATTGTTGGTTTGAAGCATATTTTGATGTGTTTAGAAATTGTTGCTCTGCCTAACTTAGCAAGACCGCAAAGCTTCGAAGAATCTTCCCAAAACTTTTTTGATTGTTGGATTAATTGCTGTAAAAAGATTATCCTGTTTTTATCGTATACTTTTAATACATTGTGCTAATGTTCAAAATGCAACAAATAATTCCCTTGTCTTTAAGTTTTGCCTATGTTATGATTTACTTAAAGCATTTAGATGATAAAGGGGGAATTATTTTGACTTATGGAATTGTTTTTCTCGTTATTATTTCCCTGGTTTTATTTATTATTGCGGCTAAGACCTGTTATGTGAAGGCACCCCCAAACGTGGCGTATATTATTTCCGGCTTGACGAAAAATCCACGTATTCTTATCGGTATAGGCGGTTTTAAAATTCCGCAGCATTGATGGCAAGCTGCCGGAAGTTCCTGTAGAAATAAGCAAGGAAGAATAAAAATGAAATAAGCTGTTAGCATCCGGTATGTTAGCAGCTTATTTTTACAATAACGGAGGAATGTTTCTTTGAAGATTCTCGTGAGTGCCTGCTTGTTGGGCAAAAATTGTAAGTATAACGGCGGTAATAACTTAAATCAAGGCGTGTTGGATTTTATCGAAGGCCATGAGGTGATTGGTGTTTGCCCGGAGCAGTTGGGCGGGCTCTCTACACCGCGTTTGCCGGCGGAAATGGTTGAAGGCATAGTGACGAACAAGGAAGGCATCAGTGTGGATGCAGAATTTCGCAAGGGAGCGCAGACAGCATTGGCAGCTGCTTTGGAAAAAAAGGTGGATTTGGCAATTCTGCAATCACGCAGTCCCAGCTGTGGCGTGAAGGAAATATATGACGGCAGCTTCAGCGGCAAGAAGGTAAAAGGGCAGGGTGTGTTCGCCCGGCTGCTTACTAAGTATGGCATCAAGGTGCTTGATGCCGAGGATATAGCTGAGCATAAATAAGCTGGTTTATAAAAATTAAAAGGCAAGGTCTTAGGATGTATGTTCCTAGGCCTTGCCTTTTGGTGCTTTATTTTTTATACTTTCTGATTGCCGCACCGATCAGCTTCGCTGTCTGCGAAAGCTCCGCTTCGGTGTGCGTTGCCATGAGGGCAACGCGCAGGCGCGCAGTACCCTTTGCTACCGTCGGATAGCGGATAGCGGGGGCGAGCACGCCGTTTGCCAACAGCTCGTCAGCAACCTGCAGAGCGGACTTCTCATCGCCGATGATAATAGGAATGATGGCGGTGGGAGAGTAGGCTTCTACGCCTTCAGCATGTAGAGCGTTTAAGAAAAACTCTACGTTGTGCTGCAGATTTTGCGCACGTTGCGGTTCTTCCTTCAGTACCTCGATTGCTCGCAATGCAGCAGCGAGCGTTGCAGGAGTCTGCGAGGTGGCGAAGATAAAGCTGCGAGCTTTATTCTTGAGATATTCAATGATTACCTTGCTGGTGCAGGCGTAACCGCCTTCGGCGCCGAGTGCTTTGCTGAGCGTACCCATGAGAATGTCAGGGCGAACGGTATTGCCGAAATGCTCAACAGTACCGTGACCGGTTTTGCCGATAACGCCGGTGGCATGTGCTTCGTCAATCATCGTGAGCAGATGATACTTTTGGCCGAGTGCGACGAGAGCAGGCAGGTCGACGATATCACCGTCCATACTGAAAACTGCGTCGCTGACAATCAATCCCCTGCTGCAGGGGGTAGCAAGGATTTTCGCTTCCAGGTCCTGCATATCATTGTGCTTATAGACAACGATGCGCGCTTTGGAAAGACGTGCGCCGTCGATGATGCTGGCGTGATTGTATTCGTCGCTGAAGATAACGCTTTCACTGTTGCAGAGGGCGGAAATAATGCCGACGTTGGCCATGTAACCGGTGTTGAATACTAATGCTGCTTCCGTACCCTTGAACTGTGCCAGCTTGCTTTCGAGTGCTTCGTGCAGTGCGGTATTGCCGGTAGTCAGACGGCTGCCGCCGCTGCCTGCACCCCATTGAAGCGCAGCTTCGGCAGCGGCTTGCTTAACGCGGGTATCTGCTGCCAAATCAAGATAGCTGTTGGAGGCCAGCATTAAAACCTTGCGTCCCTGCATTTCAATGTATTTACTCTGCTCACTGTCCATGGTGCGCAGGGAGCGGTAAAGATTCTGCTCCTTAAGCTGTTTCAGCTCGTCAGCAAAAATCTGCTCCGGGTTTGGATTAGCAGGCTTTTCAACTGGCAGTCCGCGTACAAGTACACGCTGCTTTTCCAGGTAATTGATAGCATCCTCGGCCTTAGCCTTGGTGCTGTCAAAGATAAATACACGGCCACCGTGCGGATTGCCCATTTCCTTCATCGGCATGAGGCGTACATAACCATGCTTTAAGGAAGCTAGGTAGCCGACGAGGTAATCGGGATCATCGGAAAGGCACAGCTCGGCGATGATGCCGGGGGCGTTAACAACTTTGGTAGCCAATACGATGGCTTCACGGAAATGGTTTTTACCGCTACAGTTGCTCGCTGCTCCTTCGGCATCCATATAGGTTACGCGGATGCCTCGCTCGTGGTCGGGTTCAAGTCTGGAGTTTGTGGCGACGTCATAGAGAACTGCACCGCGTATAGGATGGTTGTGACGCAGAAGGTCGATTAATGCATCTGCCTTGGCTTCCAATCCCAGCTCGTAGAGCATTTTCTTCATGATTTTATAGGTTTCCTCTACTGTGTCGGCAGGACGTTTGCTGACAGGCAGAGCGTCGAGATATTGCAGCTTTTCCGGTGCGACCTCTTCCATTTTGACGTTGATGAAGTCTGCTCGGCCGAGGCCGTGATGCAGAGCGCGCTCGGTAAGTGCGCTGACAGCGCTGCTGATATCGGCTTGCGGGATAATGCGTTCTGCGCCGCTGACATGTAAATCACCTTTGGATGCGCGCATTTTGATGCTGTATAAAGGCATAGGGAAATCTCCTTTGTGTTTTGAATTCGGTGTTTGACAAAATTAGCTGATGAAAAGCCTCTCCTTGGGGAGAGGTGGCATCGCGTAGCGATGACGGAGAGGGGTGTGCAAAACTTCACGTTATTCTTTAGCGCAAAGAATGCAGACCCCTCTCAGTCGCCCTGACGGGCGCCAGCTCTCCCTAAGGAGAGCCTCTTTTTGCTGTTATTTATCAGCCTCTGAGCAAAGCAACTTTGGTAAGCAGCTGTTTTGCGGGCTTATAGAATGCACCGGCAGCAACTGCGGTAAAAATCATACCGGGGAAGGCTGCGGCGGTGAGTACCATCCAGTTTACACCGGTAACCTGCCACAGTACGAGGCGGGCAGCGAAGGTTCCGAGCGGGCCGCTGACAGCAACAGTAAGCAGATTAGTTCCGAGCAGGGCCATGGTGCCACCGGCAACAACGCGGAATACCATCTGTACAAGTACGTTGATGATGTTGTGCATGCCGAGCATCATTCCCAGCATACTGGCAAGGATACCTGCGATAATGTAGCGTTTAAAGCCGAAGCAGGCGCAGATGAGTACGGCGATTGGTGCAGATAACTGGAATTCGCCACCGGCAATTGGCGAAGGGATTTTAAAAGAACCTGAAATCAGAATCAAGACACCTAACAAAGCGATAGTAGTCAGCTCTTTCATACTCAAATCTTTCATTTATTTGCTCCTTACTTTAAAACTTCATCCATAGACTGTTTAGCCAGTGCTATAGCCTTATCCAGATCTTTATTTTCGATATTCAGCGGCGGGTTGAAGTAGATGACGTTACCCAGAGGACGCAGCAACAGACCGTGGGTAAGTGCTTTTTTATAAATTTCGTAGCCTATACGCAGGTCGCCGTCGAAGCCGATTTTCTTATCCTTATCGGTAACAAGCTCCATAGCGTTAATCAGGCCGATATGACGGATTTCACCGATGTTTTTATGAGCGCCGAAGGTATCCATGAGCGCATTGTGGAAATATGTTGCTTTTTCTGCAGCATGCTCGAGAATTTTTTCTTCCTTCATAATCTTAAGTACAGCAAGGGCGGTAGCGCAGCCGATAGGGTTACCGGCATAGGTGTGGCTGTGCATGAACTGCTTGCCTTTGTTGTAATCGTCATAGAAGGCATCGTAAATTTTGTCTGTGGTGCAGACAATAGCCATCGGCAGATAACCGCCGGTGAGTGCCTTACTGATGGTCATGATATCAGGAGTAATTCCCGCATGGTTGCAGGCGAACATTTTGCCGGTTCTGCCGAAGCCGGTAGCAATTTCGTCGGCAATCAGCAGTACGCCGTACTCATCACAGAGCTTACGCAGCTTTTGCAGGTAGAGAGGCGGATAGATACGCATGCCTGCGCAGCCTTGCACGATAGGCTCAACGATAATTGCAGCGGTTTCTTTTGCGTGTTTGGCAAATTCTTCCTCAGCAAATTTGAAGCATTCGCATTGGCAATGCTCGCGGTCTTTGGCAAACGGGCAACGGTAGCAATCAGGTGCCTTTACATGGATGTTGTTCATCATCATGGGTTTATACATCTGTGCGAACAGGTCCATGCTGCCTACGGAAAGAGCGCCGATGGTTTCACCGTGATAACCTTCGCTGAGGCACATGAAGCGCTGTTTTTCCGGGTGACCGGTCTGCAGCTGATATTGGAAAGCGATTTTCAGTGCGATTTCTACGGAAGAGGAGCCGTTGTCGGCGAAGTTGAATTTGTTCAAACCTTTGGGGAGAACATCAACCAGCTCTTCGCACAGCTTAATAGCAGGCTCGTGGGTGAAGTTAACGAAGATAACGTGCTCTAATTGTTCAATCTGCTCTTTGATGGCGGCGTTGATTTTGGGATTGCAGTGACCTAAAAGGTTACACCACCAGCTGCTGATGATATCAAGATATTCGGTGCCGTCGGCTGCGTAGAGGTAGGGGCCTTTAGCGTGGTCAACGATGATAGGACGTAAGGTTTCGTAGTCCTTCATTTGGGAACAGGGATGCCAGATGTGGGCTAAATCTCTTTTTTGTAAATCTGCTACTCTATCGTTCATTTTTTCTTCCTCCTGAGTTTTGTGTCATTATTGTTTATTCCCCCTTCCGCCTCACGTTATTCGGCACTTTCCCCGTAGGGGCAGGCAAGATCTGCGGTCGAACTTTCTTAGTTCCCCCTCGGGGGAACTGTCGAGCTTTAGCGAGACTAAAGGGGGCTGTTGATTTTTATTTATATAATCCTTTAAGCACTTCTACATCAATATCCAGCTCGCTGGCATTCGGCGGTACGCAGGCAAGTACGGGGACCGCTGTAATTTCTTCCATCATACGCTTGTTGTCGGCCTGCATGAAGTTGCTGCCGTCGTAGTTGTTAAGGATGATGCCGCGGACGGGAATGTCTTTCTGCTTGAGGTAAGAGATGGTCAGTACGCAGTTGTTGATGGAACCGAGCGCTGCGTTGGAGATTACCAATACGCCCAAATCAAGCCTCTTGATGATGTCCTCGAGCAGGATGTGCTCTTCGTCCCAACGGATGGGGCAGATGATGCCGCCGCTGCCTTCCATGGTAACGTAATCATATTTGGCAAGGGAAGCCTGATAATCAGCTTCAATCTTTTCCATTTCTACGGGATTGCCCTCGCGCAGTGCTGCCAGATGCGGAGAAACTGCTTCCTTATAAATGTAGGAAACAAGGTTTTCCGGTTTTTCCGGGATGTTGGCGGTTTTAGCAACAAAGACTGCGTCGCCCGGCAGCCAGGTGCCGTCAGGCTGTTCTTCGGCGCCGCTCAGCGCTGCTTTGTAATAGCCTGCGTTGACGCCTGCATCGCGTAAGCGTTTAACAAGCAGGCCGGTAACGTATGTTTTACCGATATCTGTACCGATTGCTGTAATGAAAAGACCTTTACTCATAATTTTCACCTTCGTAATTTATTTTGGTTAACTTAAAATTCTATATGGTTAACTTTGTTATAGCTTAAGTATACGCTGTGAAGATTTTAATGTCAACCTAGCAAAATAGTATGGTTAACCATGTCGGTTGGGCATAAAAAAAGATTGACAGCCATATTTTGTGGTTATAACTGTCAATCTTTGCTTATTTTGTGGTTAACGAAGAATCATCTTAATAAAAAGGAAAAAATTATTTTTTTGCTGCTGCGTTTTTACGGATTTCGGTTACCGGTATGCCGCCGATGCCCCAGTTATCTGTATCAACCTCGTCGATGGTGACAACGGTGGTAGATTTGTTTTTGCCTAGAACGTCATGCAGAAGATTAGTTGCGCCTTCGATGAGAGCACGCTTCTGCTCAGGTGTAACGTTACCTTCTTTGGTGATTTTGATGTTTACATAGGGCATGCTGATGACCTCCTTGCGTTTTTCTTTCATTATAGCATATTTTGCTTGCAAACTGCGCGTTTCTATGCTATTATAAGTGCGGTAAAATTTACTGATGCACAGTAGCATTTAGGATGAGCTGGAGCAGTTAACAGTAAAGCTTACTTCTGAAAAATTTTTAAGTCAATACTCGCTTGGATCTATAAGACCGGGACGAAGACGCAAACAGGCTAACTATGCGCATTCCGTACCGGAATGCGCTTTTTTATATGCTTCGGCATTAATCGGCAATTCCATAGCCTTGAATTTGCACAGCGTCTCCTGTGGTCAGAAGGGAGGGCAATCTTGAAGGTTGGTATTATTGGCGGTGGCCGCGTTGGCAGCCGTCTGGCTGCAAGCTTGCGTGAAGCAGGCGTGCTGGTCGGCGTTACGGCTGCATCTGAGCAGCACAGCGCACAGCTGGCACAGCAGTTTGGTGTACTGGCGACGGATAACGCGAAGCTGTGGCAGGCAGCGGACGTGTTGTTGCTTACCGTACCGGACCGGTTAATTGGTACGGTAGCGGAGGAGCTAGCGCAAAGCGTGACACCGGCGGCTAAGGTTGTACTGCATGTGAGCGGCAGTGTGGGATTGGAGCCTTTGGCTCCGCTTGCTCAGCTGGGCGCACACGTAGGCAGCCTGCATCCGCTGCAAAGCTTTGCCGGCGGCAATACAAAGCTTGCAGGTGTGTATATGGCGTTGGACGGTGACAGCGAAGCGCAGGACGCAGGCAAAAAGCTCGTTGAGCTTTTTGGCGGCAAAGCGTTCAGTGTTCCTGCTGAAGAACGTGCGGCCTACCATGCGGCAGCGTGTATCTGCTCTAACTACGCCGTAGCGGTGGAGGCTATGGCGGCGCAGCTGATGGCGCGCTGGACCGGCAGCAATGAAGCTGCCTGGGAAGCACTGCTTCCCTTGTTCAAAGGCACAGCGGCTAATTTGCAGGCTACGCAAAATCCTGCAGCGGTCCTGACGGGACCAATTGCTCGCGGTGATGTCAGCACGGTAGTGAAACATCTTGCTGCCTTACCGGCAGATGTAATTCCTGCCTATTGCTCTCTGGGCCTGGCGACAACCTCGCTGGCCCTTGCTAATGGCACTATTGACGAAAATGCAGCTGATGAGCTGAGAAATTTGATTGGAGGATATTATGGCTAACAAACAAGTAACAGTCGCAACGATTAAGGAAATGAAGCAAAATGGCGAACCTATCACGATGATAACCGCTTACGACGTAGCAATGTCCCGCAACGTGAACGAAGCAGGCGTAGATATGATTCTTGTAGGTGATTCCCTGGGTAACGTAATTTTAGGATATAATTCCACAGTCCCAGTAACGATGGATGAAATGATTCATCATACCAAGGCTGTTATGCGTGGCAACAGCACTGCTTTAGTAGTTGGCGATATGCCGTTTATGAGCTATCAGGCAAGCATTGTTGACGCAATGTATAATGCGGCACGTTTCCTGAAGGAAACAGGCTGCACTGCAGTTAAGCTGGAGGGCGGCTCTGAGGTAGTACCTCTCGTAGAGCGTCTGACACAGGCCGGCATTCCGGTATGTGCTCATATCGGTCTGACTCCGCAATCTGTAAATCAGCTGGGCGGCTTCAAGGTACAGGGCAAGGATATTGCCGCTGCACAAAAAATGATTGATGATGCCAAGGCTTTGGAGGCTGCAGGTGCTTTTGCCTGCGTGCTGGAATGCGTTCCGGCCGCACTGGCTGCTAAGGTAACCAGCGAGCTGAAAACCATGGCTACCATCGGTATAGGTGCCGGCAACGGCTGCGACGGTCAGGTGCTCGTATGCAATGACCTTTTGGGAGTTTCCACCGGCTTCTGCCCGAAATTTGTTAAGAAGTATGCTAATCTGCATGATACTACCGTAGAAGCAGTAAAGGAATATATTGCCGATGTTAAGGCAAGAACCTTCCCTGCTCCTGAGCATACCTTTAAGATTGACGATGCTGTTTTAGAAAAATTATATTAATACTTTCATAAATAAAGTGAGGTAATTCAAAATGAAATTAGTACATACAGTTGCAGAGCTGCGCGAAGAGGTTGCAGCAGCTAAAGCTCAGGGTTTGACCATCGGCCTGGTGCCTACTATGGGCGCTTTGCATGAAGGCCATGCATCCCTGATTAAAGCAGCTAACATGGAAAATGACTTTGTTGTAGTCAGCGTTTTCGTAAACCCGACTCAATTCGGTCCTAACGAAGATCTGGACGCTTATCCGCGTACTCTGGAAGCAGACTGCAAGCTGGCAGAAAGCATGGGCGCTAACGTAGTTTTCGCTCCGGCTCCGAAGGAAATGTATCCGAGCGAAGATGCAACATGGGTAGAAGTAACCGGTGATATTACCAAGGTTCTGTGCGGCCGTACCCGTCCGATTCACTTCCGCGGTGTAACTACCGTTGTTACCAAGCTGTTCAACCTGGCACAACCTGACCGTGCTTACTTCGGCCAGAAGGACGCACAACAGGTTGAGGTTCTGAAGCGCATGGTAAAAGACCTGTTCTTCAATATCCAGCTGCGCATTATGCCGATTGTCCGCGAAGCTGACGGTTTGGCAAAGAGCTCCCGCAACACCTATCTGAATGAAGCAGAGCGCAAAGCAGCTCTGGTACTGAGCCGTAGCCTGAAGGCTGCTAAGGAGCAGTACGAAGCAGGTGAGCGTGACGCTTCTAAGATTACTGCGGCTGTTACCGCTTCCATTAAAGAAGAGTCCATGTCTGATATTGATTATGTTGAAATTTATGCACTGCCGGAATTGAAACCTGTAGCAGCTCCGATGGCAGGCAGCAACCTGCTGGCTGTAGCTGTTAAATTCGGCACCACACGTCTGATTGATAATGTAGTTTTGGAGGAGAAATAATATGCTTTATACTATGCACCATGGCAAAATTCATCGCGCTACCGTAACCCAGGCTAATCTGGAATATATGGGCAGCATTACTATCGACAGCGAGCTGCTGGAGCTGTCCGGTATTCTTCCGGGCGAGCGTGTACAAATCGTTGACAACAACAACGGTAACCGTCTGGAAACCTATGTTATCGCCGGTGAGCGTGGCAGCGGTGTTATCTGCCTGAACGGTGCTGCTGCACGTAAGGTTCTGGTTGGCGATACTGTTATCATCATCGCTTACAGCCTTATGACCGAGGAAGAAGCTAAAACTTATGTACCGAAGGTTGTAATGGTTGACGAAAACAACCATCCAATCAACGTTCGCGGTACTGAAAAGGAAGCAGAAATCGGCTGATTTTAAGTATTATAAGAGCACGCTGTGGGTTGCGCGAAAGTGCAGGCTGCAGCGTGCTTTTTGTGTTGGCGGTTTGCTGAATTTATGAAGTATCAAGCGATTTCGGATAGTAATAAGAAGTTGCATATTTTTCGAAAAGAACAGCAAATAAAAAACTTCGGTAGAACGCTAAATATAATCGTTCTACCGAAGTTTTTCGTTTCTATTTGTTTTTATCGTGGCAGCAGCAATGTTCTGCTTCCACAGGCTTCATGGAGCATTCCGGGCAGATGCCTTCGCCCTCTAAAAGCTTGCTGCCCCAGGCGTACATGGCCTGCAGAATAGGAAAGAGGCTTTCGCCCCGCGGCGTCAGGCTGTACTCAACCTTAGGCGGTACGACGGCGTACACCTTGCGAGCAATCAAGCCGTCACCTTCCAGCTCGCGTAATTGCTGGGTGAGCATTTTGGGTGTGGCCTCGGGGACGAGGCGGCGCAGCTCGTTGAAGCGCAGAATTTTGCCGGACAGATGCCACAGGAGCAATGCTTTATATTTGCCGCCGATAAGCTGCAGCGTGGCGGCAACGGGACAGTTGACGTTAATAGTGTCTTTCATTTGGAGTTTCCTTTCTGCAAAGAGCAAGGCGACTAAGATATTATTATGCTATGAAAAAATTATATGCCTGCCTTGCGCAGCAAAAATTATATATCTTTACAGTATCTTTTTACATACTATCTACCTAAATAGTGCATTCTTGAAATAAAGGTAGCGTTTGCTATAATAATAGCAGATAAAAATTTTTACGTCAAACAGATAGCAAGCGAAAGGAGCCACGATGAAAAAACAATTACTTGATATAACAGGCATGAGCTGCAGTGCCTGCTCTTCGCGCATCGAAAAGGTTGTCAACAGGATGCAGGGCGTGGAGCAGATGAGCGTTAATCTGCTGAAAAATAATGCACACGTTACCTTTGACGAAAGTGTTGTGAATGAAAAAGCAATTATCGCCCGCATTGAAAAGCTGGGTTTTGGCGCGAGAGTGCATGCTGCAAATGTTGCAGCACCGGTACCTCAGCAGGATACGGCGGCACAGGAGATGGAGGAGATGCGCCAGCGTCTTATCGGCTCGCTGATTTTTGCCGGTCTTGTCTTTTATCAGCACATGGGGCGCATGTGGGGCTGGCCGCTACCAAGCTTTATTCTGGGGCAGGAAAACGAGCTGATTAACGCTTTGCTGCAGATGCTGTGGTGTATTCCGGTACTCTTTATCGACCGCAAGTATTTTATCCACGGTGTGCGTAATCTTTTAAGCGGTGCGCCTAACATGGATTCCCTGATTGCCGTAGGCAGCGGTGCATCGTTTATTTATGGTTTGTATTCCGTATTTGGCATGGCGTATGCCTTTGGACATAACCGTCTTGATTTGCTGCCGGGCTTTGCCGATGCTTTATATTTTGAAGCGAGTGCCGTTATTTTGGCACTTGTCACTGTCGGCAAGTTTATGGAGGCGCGGGCAAAAAGCCACACCTCTGATGCGATTAAGGCACTGATGAACCTTACACCAAAAACTGCGCTTGTCGAGCGTCATGGTCTGCAGGGAGAAATTCCTGTGGAGGAGGTTGTAACAGGTGATGTGCTGATTGTAAAAAGCGGTGCGTCCGTGCCCGTGGACGGCAAAATTATTGAGGGCAGCGCTGCCCTGGACGAAAGTGCGCTGACGGGTGAAAGCCTGCCGGTAGATAAAACAATCGGTGACAAGGTTATCGGCGGCACTATTAACAGAAGCGGTTACTTTAAGATGGAAGCGACTGCGATTGGCGCTGATACTGCTTTAGCGAAGATTATTGCGCTGGTGGATGAGGCAACATCTTCTAAAGCGCCTATTGCCAAGCTAGCTGATAAGGTGAGCGGCTATTTTGTGCCTGCCGTTATAGGCATTGCCGTGCTTGCGGCGGTTGTCTGGCTGGCGCTGGGCGCAAGCTGGCATTTTGCACTGACGATAGCTATTTCGGTGCTCGTCATTTCCTGCCCCTGTGCTTTGGGATTGGCAACACCGACAGCGATTATGGTAGGAACGGGGCGTGGTGCCAAGAGCGGCATTCTGATTAAATCGGCAACAGCGTTGGAAACAGCGCATAAGATTGATACCGTTATCTTAGACAAAACAGGTACGATTACAGCGGGCAAGCCGGTGGTGACGGATATTTTACCTATAAAGATTACGGAAAATGAATTGCTGGCCTTTGCCGCAGGACTGGAAAAGCTGTCGGAGCATCCGTTGGGTGAAGCTATTGTTGCTGCTGCTGAAGCAAAGCAGCTTGTTTTGCCGGAAGCCGGCAATTATAAGCAAATCCCTGGTCAGGGTGTTACAGCGGAGCTTGCGGGAGCTGAATGTGCGGCAGGCAATCTCAAGCTGCTGGAGGCGTTGAATGTTGATGTCAGCAGTTTGATGGAACGGTATGACAAGCTGGCGGCTCAGGGAAAAACACCGTTATATTTTGTCCGTGCAGGCGAGCTTTTAGGCTGTATTGCTGTTGCCGATACCGTAAAGCCTACGAGCAGGGAGGCTATCGGCAAGCTGCAGGCAATGGGCCTGCGTGTGCTGATGGTAACAGGTGATAACCAGGCGACGGCGGAAGCCATTCGTGCGCAGGTGGGAGTAGATGAGGCTGTTGCTCAGGTACTTCCGCAGGATAAGGAAGCGGTAATACGCAAGCTGCAGCAGGAGGGCCATATTGTCGCCATGGTAGGCGACGGCATCAACGATGCGCCGGCGTTGGCGCGTGCCGATATAGGTATTGCTATCGGTGCCGGCACGGATATTGCGATTGAAGCTGCTGATATGGTTTTGATTAAGAGCGACTTGTTGGATGTGGCGAAAGCAATTTGCTTAAGCCGCAGCGTGATGACCAATATCAAGGAAAATCTTTTCTGGGCCTTTATTTATAATGCCGTCGGTATTCCGTTTGCCGCAGGTGTATTTTATACAGCCTTCGGCTGGCTGCTGAATCCGCTGATTGCAGCGGCGGCGATGAGCTGCAGCAGTGTTTCTGTTGTTACTAACGCACTAAGACTGCGTTTTATAAAATTGTAATTGCAAAGGAGATTTTATTATGACTAAGACTATTGCTATTGAAGGTATGCATTGCCAACATTGTGTTGGCGCCGTTAAGGAAGCACTTGCTGCTGTAGCAGGTGTAACAAGTGTTGTTGTTTCCTTGGAAAAAAATAATGCGGTTGTTGAGGGCACAGGCCTGGATGATGCAGTTTTGAAGGCTGCTGTTGAGGATACCGGCTTTGATGTAACCGGCATCAACTGAAAATAAGCACAAAAAACGCCGCGTAAAGCGGCGTTTAAGTTTGTAAAAAGGTCGCTGCGCAGCGGCCTTTTTCTTATGCAAATATTTCTGCTATAGCAGGCGGAAGCATGTCAAGTGCGCTTGCTGTCATAAATGCGGCAGCAATGGCTACGACGATAAAAGCAGCAGCGTGCGGATAATCCTTTTTGCGCACGGAAGAGAAGATGGCACGCAGGGATAAAAGCAGAATCAGACCCCAGATGTAGGGACCGGTTACTTCATGGAAAAATTTTTCAAACATGATAACACTCCTTGCTGGCTAAAAAATGTGTTTAAGCAGATATAGATATACATATAATAAAAAAACACCCGCAATAGCAGGTGCTGTTTTTGGATTGGTGCCTCAGCACAGAATCGAACTGTGGACACAAGGATTTTCAGTCCTTTGCTCTACCAACTGAGCTACCGAGGCATGATTGGCGACCCGGATGGGACTCGAACCCACGACCTCCGCCGTGACAGGGCGGCATTCTAACCAACTGAACCACCGGGCCATTACAATATTGAGGCAAAATGGGCAAAAAAATGGTGGGCGCTAACGGGATCGAACCGCTGACATTCTGCTTGTAAGGCAGACGCTCTCCCAGCTGAGCTAAGCGCCCGTATTTGGTGACCGGTGGGGGAATCGAACCCCCGATACCGCCGTGAAAGGGCGGTGTCTTAACCGCTTGACCAACCGGCCAAATGTGGTGACCCATGTAGGCCTCGAACCTACGACACCCTGATTAAGAGTCAGGTGCTCTACCAACTGAGCTAATGGGCCGTGGTCACGTTACTTGATTATAATACTCTATATGCAGGAAAATGTCAAGCACTTTTTTCAAAAAAACTTAAAAAATCTCCGGAAGCATAAAAACATTTGACTATGCATCTAGAAAAGCATACAATTAAAGTGTTATAGTAGGTTCTAAATTTTTTGTACGGAGGATAGACTTATGGATTACGATATTGCCGTTATTGGTGGTGGTCCTGCCGGCGTATCTGCAGCGATTACTGCAGCCAGCAAAGGACGTAAGGTTGTTCTGTTTGAAGCCCATGGTTTCAGCCCCCGTCTGCGTAGTGTAGCGCAGATTACAGATTATATGGGTATACCCGATATTTCCGGTACTGCGCTTATGGATATTTTTGTAAATCATCTCAAGCAGATGGAAGTAGATATTATTGAGGCCAAAATTATTTCTTTGCGTGAGGTAGGCGAAGGCTTTATGCTAGGTACTCCGCATGGTGAATATTCTGCGGATTCCGTAGTATTGGCAACCGGTATTTCCCGCTCTACCCTTTTCCCCGGTGAAAAGGAATTTTTGGGTAAGGGCGTAAGCTACTGCGCTGTTGTTGATGCTGATAAATATAAGGGCAAGTCCGTGGCTGCTATTGCTACAGTACCTGATGCTCTGGAAGAGGTTGAATATCTGGCAGACCAGTGCGAGCATGTATTCTTCTTCCCGCTGTATACCGGCTTTGTTCCGCCTAAAAAGAAAAATATTACCGTAGTGCTGGATAAGCCGACAGAAATTACCGGTACCGACAAGGTTACCGGCTTGCGTGCAGGCGATGATTTTTACAGCGTTAAGGCTGCCTTTGTGTTCCGTGCCAGCGACCCGCTTAACAGCTTCCTGCCGGGCCTGGAAATACGCGGCCGCAGCATTTATGTTGATGATCAGGCGCAAACAAATATTGAAGGCGTTTTTGCCGGCGGTGACTGCACAGGTCAGCCTTGGCAGGTAAACCGTGCTGCCGGTCAGGGACAAAAGGCTGCTCTTTCGGCAATCCGCTATCTTGCACGTCGCGATGAGGGAATTGACTATTAAAAATTGCAGTAAAATCTTTTATCCCGACGGGATTTATGCTACAATATAAGTTATGATAAATTATTTGGAGGCTATATTATGTTAGATTTAAAATTCGTCCGCGAAAATCCGAAGCTGGTCGAAGAGGCTGTAAAAAGCCGTAATGGCAGCCTTGATTTGACTGAATTCCTGGAACTGGATAAACAACGTCGTGAAATTACCCAACAGGTAGAAGCACTGAAAAAAGAACGCAACACTGCATCTCAGGAGATCGGCAAGCTGAAAAAAGCCGGTCAGGATGCTGCTGAGCAGATGGCTGCAGTTCGTGCTCTCGGCGATAAAATTGCTGCAGATGACAAGGAACTGAAAGAAATTGAAGAAAAAATCAAAAGCATTCTGCTGACTATTCCTAACGTTCCCGCAGAAGATGTTCCCGTAGGCAAAGATGATACCTGCAACCCGGTTATCCGCACCTGGGGCGAACCGACCAAATTTGATTTTGAACCTAAGGCTCACTGGGATATCGGTGAAAACCTGGGCATTCTGGATTTCGAACGTGGCGTTAAGGTTAGCGGTGCACGTTATGTATTCTATCGTGGCATGGGCTCCCGTCTGGAGCGTGCCGTTATCAACTTCTTCCTGGATGTACACACCAGAAAGCATGGTTATACCGAATTCTTCCCGCCGTTCATCGTTAACGGTGCAAGCATGCAGGGCACCGGCCAACTGCCGAAATTTGCCGAGGATATGTACAAGCTGGAAAACGGCGATATGTACCTGATTCCGACCGCAGAGGTTCCTGTAACCAACTATCATCGTGATGATATTCTGACCGGCGACGAACTGCCGCTGAAATATACCGCTTACAGCGCTTGCTTCCGTGCAGAAGCCGGTGCTGCAGGCCGTGATACCCGTGGCCTGATCCGTATGCATCAGTTCAATAAGGTTGAGTTGGTTAAATTCACCAAACCGGAAGAATCCTGGGCTGAGCTAGACAAGCTGACCAACGATGCTGAAGAGGTTCTGCAATTACTGGGCCTGCCGTACCATGTTGTACGTCTGTGCACCGGTGATCTTGGCTTCAGCTCTGCTACCACCTATGACCTCGAAGTATGGCTGCCGGCAGCAAACTGCTACCGTGAAATTTCTTCCTGCTCCAACTTCCTGGACTTCCAGGCACGTCGTGCCAACATCCGCTTCCGTCGTGATGCAAAATCCAAACCGGAATTTGTACATACCCTTAACGGCAGTGGTGTAGCTGTTGGCCGTACTGTTGCTGCTATTCTGGAAAACTATCAGCAGGCTGATGGCAGCGTAGTTGTTCCTGAGGTTCTGCGTCCTTACATGGGCTGCGATGTAATTCCCGCTCCGAAAAAATAATTTGCGCAGATACAGCTAAAAAAAATAAGCGTTGAAATGTCATTTAACCGGCATTTCAACGCTTTTGTTTTGCCTGCCGGATTCAGATATGTTTCTGTGTTTAATATGTTTTGTGGCGAAATTTTCGCTATTTTATGCTAGAAAATGAGCCAATCCGTGATTATTGGAAAATTTTCCCGTTCTCCTTGAAAAAAATCAATTTTTTGCCGTTTTCCTATTGTACTTTAAAATTATTGTGGTACAATCATAGAAGAAAAAATAAATGCAATAGCAAGGGGAGAGTGTTATGAGTAATAAAAAACATTTCCAAATAAGCCAACAGGCTGTAGAAAAATTAGCGGTACGTTTCGGTACGCCGCTGTTAGTGCTTTCTCTTGAGGAAATCAAAAAGAACTACAAGGTTTTGAAAAAATATATGCCGCGTGTCAAAATTCATTACGCGATTAAGGCTAATCCTCATCCGGAAATTTTGCGGGTGATGGCAGATATGGGCTCCTGCTTTGACGTAGCAAGCGACGGAGAAATCCGCACTATGCATGATATGGGTGTGGATGGCGGCCGTCTGATTTACGCTAATCCGGTAAAGACGGGCGTAGGTCTGGAGGCCTGCCGCAGCTGTGGCGTACGCAAGATGACCTTTGACAGCGCCAGTGAAATAGATAAAATAAAAAAACAGTGCCCGGATGCGACTGTACTGCTCAGACTGCGTATCGACAATTCTTCGGCACATGTTGATTTGAATAAAAAATTCGGTGCAGCGCGTGAAAATGCTCTGGCTTTGATGCAGCAGGCTAAGGAAGCAGGCTTGGATATGGCTGGCATTGCCTTTCATGTAGGCAGCCAGACTGTCAGCGCTGATCCTTATCTGCATGCGCTGGATATTGCGCGTGAGCTGTTTGAGGAGGCTGAGGCAGCAGGCCTGAAGCTGCGCATTCTTGATGTCGGCGGCGGCTTCCCTATTCCTGAGCCGAAGGTGAAATTCAATCTGCCGGAAATGCTGCGCCAAATCAATGCGCGTTTGGATGAAGATTTTGCCGATGCCGAAATTTGGGCCGAACCGGGCCGTTATATCTGCGGTACGGCGGTTAATCTGATTACCAGCGTCATCGGTGTTACCGAGCGTGGCGGTCAGCCATGGTACTTCCTTAATGAGGGCTTGTACGGAACCTTCTCCGGCGTCCTCTTTGATCAATGGGATTTCAAGCTCATCAGCTTCCGCGAGGGTGAGGAAAAGGTGGCAGCGACGTTTGCAGGACCAAGCTGCGATTCCCTGGATATTATGTTCCGCGGACGCCTGACAGTACCGCTGCAGGTTGGCGATTTGCTGCTGGTTCCCAGCTGCGGTGCCTATACCTCTGCCAGTGCAACTACTTTTAACGGTTTCAGCAAGGCTAAGTTTGTTATCTGGGAGCGCGTAAAGGCTGAGGTTGAGCCTGTGGCCGCCGTTGGCCGTGTTGAGATGAATCAGTCTGTAGCTCAGGCTGTAAAATGAAAATAGAATTATTACCGCATCAGCGTTTAACGTTGGTGCGGTTTTTATATTTTAGGAAAAACTCTAAATTGCAATAAGAAGTTGCACACTTTTTGAAAATTAAGATGCATAGATCT